>ERZ651768.276-NODE-276-length-38675-cov-8.093062_pt1 | contig 38675 bp, 28 predicted proteins | sample MGYA00514754_ERZ651768 | MGnify/ENA metagenome assembly ERZ651768
AGAATCGCAGACCCATAGCCACCTGGTGAGTAATTTTCAATACATCATAATCCACAAAGGCATAATCCACTGTAAGCGCCATCCTGCCCAGCCTGAGATTCAATCCACCGCCCAGACTCAACCCCGCCGTATCATGATTTAAATGCATGCCACTGCGCACAAATGCCAGACCCTGCCAGCCATACTCCAGACCGACTCCGCCATATACATCATAATCACTGGGCTTGATGCCGTCTATGCTCAAACGCAAACTGTGAACCGGGTTCTTGATAAATACACTGTTCGGACCCATAACCTCATTCTCTATACCCAATCGAAATACCAGAGGCAATGGAAACTTGTCCGTAATCTTACTCACCCGCTCATCAACATCAATCGTATCCGGCACTGTAATATGCAGGGACTCCCCGTTATACTGAACATCCGGACCAAAATTGGTAATGCTCATACCCAGTATCACCCCGTATATGCCCGTGTCAAAATTAGACCCCAGATCAAATGATACCGTCTGCATACCAGCCTCATAAATCTGGTCACGTATATAATTGAGCGACGCACCAACCTTTAAACGGTCCGTCAGGCGGCGGGCATACGTACCACGGACCGCCATGGAAATCACGCTGAAATCCTCCCCCGTACCATCCGGGTAATATTCGTTGGTTACCGCCATCTTTCCGCTGTTCAGGTAAAATATATGAAAACCTGCAAAATCCGAAGGAGTGATCCTGGTCCCAAATGTGAAAACACCGTGCTGGATACCCGCCAGGTAATTCACCGCCGAAAAATAGGCCTCACTTTTCTCAATGAAACCAATACTGGACGGGTTATACGGTATACCCGCCACTCCGCGGCCGCTGGCCACAAAAGTACCGCCCATACCGATGGCCCGGGCCGAAGTCTCCAGCTTCAGCCAGTTCGCCGCCGATGTCGCTACCTTGGTTACCACCTCCGGTATATCACGATACTGGCCAAATACCATACTAACACTTATAACCAGAATGAAATAGCGTACCCTCATCGTATTACCGCAAATTTACCCACTTTCGTATCACTGGTTTTACCCGATGCATCCTTTTGTCTAACATAAAAAAGATATAAGCCCGGTGCCACCTCCTGGTTATTAATCGTTCTCATATCCCACCATTCATTTCCCGATTCCGGATTGTCATGCTCAACAGTGCTTACATATTCTCCCGAGACAGTATAGATCTCTATGTCGCAGCGTTCCGGGAGGTTGGTAAATCGGATCCGCCTCAAATATTCAGATTCCTTGAAGCCTGAACGTACGATGTAGGGGTTGGGTACAACCCCTACGCTGTTCAAATTATCTTTGGGCACCACCCCTGGATACACTTGCACGAAATTGCGGTCTAGAATAGTAGTCCCTTTCGAATTTTCTATAGCGGCATACCCTTCCGGATTGGCCCATTGATCAGGATTGGAATAATTGGTATCAATAATCGCTTCAAATTGACCATTCCCAACGTCTATGAAACGAGTTATAAAAGGTGGTTCAACACCCATATCATAGGCGACTACAGAATAGGTGTATTCGATTCCATCGGTGACATCACGATCGACATAAACATATTGCATTGTATCACCATTGATAATTTTAATATTATCCAGACGGATGGGTTCGAATCCTGTATTTTCTCCCAGACTGAACCACGGGTAATAAGGATCTTCACCGCTGATACCGTGGCCGCGTTGTTCCTGGCGTTCACAGTCATCATTATTGGTATAAGCGCAATGAAGGGAGTCTTCCATTGCGGAAAGGTCAAACTGCTGGTAAGGGCGCCAGCCCACAAATATACCATCCGTATTGTAGATCATGTCATCTGCGCCGCCCCAGGTCTGGCCGCCATCCAAACTTCTGTAGATCTTGTATCCTTCAAAATCTGCATACCCTGTGACCACATCTCTTGACTGTTCCGCATTGTTATTCCAGTATAAACGGACTTCTCCCTGTCCTGTTTCAGCATGGACTGTAGGACGGGTGGGCGGAGTAAATCCCTGGTAACGGGAATTATACATCACCTGTGCGAAACGGGCATTATTGATCAGGTCATCCTCGGTCTGACCGTAGATGATACAGAAGGAAAATGGGACTTCCCGGCCAACAGGAAGATCAAAAGGTCCACAGCTAAGGATCAAGACGCAATCCAGGCCCGGCGGTTCTCTTAAGTAAACGGGCTCTTCCTTCAAACCTTCAATGGAATCAAAATGGGGATTCAGATCGGATGGCAGGTCTGTACCAGGATTATCAGTGTGAAAATGCCAATCCTTTTCGCCCTCGCTCAGGTTTGTGGTATCACCAGTCATAAGTTTATACAGTATTTCTTCCTTATTCCGGGCCACAGGACAACCTGGACTGCCGGCATAACAACTGGCCTGGTTTCCTTCCGGCTGTATAACACCGGGGCGTGCATACCAGTCCACCCAATGCCAGTCCGTCATTTTAAGTGGCTCGCCAGGAAATATATCTATAGTGCCATCCTGATCCAGGTCAATATTTACCGTAGCCCTGGGCGAATCAAGAAGCTGGGTGGCCACAACGCCAAAATTCGATCCGGGAGCAGTCACTGGTTCTGTATCCAGTGGATACCCAGCCACTCCGGATAGCCCATCGTGGTCCCCGATCATGGCCATACTGATCAGCATCCGTTCATTATTGATCACAAAACTTTCCCAGTAATATTTCATAAAATCATCATCATTGGTATGGAGCCCGGAATTATAACCATTAATATCGCCTACCAGTACATCTGCATCCATATAAAAGCCCAAGGTCATACCCTCATAATTAAAACCATTTCCGCGGTTCAGCTTGGTCCCATCAGGCATAATCATTCCTTCTCCGCATAACTGGTTGCCATAATCATCATAAACAGGATCTCCATTTTCATCTTCCGCGCACCAGTCGCCACTTTCATTTCTAACCTTTACAGTCACAAACATGATGTCTTCTGCGTAAGAGACACCATAGGAATGAGCAGTTGCCATAACGCGGATTCCCATAGGGTAGCCTGTCTGTTCGTATTCGTTATTCGTATTTACATTATTTGCCCGGTGGGTCCAGCGGTCATCAAATTCCATAAACACATCCATATCAGAAATAAAACGGCCAGGAATTTCTTCCCAGCAATCCGGGTCTTTCCTGGAATTAGAACATCCAGGAAGATTTATGTTATAATCCTGCGACCAGCTTCCAGGCCAGAAACTTTCCATTTCACCTGTGTTTTCATTCAGTCTTAGGGGCCAGGTATCGGAATATCCAGAGTGAGCAAGAGCCGGATAACTATCTCCTGCGTCTGAGAAGGATGTATTATAAAAAATATCCCCCACGCTGGTTTCTGGATTGTGCGTTTTTACCCGTGATCCGGTCGATGCGTGCCAGTCCGAATCAATGCTGTTGGTTGTTCTGGTAAACCAGGATTCTGCAACGTTGGCACCAAAATACATGTAAGGGTCATCCTGGGTCCATTCTTCCAGGTCTTCTCCATAGTCATAATAATCAAATTGCTCTTCCCGGGATTTTAACTTCGGACGCAGTGCCCAGGGATAGATAAAACCGGTCCTGGCAGAAGACTTGTTGGGATCGGCGCTTCCAAACAGACTTAAAATCACCTTTCTTGTTTCATGGTTGAACATAAACTGATTCTCAGCATCAAATTCTTCCAGCGAATTTTTTTCATTTTCCGGCACATACAGGCCGTCATCATTTTCAGCTTCAAAAATTACGCCTGCAAAAGATGTGTCATTTTCTGTTGGAAACCAGGCATCATAAGCCGGGGTTGATTCCCAGATACCATATAATTCCACACCATCTTCATCCACAATGGTTTCAACATTGTCCCAATTGTATTCAAGGGATTGCTTATACCCTGGTACCCCCGCTAAAAAAGCAACTGCGGGCAGATAGGCATATTCACCCCATAACCCTGCAGGATGATGGTCCCAGTTAATGAAACTTCCATAATTGGTAATGGCGTTTTTTATTTTTCCCTGTAAAAGATATCCTCTGGCACGGTCATTCATGGGGTTTGTGGGAAAAGGGTTGTCACCGATCTTAGCCATCGGTGTTGCCCCAAAGGTTTTTTCCGATGAAACTGCAGAATCCTTGACCCGCCCATCCACACCATAAACACTGCAGACCATGACAAAGGACAAAACAGTATTAATAATCCTGATCATTTTTCAAAATCAATCCTTATAAAAAAATTGATCTCTCTCGGCTGTGATAATCTCCAAGGGCGATCATAATAGGCGCTAGATTTATCCGCGGAGACTCCTGCGCCTGCAGGATCAGTACCTGGGAGACCAACATAATTAGTGTAATATTCTCCAGGATCCAATGGTTTGCCAGTCAATGGATACACATCTACAGCATTGCGGATATCCAATACATTGTACACATTCAAACCCATTGCAATCGTGTGCCCCATTGTACTGATATATTTTGAGAAAGAAATATCTAAGTCTTTCCATCCCGGGGACCTCTTGGAATTTGGATTTTTGCCATCATATGTTGGATCTCTCCCGGCAAATATCATGGGTGTATATGGGGTTCCGCTTTCATACCTGGCAACTAAACTGGTCCTGATACCGAAGGGCAGCATTGTATAAAGCCAATAGGTGAGTGTATGGGGACGGTCAAAGTAAGTAATACTTTCTTGACTGGGAGCGTCAATGTACTGTCCGCTGATGCTGGCCCATGCGTACTCAGAATTTTGTTTTGTTATCATATTGCCATACTGCAATTTTGAACCAAACATTCGGCCCCGCCATTCCAGGTCAATATCAATGCCCTTGGCACTTCCATAATCCCCATTGGCTCCGACATTGTAGGTATATACTCCAGAACGCTGATAATTGTATCTTGTCATCTGATCCATATCTTTCACCCAGGCCATAATGGAATATTTCCAGCTTCTTCCCACCTGCACATTAAGACCTGCGGAGTATTCCTGAGTCTTTTCAGCACCAATGGTTGCATTACCAACTACGCTTTGCTCACTCTCTTCAAATAATTCTTCCGGATTTTCCAGGCGGTTCGTATTTAGGTAGACATCCTGATAGATCGGATTTTGCATATACAACCCATAGTTGAATGTAAAGGTTGATTTATCCGTGATAACATGGCTGAACCCAATCCGGGGGCTGATCTTATAACTCCAGCCCGAATCCTTTAAAAAAACCTTCTGCCTGGCCAGGCCAGCAAGATCTGAAGCCTTTTCGCCCGCATCCCACCTATCGTTATTATTTAGATCGGAAAAAAACCAGGGGCGGCCGGGACTATAGTTCCCCGCAGTATCAGCCCATATCTGGGTATTATAATTAACAAAATCAGCCCGGATACCATAGTTGATAACCATCCAGGGGACTTCAAATGTATTTTGGATATATACATTGAACTCCTTTGGTTGCCTGAATTCATCCCAACTCCCATTACCATTGGCATCCGTAAAAGTTTCACCTGGATCCCATACATTATTCCCTTCCCCGGCATCTGCTTCCACATAGCCTTCATCCCCAAGCACCAGTCCATCGGGGCCCGAATCATCCCAGTACTCAGCAAACGTTTGTACAAATGCCCCGGCCCCGAGCCAGGGATACTTGACTTCGTAAAAATTCAGCTTGTGATACTTATAGTCCAAACCAGTACGAATTTTCCATTGATCCGTCAATTGTGATGTAATATCAAAGCGCACTTCATCCGTTTCCGCCTGTGATTCAGCAAAAAAATTATCATGTCCGCCGAACGCACTGCCTTCATCCCAATATTCAAACTCCGGAGTAGGCGCAAAATAATACGGATCATCCGGTGCTCCCGTGTATAAAGGGAAGTAGTCATACCCTGGAACATTGTCCCATTGATAATATATGTGCGATGCATCCAGAAAGTCCTCATAACTCTCATACATCTCAGGTGTTAACCAGTAACTGCCATCCCTATTAATAGCCTCCTGAACCAGTGCTGGGCCATCCCAGATACCATTACTATTTGAATCGGTCCATAGTTCACCTTCATCCCAGATTCCATTCTGATCTACATCATCCCAATCTTCTGCGAGGTCCCAGTTGTAGAGACCAGGCACAGCTCCATGATACCAGCCGCTGCGGCCATCCACCATTGTATAACGGACCGTATCACCATCTTCGCCAATGGTGTAGGGTACAACAAAGGGATTATCAGGGTCAGAAATTTCTTTGATCCAGCCCCCTGAGCCTGAGTGGCCCGCGGGATGGCGCCATTCAAACCAGTTAGGATAACCGTCGCCGTCGTTGTCCCGCCAGCGCACACCCTGGAACTGATCCTGAGTAAAATTAGAGAATCGAAGTGTATAAAATGTACGCGGTGTGAGGGAATGATTGAGTTCAAAATAGTAACGGTAGGTGTCCCTGAATAGCTCCTGCTGGCCCTCATTCCAGTATAAATATCGTGGGTTGAAAGACTGACGGTGGTTTGCTACCTGCCAATAATTTCCATTAATACGAAGTTTATTCGAAAATTTATAGGTTAATTTGGCAAAAATATCCCATGTTTTTGTGAACCCAAAGCCCCGGAATCCCGCCACATCATCCCAGGGGCTGACTACATTACTTTTATTCATATTCAGGGTATCCAGATTTACATCTTCTTCATTTAGGAATATTTTCCGCCCCTGATAAATTTTATCATCGAATTCAAATACATTGTAATAATCGCTGTTGGTAAATTGCCCGGAAACCCAGAAAAAAAGCTTAGGCAGGCCTAGTATAGGTCCGCCAACACCAAACATGTAGTCATTATAACCGCGTATTTTATCAAAATTTCTTGTTGCATCTTTGTTTCTTGAATCAGCAAGAATATTGAGCATGGAACCAACCTGACTGGTTTCATATCGAAAATGATACTCAATGTCTTTCCCTCCTGAATTGGTATGGTAGTTGGAAACTGCTGATTGAGCATCACCATATTCAGCGTTAAATCCGCCCTGCTGAAAATCAAATTCCTTCACGGCAAAAATATTTAATCGGGTCCCGGAACCGATACCGCCATAAATTGGGTTGCGCAGATACATACCATCCATCATGTAGGCAATCTGCCCAGATCGTCCACCCCGCACGTGAATTTCTTCTAAGCCTCGTTCTTCATTATCCGGAACTCCCCTGGTTCTGCTTTCTATTTTAACTACACCGGATTGCAGGGTATAAAGATCCGTCAAGTCGCGAATAGGCAAAGCCTGGATCGCCTCTTTGCCTACCGTTACTTTTTTTGATGTTGTACCTTTTTCAACAAGGGGACGTTCACCCAGGATTACCACTTCCTCCATTTCAACACTTGCCTCATTTAAAGTGAAATTCAGCCAGACAGTCTGATCCATCATGACTCTGACTTCTTTTATGGTTTGCTTCTGATAACCCATCATCTGAATCACAACATCATAATCATCTACAGGAACATTGAGGATGATGTAATTACCATTTACATCTGCTGCGGCCCCTATGCTTATGGAGGGAATATAAATATTGGCCCCAGGCAGCGGAACACCCTCTATATCCGTGACCTTACCACGTATGGTTCCATCTGTTCCTCCATTCAAAAAAGAACAACAAATGAAAAATATTAGAAATAATTTTTGTCTCATTATTCCCCAAACTCCCTCAGGTTGATAGTATGAATGCCTGCCTGGGTGCTGACCCGAAAGGGGTCATAATCAAAATCAGGATGGTTCGCGATATCCTGAAGTTGAATGACCTGGGCCGGATGGGTTAATCTTTTGAAGACACCATTCTGACTGCTTTGCTGGATAGATGCCAGTTCCAAGCGATTCAATCCAATCCAGGCCTGGTTCGAACTATCCGGGGTGCCGTTGTAAATTAACTCACTCATATAGGGGTGCTCGGTCCAGCGTACATGAACCTCACTTTTAACAACCCCATATCCATTGGCCAGCCAGGATTCGGTTCGCTGACCAAACTGTACCCCCGAACCCAGCATGGTCATAGTCAGAAGACGGGTCACCTTAAAACAGTCAGTAAAGGTAGTATCCACTGCCGGACATTCTTCCGGATCGGTCACCATCGAGTTGTCGAAAAGACAGGTAAATGTTCCCGAACCATCATTCTCATAACGTTTTCTGGCCGCAGGCACCGTGGCCTGGGAACTTTCCACAGTATAAGATTTTTCTACAAAATAGATCGCAATGGCAGTGGTGTCATAATAAGCGGTATCTACCTGCTCCCCATCCCGAATCGTACCATTGGATGTAAAATACAATACTTCACTCTCTAGCTGTCGTTTGTGCCAGAACCCATCCTGGATCTCACCGGGGCTGAAATAAAACCCTATGGGTAAAAAATATGCCGGGTAAACTACCTGATTGACGTGATTTTGCTCATAAAATATCTGGTAATTATAGTGTCGTTCCTCCACACCGCCGCTGGTAGTGGTCCATTCTGATTTGGTGATAAAATAATCTTCCGGCAACTGGTCATGATGCTTAATGTGTCCAACTTTTTCACGGGTATACAGAGTCACTACGGAATCGACGTCATTCACATATTGCTGCTTGAAATCCAGAAAATCAACTTCTTCAATGATATCAGTGTATACATTACCCCACCTGTCTGTCAAATCATCATTTAACGAAATTTCCAGTAGTGCAACTGGGTTTTCCTGATCGGACCAATCTACCAACAAGTTTGCGGGTTTATCTTGAATGGTATATAGTAATTTATCCGGAACACCGTCGCCGTCAATATCCTTCAATGTAAATCCTTCAGTAGCATCGTAAAGACGATTGCCAGTATCGACAAACTCCTCACCATCATCATAGGTGTTGTTTGCATTGGCATCTGTAAAAGATTCGGATCCATCCCATTTTTCATTACAGTTCCGATCTTCATAGGGTTCATTGAGATCATACTGGTCATCTTCGTTAATATCATACCATACTTCCGCAGGGTCCCACAACCCGTTGCCTCTGTCCTCAAATTCATAGACAACGCCATAAATACCATCTGCATTATAATCTGCAATAATGATGTCTGTACCTTCGTCGTAGACACCATTGTTATTCTGGTCGGTATATTCATAAAGAACCTGGTATTTCCCATCATTATTATAATCTTCGATCTGTTCTTCATGCTGATCCCACTCGCCATTGTCATTACAATCAGTATTTTCTCTAAATACAAGTGAGTCCAAGCTTAACTGTTGGCGGATGAAATCAAATGTGGCGGTGAAGCGGATCCGCTCATCTGCCATAAAAACAAAATTTGTATCCTTCCATTCCGACGAATCCACAAAGAGAATCCCGGTTTCAATGAATGGTGTATCAACCACGGCACGGTAGGCACTCACATCAAAGATTTCCTCATAATGGATCATTGTATCACTCTGGATCCAGTTTGAATTTCTCAGCTGGTATCGCTGCTGTGAAGGTTCGGCATCCAGGTCCCACTCCAGTAATTCAAGATTTTTAAACTGTGTAGAGGTGATCAAAACAGAATCGGGAACGATGGAATCCTGTACAGAAAGGGAATCAATGTAATACCTGCGAGTGTATTCTGAGGCATCATCCGGTTCCATGGTAACCAGATAATCCGGAAAGGTTCTGTATGACATGGCGGGCGGATCTTTCTGGAATAAGCCGTAATACTTTTCATAGTCATATCCCAGAATCGATGGATGGAAGCGATAAAAACTGGCGTTGATATCATTTTCAAAATTGTAAAAATAATCAGAGACATGACCAGTTTGCCCATTTCCTACAGAAGGGCTGCCAAGGGTATTATTTAAAGTTGAAATTAATTCAGCCTGGTCATTTTCAGGGTTTTCACATCCCCACTGGGTGAGTCCAAAAACACCTGCGAAAATAATAAAGAATAATCTTTTCTTATTCATGGAGTTATTTAATGATGGGTACCAAACCAATACAAAGTGTTTAATTTAGGTATTCAATTTATACAAATCGTTATGATTTTAGAGAATAGTTTTGTTTTATGAATCCTTAAATTCCAATAGTTATCAAATATGAAAAATATAATATATCCAACCTTCATATTTCTATCGTTATTTACTATTCTTCTTGGTGATCTGGCCAGTCCCACACCGTTCACTGTCAGACAGCCCACTGGAATGGAATTAAATATATTTATCCGCGGCAACCACCTGAGAAACTGGTACGAATATCATGGCTGGTCCATTGTAAAGAATACGGCTGACTGGTGGGTCTATGCCAGCGGAGTGGACGGACAGAAACTTCTGGCAAGTGACCAGAGGGTAGGGATCGACCCGGAGCCAGATCATAACCTGCAGCTATCAGGTATCACCGGGAAATTGATCCCGGAAGCGTTGGTCCTGGAAGATGATGCCCCAATTCCCGATCTACACAGCACCAGGGATGATACATTCAGGGTTCCCATGATACTGGTCAAATTTCCTGATTACGGTGCCACCTATGAACCCAGCAATTTTGACAGCCTGATGAACTACGAAGGATACACTCATTTGAACCACAGCAGTACAGGCAGCTTCCGTGATTTCTATAAGGAAATATCCTACGGCCAGTTCATCACCGGCGTGGATGTCAGTGACTGGTTCATCGCAGAACACAACCATGATTACTATGGCTACAATAATGGTTACCAGCGGGTCAAGCGCCTGGTCAGGGATATGGTGGACTCGCTGGAAGCAACCGGATTTGACTGGTCCATCTACGACAACGACGGCGATGGCTATGTGGACGCCCTGAACCTGGCCCATGCCGGACCCGGGGCGGAAGAAGGTGATGAAACAAACATATGGTCCCATAAATCCAGCCTGGGAAACCTTGCAGTGACTTATGACGGTGTAACAATTAGCAGTTACAATTTCAATCCGGAAAAGCAGATGGGCAATTTTGTTTGCATCGGTGTATTAGCCCATGAATTCGGCCACGCCCTGGGCCTCCCTGATTTGTATGATACGGACTATTCTTCCACAGGTGCAGGAAAACTGGCTCTAATGGCCAGCGGCTCCTGGGGCACAACCGGAACCAGCCCCTGGTACCCATCCACCATGATTGGCTGGTGCAAAAATGAGCTTGGCTGGGTGGATGTTATTGAATTCACAAATTCACAAGATGGTGTAGAGGTCGAACAAACTTATAGCAGTAATACCATCTATAAAGTGCAGCATCCTACCGTGGATGATGAATACTGGTACATTGAGAACAGGCAGAAAATTGGCTCCGACACGCTTATGCCCCGGCCGGGTTTAACCATCTGGCATATCAAAGAATCGATAGCGAGCGGATGGTCCCCAAACAGTGATGAACCTTATTATGGGGTAGCGCTGGAACAGGCAGATGGGCTTTTTGCCCTGGAGAACGGCGGCCCCAGCGACGGCGGCGATGTATTCCCCGGCACAACCGGAAATCGGGAGTTCAGCCATACAACCATCCCCTCCACCCATAGTATGTATGGTGAAATTTCCATGATCCGCATTGATAATATCTCTGATCCTGTCCCAAGCATGACCTTGGATATCGAACTCAATGAAATTATTCTCGCTGAAGCCAGTATTGGTAACGGATCAGGGATCGCCAACCAGCAGGGCACCTTCAGCATTGCTCTGGCAAATGATCAGGACATGACTGAGTTAGTGCTTGAATTGTTTTTTAATCCTGGCATCATTTCCATCACAGAAGTATCACCCACAGCTAGGGTAAGTGTTGATTCAATTATTATTGATGCGCAACGAATAACACTGGTTAACCCTTTGATCACAGCCGGCAATGGTGACATTCTGGATTTTACCGTTCAAATCAATACCGGTGTGAGCACGGATGTAATAATCACTATACCCATTGCCTATGGGGTCAATGCTGCCGGGGATGAAGTTGGAATCATTGCCAATGATTTCGGCACTTTCTCCATCGCTGCCATTGATCAGCTATTCAATATTGGAAATGGATCAGGGGCTATCAATGGCGGTGCTTCATTTTCTGTTTCACTGGCAAACACCGTCCCGCTGCAGCTGGGCGTGCTGCAATTTACCCTTTCACCTGATTTGATTTCCTTTTCTGATGAGCCCTTCCAGGACCTGAACGGCAATCAGCTCTATGACAGTGATGAACCTTTCACAGACTGGAACAACAATGGCCTCTGGTCACCCATCCTTGAGCATACAGGCCTGGCAACTGACTGGGTATTGGAAATCCAGGGAACTGGCTCAAATCTGGTCATAGCTTTTTCCAACTGGTCGGTACCGTTGGCGCCCGGTACACACTCTCTCTTTCAAATAAACGGCATGGTCAATGCACAGGCCCAGTTGGATGACCAGGTCACCGTATCTGCCCACGTTTTTCTTTTAATGGATGGCTGGGGTAATACAGGCGTCCCATCACCAGATATCAGCGGCACCATTACCATTGATCAAGTTTTAGCTCAGGGCCAGGAACAGGTCATACCGGACGGATTTGCCCTTCGTCATATATATCCGAATCCATTCAACCCCAGTACCACATTTGTCTTTACTGTACCTAAAAATATGAATACGCCTGTTTCAATCCTGATTTATGATATTACCGGTCGCCGGGTAACAACACTCACGGACCAGGTTTATACTGCCGGTACCCATCAACTGCAATGGAATGCGTCTAATCTGGGTGCGGGTATTTATTTTACTGAGTTCCTGGCGGGGCAGGTCCGGCAGATCAAAAAAGTTACTTTATTGAAATAAAATAATCCTGGGGTTCAAGGGGTCGCATTATCAGGCGGATTTCCGCTTACGGCTGTTTTTATATAATGGATCCTTGCCCTTTAAAATTGTTTCTTTGGTGATCACAACCCGTTCAATTCCCTCCATCTCCGGAATGTAGTACATGATATCCAGCAGATGTTCTTCCATCACTGAACGCAGTGCCCGTGCGCCTGCGTTGCGTCCCAATGATAATTCCACAATCGCCGATAAAGCAGAATCGTGAAATTCCAGTTCAATTCCCTCAAGCATAAACAATTTTTTATACTGCTTCACCAAAGCATTTTTGGGTTCGGTTAACACCCTCATTAAATCCTCTTCAGATAAGGTATCCAGGGTGCTGACCACCGGCAGGCGGCCCACAAGTTCTGGAATCATACCATAGGCAATCAAATCTTCCTGACGAACATCGCTGAAAATGGATTTTTCACTTCTTTTCCTGGCTGTTTTCCTGGTTCCGAACCCCAGTTCACCTTTTCCCATGCGTCTGGAAATAATCTCTTCCAATCCTGTAAAAGAGCCACCGCAAATAAATAAAATATTGGATGTATCTACTGCGATCAGGCTTTGCTCAGGGTGTTTACGACCGCCTTTAGGAGGAACATTGGCCACGGTTCCTTCCAAGATCTTCAGCAGGGCCTGCTGAACCCCCTCGCCGCTCACATCCCGTGTGATAGAGGCACTGGCAATTTTGCGGCCGATCTTGTCGATCTCATCGATATAAATGATCCCTCTTTCCGCCGCAGCAATGTTATAGTTGGAAATCTGCAGGAGCCGCACCAGGATATTTTCAACATCTTCACCTACGTATCCCGCTTCCGTTAAAGTGGTGGCATCCGCAATGGCAAAAGGTACAGATAAAAACCGTGCCAAGGTCTGGGCGATAAGCGTTTTGCCTGTTCCGGTAGAACCAATCAATAGAATATTGCTTTTGTCCAATTCCACATCAGAGTAATAGGATTGGTGAATGATACGTTTATAATGGTTATATACCGCCACCGCAATGGATTTCTTTGCCCCTTCCTGTCCAATCACATGGGCGTCTAGATGTGTTTTTATTTTTGCTGGTTTTTGCAGGGTAACCTTAAAACCGGAATGAGGTTTATCCATTTCCGGTTCCAGGTTAATTTTCAGTTTTTTCCCTTTACCCGTATCTGGTTTCATTTTCGTTTGGTCAGGATTGTATCAATAATGCCATATTTTTTTGCTTCGGTAGAACTCATAAAATTATTACGATCCGTATCTGTTTCAATCTTTTTCCGGGTCTGGCCTGTATTCTTGGCCAGAATCGTATTCAGTTGTTTTTTCATTCTCAGGATTTCATCCGCCTGAATTTTAATATCTGTTGCCTGGCCTTCCACTCCGCCCAGGGGCTGATGGAGCATGATCCGGGAGTTGGGCAACGCAGACCTTTTCCCTTTTGTACCGCCGGCCAACAGAAAAGCGGCCATGCTGGCTGCCTGTCCCAGGCAAATGGTGGCAACATCTGGCTTGATATACTGCATGGTATCATAAACACCCATCCCTGAAGTAATGATTCCTCCTGGTGAATTGATGTACAGATATATATCTTTTTTATCATCATCTGCTTCCAGGAAAAGCAGTTGAGCAATGACCAGTGACGCAATGGAATCTTCGATCGGCGTCCCTAAAAATACGATTCGTTCTTTCAGCAGCCGGGAGTAGATATCGAACGCGCGTTCGGAACGTCCTGATTGCTCTACAACCATGGGAACCAACTGATTCAGTGTTTTTTCATCAATGTTCATGGTGTTGTCCGCGTATATCTTTTGTTTCCACTTCTACCTCTTTAACTTTAGCAAATTGCTTGAGGTATTCCAAGATTTTCTTTTCAGCAATATCATCCCCGAGTCGATCCCGATTACTGGGTTTCTTATAGTATTTTCTTATTTCTTTTTCCGAACCGGGTGAACGGGTGATCAGTTTTTCCACTTCAGCTTCCACATCTTCCTTGCTGGATGATAAACTCTCCTGTTCGATAAATAATTTGCGCAGAGAGTGCCATTTCAAGTTACGTTCCGCCAAAGGCTTATACTGTTCCCGGACCTTGGCTTCATCAATGGGTTCACCGTTATTCTGTTTTTTTAGATCCTCAACAAAATTATCCAGGTAATTGTTAACCATACTTGGGGCGAAAGAGGGGTTGGACATATCAATGAGTGCGTCAGTCAGATCCCTTTCGAAGGCTGTTTGGGAACGTTCCTCAAAATTAGCCTGGATTTTTTTCTCCACCTCATCATGCAAGGCATCCAAAGACGATAATTCCGGATTGACAAGTCTAAGAAAATCATCATCCAGATCGGGCAATATTTCACGCTCAACATTATTTACTGTCAGCTCATATTCAGCATGATCCCCTTCTTTGTTTATGGGCAGCGTCAGCCGTGTTTTCTCATCTGTCTTTAACCCAATAAGCCTTTCCTTTTGCTCATCGGTAAAGGAGCCATCCCCCACCTTTAAATACTGTTTTTCATATTTTTTACCGATGATCGGTAAACCGCTCTCATCCAGTTTCTGCAATGTGCAAATAATGAAATCTCCTTCTCTGGCGCCGTCATCGATTGTTTGGATACGGGCATGAGATTTCCGCAACTGGTCAATGGCATCCTCAATATCCTGTTCATCATGGATATAATTGGTTTTCTGAACCTGTAGCATATTCTTCTTAAATCGGGGTAGCGTATTATCAGGTTCAATCTCAAATTGGGCTTTAAAGGAGAAATGCTCATTCATATGGAAATGCACATCGCTGATCTCAGCTTTATTTACCGGGATTATTTCTTCCTGCTGAACTGCCATCAGGTAATATTTTTGGAAATTATCTTCCATGAAATCCGCTTCAATATTGGGTTGAAACTGCTGCAGCAATCTTTCCCTGGGAACCTTTCCCGGACGAAACCCGGGCATTTTAATCTTCCTGTTAAACTTTTTCAGGCTGACATTAAAATCATCCTTCAGTTCCATCCAGGAAATATCCACATGGAATTCCCGGGTATATTCATTGACCTTATTTACATCAACTTTCACATTTTCTCCTAAAAAAGGGTCGAAATTTATAGTGCTCCCGGGATTATGAATAATGAATTAAGCATACCCGGCATTAAGGATACAGGATCTGGTTGGCCAGTAGCACGATATCCATGGCATCGACCGCTTCGTCTTGATTGATATCAGCAACAGAACCAGGACAGATACCGGCCGGTATGCCTGAGATCACCTGATCCGCAAGCAGCAGTACATCAATGATTTCGATGCTGCCGGAATTATCCAGGTCACCTAAGACCCACTGAAGACAGACATTCGTGGGTAAGGCCATAAATTCATGGTAGCCAGCCAGAGGATGCTTCTCAACCCGCCCCGATGAATCTGCGGCTTGAAAGTAGTACTGGATGGTCCCGGTATCAGCCATGGCGGGAATCCAGCCAATGCGGGTGTCCGGTTCTTCTGGAATATCCAGGCCATACATGGGCGCTGCTAACCAGGAACCTGTTTCCGGTGTTTTCCAGAAAATTCTGATGGAATCTTCTATCAATCCCGCTTCACTCAGATCATCCACAATAATCTCCATTTCATATCCGTGTTCTCCTGGTCCCGTAGTATCGTTGACGGGATTGTGAAAAATCTGGAGCATGTCCAAGTCAGGGATGCCCTTGATCCGGCAATGCAGCGCATCTGTGGATTCCCAGGATCCGGTAAAACCCAACACCTCATAACCAGGCATGACCTCCTGGTAAACTGCCAGGGCTTCATCATCCCAGTTGCTTCCAGTAACCGGCACCAGCACCTTCTCATTTAAAATAAGGGAATTCGTATATGGTTGGTCATTCGGCGTCCAGACTCGGTGCACCTCCCAGGGTTCACCCCATTCATTCACAGTATTTGCGAAGTAATCTGCAGTTTCCTCAATTTCATCATACTGGGGATGGCTTGCAGGCACTTCCCGGATCAATACCCTGGTGGGGCTCAGGTATTTTGCCCAGCAGTCAATATGGTCAATGTAAGTATTATTGGGATCAGTAATCACATGGTAGCTGTCGATGCCATAATAGTCCTGCATAATCTGCAGTACAGAATCATTGGATATGTCATTCTCTTCAAAAACCAGATCAGAGGACGCGGATATACCCAGTCCGTCTGTCATATAATTCCCGCCGGCGTGGACAAGATCTGTAGCAAAATAGGGAACGCCAAGATGGTTAGACATTTTTAAAGGTGCTTGATTATCATTGGGACGGGGTCGATTGTAGGTAAAATCCACAATGGACATATTCTGTTGTCCATCCACCACCCACCAAGGTCCATAATCCCGGGTCCAGTAACTGTCCGTATTACCCAATACAAATTCCACATTATCCATATTCACATCACCATTTTCCATAGAATTTGATGCCGAATTCTGCTGGCTGGAAGATACAAGGCAGTAGATCGTAATATCTTCCGACATTTCTGCAATTATAGACGTAGAGATTCCAAATGGATATCGAATGAGGGCGCCCTGCATTCGCTCAAATTCCGCTACATTCCGGATCGATGTTGGCGGCGGATCCGTATCCCTGCCCATGGTATAGATCTCATGGATCCGGGTTTTTTCTTCCTCTGTCAGGCTGATGGGCAGTTCGCCATTAACACGGTCTCCAGCCAGGAGAACCGAAAGAAAAAATAAAATTGTAATTTGTTTCTGCACCAATCAATGAACCATATCGATCAGGAAATTACCCAATAATGATTTTAGAATTGACATATGTGCGTTTATTGTTTTTATATAATTCTGCTCCTGCTCCCACCTCTTTTTTCAAAAGGCCTGGAGCAGGTAAATAAAAAAGCTCCGATTACGGAGCCTTTTTAAAAGAGAGTTTTCGACAGGTTCACTGTTTCAAACGATAGGTGGCACCTTCCATGGTTTTCAGGAATTTATCCACCTGTGCCTGGGTATGAAACAACTCTTCCATGGGTACAAACACATCGCTTGGATATTCTGATTCATCGTAATCGCGCAAGAAATTAGATTCAAGTTTCAATACAATATCCTGGATCACCATCGGCGGTATTTCCTTATTGCGCATAAAATTGATTTGCAGATTCAATTGTCCTTTCGAGGTCATATGAAATAATGGCAGCGGCCCTATATCTGAATTACAGCGGTAAGTTAACGTACCATGATCTGCGCCGCGCCCCCAGGAAACATCTGTCCCGTGTTTTTCAGAAAATTCAATGACAGAAACACCAATTTTAGCAACCTCCCTACTGCAGTTTTCCCGCAGGTGATTAATGAACTGTTCTTTGTCCCAGTTTGACATGTACGTTTCCCTTGTAAATATTATTTAGGATGCAATAGGCGAGGGGGAATTTACGAAATAAGATCGGCTTGATAAAAGAATGGTATTTACTTTTTAATTGCCCATCCAGAGTGAATAGTAATTGGATTGGGATTTTGATGGATCTTTCATCATTCTAAGACGATGTTTATATTTCCTTTTCTTATGTTCAACAGTATAGGGTAGTGAAATGATTTTACCATCTCTTTTGATGTAAATATCAACGATTGTATTCTCTTTCACAGGGTAACCCAAATCATCATAAAGCACTTTTTCTAGGTGTTCAGTATCCACCTGGTCACCCTCAAAGAACCCGATGGGATCTTTTTCTCCTACCTTTTTTATTTTTCGGTATTTTCCCATGGAAATCATATAGGTCTTGGACCCATAATCCTTAAAAATTCGCTTGCTAACAACATGCTTTCCCTTTTTGGAATATTCAACACCGATCAGATCAAGTCCTTTTGCTACATCCAAGGGTACCGTTCCTTCCACATGATCCTTGAACCATTGCCGGAGTTCTGGATGTACCAAAGATGTGAATTCATCAAAGAAGGTTTGCTCATTAAACGATCGGTTCGGGCCATATTTGCCCGCCAATTCAATCACCACGTCTTTCAACGTCTTTTTTCCATTGGTGAGCCGGATAATCTCAATATCAAGTAATAATCCAATCAAAGCACCGCGTTGGTAAACCTGGTAATAATGGCGTTGGTATTTTTTTTGAAAAACATTTTCACTCATTTCTGTAAAAGAAATTTTCTTTTCCGGATATCTGGCAGCACCGCTGATCTTCTTTGAAAACCGGTCCGAGAAAAATTCTTTTGGTGTAATCAGGCCAGCTTGAACCAATATAAGGCTGGCAAAATATTCCGTGATTCCTTCATAAAGCCAAAGGTGTTTTGACATCTGTGGATTCACATAATCAAAATCACCAATGTACTTGCTGTGGAGATTCAGCGGCGTAAAAATATGCATGAATTCATGCAAGGCCACCCGTTTAATCATCGATGTGAAGGTTGTATCTCCAAAGTCGGTAAGGGCGTAAAAGGAAGAATTCCCATGTTCCAGTGCTCCGGAACCAAAAAGTGTAACATTATCCATAACAGTTTTTACTTTCGTAAAGAATCCTTCTTCTTTAGACTGTAAAGTTTCCATTAATTTTTTCCCGTCACTAATATATAAGATGAAATGATATTCATCCACCGGCAGGGAATCCGTAAAGTTGGCCACCGCTTCCATGGATGGCTGTATCTCTTTTTTGATCACTTCTGCGTAGCCAACCTGACCATTGGCGTGAAAAGATTCAATATGAATTTTTGTATTGGCAACTATAAATGTTGTTGTATCCGGTTTAGACACCATGATCGGACAATCAATCAAGTGATGATAATTTCTTGCCCGGAAAATATCTATTTCATCCGATTGGTCAGAAGAAGGAAGGGCGGAAAAGGACATTGTTCCGTCCGGTTTTTCCAATGCCAACTGGACCGGAACATTTTCCAGTTTTTCAAAAAACCCAAACCACCCGGAAGCATTGATGACAAAATTGGTGGAATCTTCAATGTTGGTTCCGCCCATAGGCCAGATACGCATTTTTGCTTTGGGATGATCCCAGGTATCATCGACCCAGTAATGGATCGTGGCTAAATCTTCAGCTTGAGTTATTTCATAAATATTATCCCCAATCTTTTGAACAGGGAGGGTATCCCCCTGGCTGTCCTTTGCTTTGAACTCCTGGATCATCTCCCCGTAATCCAGTTCCCTATAGGTTCCAGGGATGGTCTTGGGAAAATGAAAGATTACTCGTTTTTGGTCCAGCCCCGGGCAATGTAGATGAACATAGACTCTGTCATTTTTGACTCGGGTTAGATCAACCGAATATGAGTATTTATCTAATGAATATTGTTCCGTTGGTGTATAGTTCAGTTCCGGGATAGACGATGAGCAGCCAGATATAATTATTATTACAATAATTATTAAAAACGGCCATTGAAACATTTTCATTCAGTCACTATCACAAATGTATTTAAAGATAAAGCTAAAGAAATAAGATTATGTTTTAATTAATTAAAAATATCCTTTTTGGACACTTCAATAACGGTACCAAACTTCGCCAGTTTTTCCAAATCAATCTTTCTTTTATCACCAACAATAGCAATGGTCACCACATCTTTTTTGATATAGTTTTGATAAAATTTTACAATATCCTGGAATTCCAATTCCTGAAAGCGTTCATGCTGCGTAACCCTAGGATCTGCCTGAAAACCCTGGTGCTTCCAGGTTTTAACCTGTCGTGCAACCGATCTAAAGTTTGGTTTTTTTGAATTTAGGGACTGGATCAAGCCTGACTTAATCTTTTCATTCCTGCCTCTCTTTTCCGGCATATTTCTTAACAAATCTAAATATGCATCCAATGCCTCAAGCGTCTTATCTGCCTGATTGCCCATATAACCCTGGAAATATCCTTTTCCATTAAGATAATAGGGTCTTTGGTACGTGCCTCTGGCAGAATAAGCTAAGGATCTGAATTCTCTGATTTCCTGAAATATGATCCCACCCATACCAGCTCCGAAATAACGATCAAATGCCAAGGACATATTTCGATCTTCAAGACTCATCTCATCCCCTTCTGTCAAAATATATACCTGGCTCTGGACAGCTTTTTTATCATTAAAGAAATAGACTGTATTCGATTTTGCCAACTTTAATTCATCTACAATAGGAGAATTTGATTTCCGCAAATCATCATGTAATACAAAGTTCGCTTTTACTCTTTCTTTTACTCTTTCACTTTCTAGACTTCCTGTATAGAAGATATTGGTTTCCACCTGCATAGCCTTCTCTATTTGCTTTAAGAGATAAGGAGCATCCATTTTTTTCACTTCCTTAACGGTTGCCCGGGTAAGTAGCGGCGAATTTTCACTATAAAGAGCAAAATTCTTCAGGGCATTTCCTTTTGCACCAGGGTCCCTGGCTTCAAATTTCCGTCCAATAATACTACCCTGAATAAGTTTCTTTAATTTTTTTTCATCTTCTTTTCGGATATTCATCCCCGATATAAAACTGCCTGCTAATTCAACAGTTTTATCAAAATACTCGTCAAAACCCTTGATGTTAAAACCAAAATAATTTCTATCGACAAATGGATCAATTGTCGCTCCAATTTTTTGTAGCTCTTCTTTGAATTGATCAAAGGTATAATCATTATTTCCTATCATCCCCAATAGTCCTGCAGCATATTGAAGCGGAGGATTCTCTCTGGTCCCAATACCGTATTCTAGACGCATGGTAAATATGGTATTAACAGGATTCACGGCATGATGGTAATAATAATTATCTGCGATCTTTGCAGTTAAAACATCTTTTTCAGTATCTATATATTTAAGTGTTAGTTCTTCTTCCGGAAGAGTTTCAAATTTCCGAGCATAATTGGATTTGCTTTCTGTATTTATTGGTTTTACCGCTTTATATGGGGGCTTTTCCAGTTTTGTTTTCTTGGGGAAACCTATTCTGGATTTAAATACCAGGTAGTCATCACTAAAATATTTATTTGCCACACGGACAATTTCTTCTTTATCTATGGCTGTTATTCGATCAGGATAGGTCATCATATCATTCCAGGTATCAAAATTATAAATAAGCTCCAGAAAATAATTTAATCTATTATTAGTGCTTTCGAGAGCTGATTCATGGTCCTGGATCATGGAAAGCTTGATCGATTCAAGGAATTCTTCATCAAAACCGCCATTCTTTACTTTTTCTATCTCACCTAATACGAGATTTTCCGCGCCGTTAAAGGTCTGAAATATCAATTTGGGTATAAAAAGAAAAGCCATACCCCCAAGATCTGCTCCTGCAAGATCAGGAATTGCTTGTGTCATTAATAACTTGTTATTAACACTTAACTTGTCCAATAAACCTGTGGATGATCGATTATTAAAAAGATTTTGTATAACCTTCAAGGTTTCATAATCATGATGACGAGGGTTTGGCATACGAAAACCAATTACACCAATACGAATCGGTGTAAACCTTTTTGATACAACTTCACGGCCCTGGAATGAATCTTCCTGAACATTTACGAATGACGGATCCGGACCAGATTTAAGTTGACCAAATGTTTGCTCAATTTGTTCCTTTAAACCATGGGAATCAAAATTTCCTGATAAAAAAAGATACATATTATTCGCCACATAATACGTTTCATAATAGTCCTTCATTTTTATCAAAGATGGATTTTTTAAATGTCCTACTGTACCAATCACCGTTTGTTGGCCATAAGGATGCTTTTTGAAAAAATTAAATAGGTATTCTTCGATCAGTTTTATAATTGGATTGTCCATCGATCTGTTCTTTTCTTCGTAAACTGTTTCCAATTCCGATTGAAACAACCGAAACACAGGTTTTACAAACCGATGACTGTTTATATCCAACCACTTATTGATCTGGTGACCAGGAAAACTACTGATATAGACAATCATATCATCATTTGTGAATGCATTCACACCCGTGCCGCCGATACTCTCTACTAGCCTATCAAATTCATTGGGAATTGCGTACTCGGATGCTTTAATATTAAGATCATTGATTTCTTTTTGAATTGATAAGCGTTGATCAGTATTGCTGATCGTTCCTAATTGATCATATAATATTTCAATACTATCCAGAAACACTTTTTCCGTTTCGTAATCTACCGTACCAAGTTCAGTTGTACCCTTAAACAGCATATGTTCAAGGTAATGGGCAATACCAGTAGCATCCTCAGGATCCTGCTTTCCGCCGCCTTTTACCGCTATTGCACCAAAAACACTGGATTCGTTATGGTCATCATTCAGAAGTACAGTCATTCCATTTCCCAGCGTGTAGATTTCAACATTGATTTTGTTATCTTCGCCATAAAGCGAAATAAAAATCAAAAGATATAGGCATACTTTTCTCATTTATACAATCTCCTTAGAATTAAATATTATGAAGCGCGGAATATAAGTAATTATTTTACTGTTTTCTTGAATCGTTCCGGAATAGTAAAAAAAGCAGTATCTACAGATTCAGCATAGAGTTCCAGAATTTCAAACCCCATGGTGAATTCGGGATCCTCATCTTCATCATATAACAGAAAATTTGTTTTTACAGAACGGCCGGAAAGGGGTTCCAGTGTATGCAGTGTATCCATTTGCTCTAAAAGGATGTTAGAAGTAAACTCAAATCTCTCCTTAGCCGATGCAGTAGTATCCGGATTGAAAAGGAACAGCATTTCCGCTTTCAGGGAATCATGAAGATCCTGTAAGGGCAATTTATCTACAAACCATTCCTCAATAATCATTTTTTTCTCAGCACTGGTTACTGTGGTGATCCATTTTTTGGTACGGTATCCATGGATAGTTTCTATTCCCTGACCTGCGAATCGGGTAATTTTGGGCGGTGCATCGTCGTCTTCAGAACTAAAGGAAAATGAATATGATTTTTTCTTACCATTACTCGTATCCGGTTCATTCTCAGCGAAATACTCTTCTGGAGTTTCCAACCAGTATTCTTCATCACCTACATCGTATTTTATAATTTTATCCGTACCAGCGATCATGATTTCCCCGGTAATATCACCGCCTATCCACCTGAATAAAAATCGTTCCGCCTCAGTTTTTTCTTCCGCTTTATAGAAACCAGGGGCAACAGTTTGATCAAATGTGATTTTTACTGGGCCGATCACAGGAATTTTCATTTTCATTTTCATCAGCATTGTGATCTGCAGGTTCTGGCCCTTCACGAAGGTGCCGAAGGCAAGTAGGAATAAGCAGGCAATCTTGCTAAAAACCATTACTTTCTTATTAACAGTCTCAAAGCTTCCAGGTAGCCGTTTTTACCTTTCCCGGAAAACTGCCCTATACATACGTCCTTAAGAACAGAGATCTTCCTAAACTCCTCCCGTTGATAGATATTACTTAAATGTACTTCTACAGTAGGAACACCGATTGCAGTCACAGCATCACGAATGGCATACGAATAATGAGTGAATGCACCGGGATTTATAAGAATACCATCCACTTCTTTTATGGCTGAATGCAGTTGATCAATAATTTCCCCTTCATGGTTGGACTGGAACCAAGTGATGGAATGTCCATCAGTTTCCGGCTGTTCATTCAACCAGTTTTCAATATCAGATAAAGTCTCACTGCCGTAAACATCCGGCTCCCGTACACCAAGCAAATTCAGATTTGGGCCATTAATGATGAGAATTTTCAATTGAGCACCTTCAAAGATTGCTGGATCAATTTTTCAGAAACATTTGTGGAGATTGCTGCCTTTCCAAGTCCCTCTAGAACCACAAAATTCAAGACTCCTTTTTCCGATTTTTTATCCGTTTTGATGAATGGCAATAAATGGTTTCCTTGAATATGTTCAATCTCGGGAAGGGGCAATTTATTAATGGTCGTATTCAAATGATTGATATCTTCCTTGGAAAGTAGATTGAGTCTTTCAGAAATCCATCCAGAACATTTCATCCCAAGGGCTACAGCTTCGCCATGACGGATTCGGCCATACCCAAGATGCGCTTCAAGGGCATGACCTATTGTATGTCCAAAATTCAGGAGTCTCCGGAGACCACTTTCCCTTTCATCTTTTGAAACAATTTCAGCCTTAATCTCACAGGCACACTTAATCGCTTTTTCAAATGGAAAAGAAACAATATCATCCAGCCAACCGGAAATTTTCTTAAGAAAATCCGCATCTCGTATGGCACCATATTTTATCACTTCACCCAACCCTGCGATCACTTCGCCCTTGGGTAAGGAGTTTAAAATATCAGGATCGATCAGCACACCTTTCGGCTGGTAAAATGTACCTATCATATTTTTCCCTTCAGCAATATTGATCCCTGTTTTCCCCCCAATCGATGAATCAACCATGGCCAGAAGAGTAGTGGGAATCTGAAAATATTCGATTCCCCGCATAAAAGTTGAAGCCGCAAACCCGGCTATATCGCCAACCACCCCGCCGCCTAAAGCCAAAACAGTTGTGGATCGATCACATTCAAGGTCGGTCAGCTGGCTGATCACATTGCTGAATTCTTTCATACTTTTTGCTGCTTCGCCCATAGGCAATGTAATGTAATCAGTATTGAAATTTTGCTCTTTCAGGTTGGACATCAATTCAAATCCGAATAGCTCCATTAAACCATGCTGGGAAATAATGATCCATTTTTGTCCGTGGTTGGATTCGGTCAATAATTTGGGAATGTCAGTGAGCAAACCTGATTTTACATGAATTGGGTAGGAGCGTTTCCCCAGCTGCACTTGAATTATTTTCATGAGTCGAGTTGATTTAATATTTCTTCTGTGATCTTTTCCGGTGTTTTTCCATCTGTTTCAATCGTGAATTCAGCCGTGTCTAAATAATGAAGTTGTCTGTCCAGCCAAAGTTGCGTCAATGTTTCTTCAATATTATTTTCAGGCAACAGTGGCCTGTTCCCCGAAGTTGAAAGCCGGTCTGATAATTCAGGAATTGATGCCGTGAGTAGAATAGCTTTACCATTATTTTTTATAAATGTCCGGTTTCCTTCGTTCACAATTATACCACCGCCACACGCCACAACCGAATCAGAATATTCTTGCAGTTGATTCGACTCAATATTGCGAAAGTGTTCTTCTCCATCATTTTCAAAAATTTCAGAAATAGTTTTCCCAACAGACTGCTCTATCTCTGAATCCAGGTCAATGAATGGCTTCCCTAATTGTTGTGATAGTGTTTTTCCAACCGTGGATTTTCCTGATCCCATCATGCCCATCAAATAAATGTTCATCAATATTTTGCCGAGGCTTTCATGTGGGCTTTCAGCTGTTCCATGGAATCACCGCCAAATTTTTCCAGCAGAGCATCAGTCAATACAAAGCATAGCATACTTTCAGCAATAATGGATGCCGCCGGCACAGCACATGAATCTGTCCGTTCTTTATGGGCATCCTTTTCTTCCTTGGTATGAATATCCACAGACCGTAGCGGCTTAATCAAAGTAGGGATCGGTTTCATGGCCATCCGCAGAACGATAGGCTGGGCGTTGCTCATGCCGCCTTCAATTCCCCCGGCGTTGTTGGAATAACGTGTAAACTTTTTTCCATCGTGCCCGATCTCATCGTGGACTTCACTTCCAAATTTTTCTGCACCACCAAAGCCACCGCCAACTTCGATTCCTTTGAAAGCGTTCACACTCATCATCATTGCGGAAATGCGAGTCTGGAGTTTTCGATCCCATTGGGTGTGGGCGCCAAGACCATAGGGTAGTCCCGCAGCGATCACTTCAAAAATACCGCCCACCGAATCTCCTGTTTTCTTGGCATCATCAATGGTTGCCATCATGGCCGCTTCGGCATCTTTGTCAAGGCAGCGGACAGGAGATGCATCCACGTTATCACTCAATTGATTGGGAGAAAGATCATCCGGGATCGCACTTTGATCTTTCACATCATGGATCTCAACTACGTGGCTGCCCACTTCGATACCCACATCTTCCAATAGCTTTCTACAGACGGAACCCAATGCCACACGCATGGTGGTTTCCCGGGCGCTTGACCGTTCCAACACATTGCGGATATCGTCAAATCCATATTTCTGGACGCCGGCCAAGTCCGCATGTCCCGGACGGGGAAGGGTCACTTTTCGGATCTCATCATCTACAGGGGAAACAGACATTTTCTTTGTCCAGTTTTCCCAATCCTTATTACGGACAATGAGTCCAACTGGCGCACCCAGCGACAATCCATGGCGAACACCACCCCAGATCCTAGCCCTGTCTTTTTCAATTTTCATGCGTCCACCACGACCATAGCCCATTTGTCTGCGCGCCAACTGAATACCGATGTAATCTTCGGATATTTCCAGTCCTGCAGGTATACCATCTAAAATCCCTAGAAGGCCCTGACCATGAGATTCACCCGCCGTAAGAAATTTCAATCGTGTTAACATAATTCTGATTTTAATACCTTTTTAATCGGTTCCAATTGAATTTTTTCTGAAATCTTCTCGCCGAACCAAATATCGGCTGATGCTAGTCCCTGAGCGATAAACATGTCCAATCCACCTACGGTTTTTGCGCCCATATCTTTTCCTGTTTTTAACCACTTTGTTTCCAGTGGATTGTATATGGTATCGGCCAAAACCTGATTTCTTTGAATATTAATTTCCGGCATAGATTGGGTTTCTGGCCACATGCCCAGTGGGGTGCAGTTAATTATAATGTGCACTTTTGAAGAGTGAATGTGTTCAAGTGTTTCGGCATTTACGTTTGATATTTTCCGGATCCATTGCTTGAGTTGATTTGCTTTTTCCAATGTACGATTTACAATTGAAATGAATTTCACTTCTGATTGAAGCAAAGCATAAGTAACCGCACGCGCTACACCGCCGGCGCCAATGATTGCACAATCTTTTCCTGTGAGATCAACACCATTTAATTCCATGGCTTTGGTAAATCCGATCCAATCTGTGTTGAATCCCTTTCCATGATGAACACAATTCACTGCACCAATTGCTTGGGCTGATTCGTCCAACTCATTTAAGAATGGTAAGATGAATTGCTTAAGGGGGATGGTTACATTAAATCCATTTAGCTTATTAGAATCCATAAATGATTGGAGATTTTCTGATGTTATATGAATTTTCTCAAACTCAGCTTCAAGTCCCAATTGTCCATTAATCTCCTGATGGAGTAAAGGGCTCAGACTGTGAGCAATGGGATCGCCGATAACTGCAAATTGCTTCATTGTATTAATCTTTCCAACTCATAATAGAATTCAGGGAATGAGACAGAAGCGCATTCCGGATGGTCTAAAACCATATCTCCATCAGATACAAATCCAGCAATAGTAAAAGCCATGGCGATACGATGATCGTGAAATGTTTCAAGCTCCGCACCCTTTAATTGAGTTGGTCCCTTAATAATAAAACCATCTTGCAATTCTTCAATCTCAGCACCCATTTTGTTCAAATTTTTACAAACCGCATGGATGCGATCACATTCTTTTACCCGTAATTCTTCTGCGCCACAGATTTCCGATTTGCCGTTGGCTTGGGTGGCCAAAATGGCGATAATGGGGAGTTCATCAATTAACCCGGGCACATCATCTTTTGTGATGGTAATGCTATTAAGCGGTTGGTGAAACACTTTTAATTTCCCGATGGTTTCCCCTGCTTCTTCCCATGTATCAAGGCAATCCATGCCGGCGCCCATTTTTTGAAGTGCACTATAAAACCCAATTCGGGTTGGATTACGCAAAATGCCGTTTAGAATAATTTCAGATTCTGGAACGATAGCTGCAGTGGCTGCAAAGAAGGCCGCTGTAGATGGATCCCCGGGGACACTCAAATTGAAATTGGAAAGGGGAGATGTTAATGGGAAAATCGTTGATGAAAGTCCGTTGGATGAGAGTTTTGCTCCGAGTCCTTGAAGCATTTTTTCTGTATGGTCTCGGGAAAGAATGGGTTCCGTAACGATTGTATTTCCTACAGCCCCAAGCCCCGCATAGAGCACTGCTGATTTCACTTGGGCGCTGGCCACAGGTGAATGATAATCAATACCTATTAAATCACTTTTGTGAATCGTCATCGAGAGTTTCCCGTTATTGCTTTCACACTTCAACCCCATTTGAGATAGGGGATTTAGGATGCGATTCATTGGCCGGGATGAAAGGGAAGCATCTCCAATCAAAGTGGCGTTGATTCCTTGACCGGCTAAGAGTCCGAGAAGCAATCGTGTTGTGGTGCCGGAATTTCCGCAATCCAAGGGATGATCGGGATCAGAGAACTGTCCGCCGGTTACGATCACATCATTGCCGTCATCTCTAATTTGAATTCCGCAGGCTTCCAGGCAGGCTCGTGTAGATTGCACATCGGCTCCAGTGGACAGGTTTGATATCCTTGATTCACCATCCGCCAATGCGGCGAACATGAGCGCTCGGTGGGAGATGGACTTATCTCCCGGAAATGTAATTTTTCCTTTAATGGCCATTCTGTTTCAATTCATCTGCGATGAGAAACGCCAGTTCAATGGCCTGGTTCGCATTGAGCCGCGGATCGCAATGTGTGCGGTATCGATCTGACAAATCTGCCTCCGAGATATCGTCTAAACCGCCGGTGCACTCAGTGACGTTTTGGCCAGTCATTTCCAGATGTATACCGCCTGCATAAGATCCTTCTGCTCGATGAACGTAAAGACTTGCTTTGACTTCATCCAGGATACGGTCAAAAGGCCGCGTCTTTATTCCTTTACTGCTTTTTATCGTATTTCCATGCATGGGATCACAGGACCAGAGTACCGTGCGGCCTTCTGCCTGGACCCTGCGGATTAAGACCGGCAAATACGTTTCTACCTTATCATGACCGAAGCGGGTAATGAGTGTAATGCGCCCTGCTTCATTATCGGGGTTCAGTATATCCAATAATTCCATCAATTCATCCGGTTCCAGTGACGGACCACACTTAATACCGATGGGATTTTGGATCCCGCGGCAGAATTCCACATGGGCGCTGTCCAAAAAGCGTGTTCGGTCTCCAACCCACAGAAAATGTGCTGATGTATTGTACACATCTCCGGAAGTGGAATCTACGCGGGTCAATGCTTCTTCATAGGGGAGCAACAAAGCCTCGTGGCTCGTAAAATACTGCACCGTTCTCAGCTGGGGTGTATTCTGGGACGAAATGCCCAGGGCCTCCATAAAATTCAAACTTTCCTGGATCTGCTCTGCCAGGTGACGATATCTTTCTCCCTGTGGGCCACTTTTCACAAATCCCATATTCCAGGATTGTACATAGCGCAAATTTGCATAGCCCCCATCGGCAAAAGCCCGCAAAAGGTTCAGGGTGGATGCGGCCTGGGAATAAGCCTTGAGCATCCGTTTGGGGTTCGGTTTCCGCTTATTAGCATCAAAGCGAATATCGTTGATAATATCCCCTGCGTAACTTGGAAGTTCTTCACCATCAACCACTTCTGTGGAACTGGAGCGCGGTTTTGCAAATTGACCGGCCATACGGCCTACCTTTACCACGGGCATATTGGTTCCAGAAGTAAGAATCACAGCCATTTGTAAAATTACGCGGAAGGTGTCGCGGATATTATCGGCATGGAATTCAGTAAAACTCTCAGCGCAATCTCCCCCTTGCAGGAGAAATGCGCTGCCTTCTGCCGCCTCCGCCAGGTGCCTCCGCAGTGACCGAACCTCCCCTGCGAATACCAGCGGCGGAAATCCCAACAGGGTCTTTTCTACTTTCTCCAGCTTTTCCTTATCGGGGTAATCAGGAATGTGTTTTGCCGGATGACCGTGCCAGCTATTGGGTTGCCATTGTTTCATGATTTCTCTCAGTTAATTTTTTATCAACAGATGAAGTTGCCTGTCTAAGATCATCTATCATTTCTCTGGTGTAGGGGTTAAAGGATTGCAGATCCATAAAAAGCTCCCAGGTATCATTGCAGGTTTGATCCACTAAGTCCAGAAGATCCTGAAATCCCTGTGTATCAATGGTAGTCTTCCGGATCCCGAATTCTTTCAACATCCGTCCTAGAAAGTGTGTTACACCCTGGGTCTGGGCTGCCAGTCTATCATGGTCATCTGCAGACATTTCCAGAATTCGAATGCCCTGATCACTGAAAAACCGAATCCAGAAATTGAATTGATTGTGACGGTCTCGGGTATTATTCATCATCATCTTCAGGCGCTTATTCGTTCTGTATGAGTCTGGTCCAAACATGGGGTGTGTGGCGATAATTCCCACTGGATCAGGAAGTGTCTTTTCCATCACTTCAACCGGGTGTATTTTCACAGAACAGACATCAATGATGGTACTTTTATGTTCCAAATTCGGAGCGATCTCTTTTATCACTGCTTTAAAATCACGAATTGGCACTGCAACAAAAATGTTCTCTTCCTCTAGTACAGTTTCCAGACCCGTAAACTCGACTGCAGGAAATGATGAAATCGGATTGGGATCGTAAACTTTTATGGCAAACCCTTTTTGCAGGATATTGGCCAGGACCTTACCAAAACGGCCAAATCCGATCAACCCGACACTGCTCACGACCGCTCCAGCTTTTTTACACCCAGGAAAAGGGTCAGATTATGTTTCAGGTCGTGGATACTTTCCTGCAGGATTTCCAGGCCATACAGATCAGCACAAGATTTATTGGCAATGACGCCTGCCGTCTTCGGTAGTTTCCCATCCGCCAGCCTCCGTGCCGCCTCTGCTGTATCATCTGCTTCAATGAGAGGGCGGGTCCAGAAATGTTCGCTTAAATAATCTTTACACTGACGAAGCGCCTGCTGGTGGGAATGAATTTCAGTAATATCGCCCAAATGTACACCATGATGGCCTAAAAGATTCTGACTTATTGTGATGTAGAACATTTCAACAATCTCACATCGATGCACTGCCAGTGCTTCAACACTTTCTATGACTACACCACCCTGAGCATTTTCCATAGCAAAAATTCCGTAATTCACCATTTCATCTTCTACAGAAGCTAAAACACTTTCCGATGAAATTAAGTATTCGGTGGAAAAATCATCGTACCCATGGTTTTTTGCAAATTCATAAGCAGCTTCTTCTGAAAAACTACCCTTCCCGCCTTGTATTCCAATTTTGATCATGTGATACCTTTCAATGTCTGTATGAATTCTTTTGTAGTTTGAAAAATGTCATCCTTACCATCCATATTTTTTATTATAGCCGAACCAACCACAACTCCGTCTGCGTATTGGTTAAACCAAAGAACGTCTTCCCGTGTGCTAATGCCAAAACCCACTACAAAAGGTGCAGCACTATTTTTTCGCACACGGATTAAATAAGACCTTAATGCATCTTTCGATGATAAATCATTGCCCGTTACACCCAAAATACTGACCGCATAGATCAAACCGCCTGCCAACTCTGATATATTTCGAATACGTTCACTGGTTGTATTTGGTGCAACCAAAAGGATTGGGAACACGCCTTGCGATTTGGCTGATTCACAAAACGGTTTTGCCTCATGCAACGGCAGATCCGGCAGGATAACTCCGTCCACTCCAGCCAAAACACAATGATCCAAAAAAGAATCATGACCCATTTTTAAAATTGAATTGTAATAGCCCATGAGTGCGATAGGAACATCAGTTCGAGTCCGAATTTCTTGCACCTGCTCAAAGATCATTTTAAGCGTGATACCTTTATCCAGTGCCAGCTGACTGGATGCTTGGATTACAGGCCCATCCGCCTGTGGATCGGAAAAAGGAATGCCGATTTCAACCATATCAGCACCTGCATCAGCCGCAGTACAAACCAAATCCACCGTGCAGTCCAATTCCGGGTAACCCGCCGTTAGAAATGGAATCAGTTTTTCTTTGGGTTCGTTGAATAATCGTCTGATTCGGTTCATAAATCGACCCCTAATGCATCAGCAACAGTGTGTACATCTTTATCCCCACGGCCTGAAAGGCAAACAACAACATCTTCGCCCTGCTTAATCCCGTTATCATCCTGACGCAAATAAGCCAGTGCATGAGCTGATTCCAATGCAGGCAAAATTCCTTCTTTTTCCGAAAGCCATTTAAAGGCATCTAATGCTTCCTGGTCCATAGCGGTATGGTAATTCACCCGGCCTGTCTGGTTCAGGTAGCTGTGTTCGGGCCCCACACCTGGGTAATCGAGCCCGGCGGAAATAGAATGGGGAAGTGTAACCTGTCCGTCTTCATTTTGAAGCAGTGAGCTGGCTGCCCCATGCAACACCCCGAATTCTCCTTTGGTCAGCGTGGCTGCGTGCGCGCCGCTATTAAGTCCTTTTCCCGCAGCTTCAACACCAATTATTTTTATATCATCCTGAAGGAAGGCATAAAACAAACCCATGGCGTTTGACCCTCCGCCTACGCAAGCCACCAAGCGATTGGGTAGATCTTTCCCTGTTTGTTTTATGAATTGTTCCTTGGTCTCCTTGCCGATCACAGATTGGAAATCCCGCACCAGCATGGGATAGGGATGGGGACCGACTGTGGATCCTATAAGATAGTAAGTGGTATCCACATGGGTGACCCAGTCACGGATCGCTTCATTTGTTGCGTCCTTCAGTGTTTTGCTTCCTGATACCACAGATCGAACCTCCGCACCCAGAAGGTGCATTCGAAACACATTCAATTTCTGGCGGCGAATATCTTCTTCCCCCATGTAAACAATGCACTCTAAACCAAAACGTGCCGCAACCGTAGCTACGGCAACTCCATGCTGACCAGCCCCCGTTTCCGCAATAATTCGTTGTTTACCCATCCGTATCGCCAGGAGTATCTGCCCGAGAGCGTTATTGATTTTATGGGCACCAGTGTGGTTTAAATCTTCCCGCTTAAGCCAAACGTCAAAACCTAATTCTTCCGAAATCCGTGCGGCATGATACAGGGCAGTCTCGCGGCCGGCATAATGTTTCAGTAGATTATAGAGTTCAGCCTGGAAAACAGAATCCTCTTTGGATTTATCATACTGATGCTCTAATTCCTCCAAGGCAGGAATAAGTGTCTCCGGGACATACTTTCCTCCAAACTGTTTGAAATGTCCACGTTTATCAGGCAATCGATAATCTTTGAAAGAGTTATCCAAAATGAAATCCCGTATTCTCAGTTTCTTTTAATTGATTAAAAAGGTGATTGATCTTTTCATGATTTTTTTCACCAGGAGATGATTCCACGCCGCTATTCACATCTACTGCACTGGGGTAAATTTCTTGAATTGCATCTATGATATTGTCCGGAGTTAAACCACCGGAAAGAATAATGGGTGTGGTATGTTGGTACTTTTTTAATATGGACCAGTCAAATGGTTTTCCCGTCCCGCCATATTGGTTATCCGAAAATGAATCAAGCAAAAAACCTTCAACATTGAACTCATCCATCATCCTTAAACTTGTTTCATTCTTGATGCGCAGGGCCTTAAAAACAGGTAATGCAAACTGATCACAAAATTTCGGAGATTCATCACCATGAAGCTGAATAGCATCCAAGGGAATTGAAGAGATAGCTCGAGCAATATAATCCTTGGTGTGATTCACAAAAACTCCAACTTTAGATATGGAGGCTGAAAGACGTTCTGAGATATATTTAGCGGCTTGGATGGTAATGGCCCTAGGGCTTTTTTCGTAAAAGATGAAACCGATTGCGGAAGTGCCATGTTCAACAGCCAGTTCTGCATCGGCCAAATTGGTGATACCGCAAATTTTGACGGGAATCATGCTACTCCTCCCAGCAAACGTTCCAAAGCCATCCCCGGTTTTCCTGTTTTCATCAGGGAAGTTCCCACAAGAACAGCATCATAACCCAGGTCTGCTACATAATTCAAATCCGAAGATGAATAGATACCGCTTTCGGCGACTTTCACAGCATGGGCAGGAAGGAACGCAATCATTTTTTCAAAATAAGAGATGTCAGTGGTCATCGTTTTCAGATTGCGGCAATTCACTCCTACAATTAATGAATTTATCTCAGCGATTCGTTTAGCATTTATTTCATCATGGAACTCCACCAACGCTTCCAGACCTAATTCAATTCCATATGAATAAAGTTCCGCCATTTTGGTCTTTTGCAGTGCTTCAGCAATCAATAAGTATGCATCTGCACGAGCCTGGGCTAAATCCATGATTTGATGTTCATGGATAATAAAATCCTTACACAAAACAGGGATGGATACAGCTTCACGGACGGATTCCAGTATAGTTAGACTTCCGCCGAAAAATTTCCTATCCGTCAATACAGAAATTGCGGCGGCACCAGCTGATTCATAATCTTTTGCAATTTGAACAGGATCAGCATTGGGTAAAATGTCACCTTCACTAGGGGACTTCATTTTAATCTCAGCGATAACAGATATATCAGGACTTCCGAGGGCTTCATTTAAACTGCGGACATGGTCGAATTTTTTTACCCGACCACTGGGAGCGCGAACCTCTTGGAGTTCCTCCCGCTTTGCATCCAGTATTTTCTCTAAAATGTTCATTGGGCTAATTGGTTCAGTACATGCAAAGCAGCACCGGAATTCACTGATTCGGAAGCCAGCTTTAACCCTTCTTCAAGTGTTTGTGCTTTGCCTCCCACCACGATTCCCGCAGCAGCATTCAGTAGGACAATATCCCGTTTTGGGCCTGTTTTACCTTTTAGAATTTCCTTGATTATTCCAGCATTTTCCTCAGGTTTACCACCCTGAAGATCAAAAAGAGTGGTCTGGCTGATGCCTAGGTTAGTTGCATCGAAATCAAATGTATTCACATTACCGCCATTACGCATTTGACTGATTTTGGTCGTTGTCGTTGTGGAAATTTCGTCCAGCCCATCACGGCCGTGAAAAACCATGACATCGGTGGAACCCAGTACCTTCAAAACATTGACCTGAACTTCGGTCAAGTCTAAGTGAAATATCCCCATGGCTTGGGCTTTCACATTGGCGGGGTTGCATAGTGGTCCAAGAATGTTAAAAACCGTTCGAACAGCCAAAGCTTTCCGCGCTCCAACGGCGTGTTTCATTGCCGGGTGATATGCCGGTGCAAAAAGGAATCCTAACCCGGTATTTTCTATATCTTCCACTGAATTTTCAACAGGACGGTTAATCGCAATCCCCAAGGCCTGTAAAACGTCAGCGGAACCAGATTGAGATGTCATGGATCGGTTTCCATGCTTAGCCACTTTCACACCTGCACCTGCGACTACGAATGAGGCAGCGGTAGAAATATTGAATGTGCCTCGGGCATCGCCGCCCGTTCCGCACATATCAATGGCCGGCGAAGCCAGTGGAACGGATACCATTTTTTCCCTCATTGCGTTGGCAAAACCGGCGATTTCATCTACCGTTTCACCCTTAGTACGCAATGCCATAAGAAACCCGGCGATTTGGGCGTCATTAAATTTCCCGGACATGATAGAAAGCATCACATCAAATGCACTATCATGTGAAAGATCATCTCCCTCTAGTAATTGTTCCAGTATTTGTTTCATTATTTCATCTTTAAAAAATTATGAATTATTGTTAAACCATTTTCAGTTGCGATGGATTCCGGGTGGAACTGGACCCCGTAAACAGGATGAGATTCATGTTCAATGCCCATGATGAGTCCATTATCCAGTTCAGCAGTTATTTTTAATTCTTTCGGTAGTGTTTCGCGTTTAGAAACAAGGGAATGGTAGCGTGTAGCGATGAATGAACCATTCATCCCCTCAAATAAGGCTGATCCATTGTGTTGGATGTTTGAAGTTTTTCCATGAACGATTTCAGATGAATGGATAACACTGCCATCATAGGCTAGAGTAATGGCCTGATGCCCCAGGCAGACTCCCAATATTGGGATTGTTGGTCCATATCTTTTTATGACATTAATAGAAAGGCCTGCATCTTCCGGCCGACCTGGTCCGGGAGAGATTACAATGTGTGTTGGATTCCAATCATATATTTCATCCAAATTGAACTTGTCGTTTCGAACCACTTTTACATCGGGGTTAATTGACCCAATAGGCTGTACCAGGTTGTAGGTAAATGAATCATAGTTATCAATTACCAGAATCATGCCGTTAAACCATTTTCTGCAAAATCAATAGCTGCCATGACGGCCTTGGCCTTGTTTACCGTTTCTTCATATTCTTTGGTGGGGTCAGAGTCATGTACAACTCCTGCGCCGGACTGGAAATAAACCGTCTGATCTTTCATGATCATCGTGCGGATAGCAATGCAGGTATTCACATTCCCTGCAAAGTCGAAATAACCTACAGCTCCGGAATACACATCCCGGCGGTCTGGTTCCAGTTCATGGATGATCTCCATGGCACGGATCTTTGGCGCACCTGTCACGGTACCGGCAGGAAAACCGCTCATGAGTGCATCAAAAGAGTCTTTATCATTGGCCAATTCCCCTTTCACATCGGAAACAATATGCATTACGTGGGAATAATTTTCAATTACCATGTTTTCAGGAACCGTTACTGATCCGAATTCAGAAACACGCCCCACATCATTCCGGCCAAGATCCAGCAGCATTAAATGTTCCGCACATTCTTTTTCATCATTGATCAGATTTTCCGCCAGGGCTATGTCTTCTGCTTCCGTATTTCCGCGGTGGCGTGTACCCGCGATGGGACGGATTTCCACGGTTCCATCATCCACTTTCACCAGCAATTCGGGCGATGCGCCAATAATATCAAAATCTATAAATTTTAAATGGAACATATAGGGTGATGGATTGATCGTCCGTAAAGCCCGGTATAAGGTCTCAGGCTTAACTGTGGTCTGCCTTTGAAAACGCTGGCTAAGGACCAGTTGGAATATTTCACCGTCCCGTATATACTCCTTTGCCTTCAAAACAGCCGCTTCAAAGGTGTTCTGACCCAAATTTGACAAGACCTTGCTCTGTGCCACCTTCACCGGTGTTTGGTAATCGATATCGGTATGCAACAGTTCACCAAGGATGTCTATTCGCCTGTGAGCGGTCTCAAACTGAGCCTCCATGTCACTATCATGATTCACATTTACATTGGATATGACTAGGGCCGTACCTTTCAAGTGATCAAATGCAATTATATCTTCAAACAGCATAAACACCGCATCAGGGACATTCAGTTCCGATTCATTATGGGTAGGGACATTCTCATTCCAGGATATGGTTTCATATCCTAGATAACCCACTAACCCGCCTGTAAACGCCGGAAGACCAGGCAGTTTTTCCATTTTATACCGCGCCTGTATTTCCCGCAGGATATCTAAAAATGGAATATTTAAGTCTGTGACTTTGCCATTTTCTGTGATAGTGGTCCTGTGATCATTTTGAACCAGAATCTTGCTGGGATTGATTCCAATATAAGAATAGCGAGCGTATTGATTTCCTTTTTCTGCGGACTCCAATAGAAAAGCATACTCAACTTTTTGGATGAGATGAACCCAGGCCGCTACAGGAGTCAAAAGATCAGCCAAAATCCGTTTATAAACGGGTACGGTCTGATTTCTGGCAGCCAGATCCTGAAATTTTTTGAAAGTAAGTTGTGTTTTATCCATTTTTATGCAAAAAAAAACCCCGATGAGTCATCGGGGTTAAATGCAGTCAGCATGTACAGGTCTTCCTGAGACTACAAAACCCCTCTCTGGCTAAAATACCAATACCAGATGCTGAAATTTCCTATGTACATGCGATTCATAAGCGTGGATATTAAGATATGGAACCCAGGGTTACTAACATTATTATTCTTCAACTTGAAATTTTTTAGAGATCTCAAAAATCGGTTTAAGTATTCTCATAATTTCCTTCCGATGCAGCTTTCCTTTCAAATTATCGGCTAACCGTTCAACAATTTCTTTTTCGCGATCGGGATGGCTTATATCTATAGTAGAAATTGATTTAATCTGTCCTATTTCTTTTACTGCGCTGAAGCGTTGAACTAAAATATCCAGTATCCGATCATCAAAATCATCGATCTTGCGGCGCAGTTTTTCAATTTCTTTATCTGTATTCATTGCTAAAATACCATCTATTAAACAATTGTAAAGTTTAAGTCTACAAAACCCTTGATCTCTGCGTGAATTTCATCATCTTTTTTTATTTTACTAACTCCAGCAGGGGTACCTGTGAAAAT
>ERZ651768.277-NODE-277-length-38670-cov-15.317622_pt1 | contig 38670 bp, 20 predicted proteins | sample MGYA00514754_ERZ651768 | MGnify/ENA metagenome assembly ERZ651768
GTATATCTCTTGGACCCAATGTAATGCTGACCTTTGAGAATGAAAAAACCCTGACCTTCCAGATCCAGGAAATTATGCGGGCTGAGCGGTTGGTACACGATGAACAGATTCAGGAAGAAGTGGATGTATACAACACAATTATGCCTCCGGAAAATGGGCTCAGCGCTACTCTATTTATTGAAGTTGTAGAAGAAGCAAAGATTCGTCCTGTATTAAACAAATTTATTGGTTTAACTGATCATCAAACACTTTATTTAGATATAAATGGAGAAAAGGTTTATGCTGAGTTCGAACAGGGAAGGGAAGAAGAAAATAAAATAAGTTCAGTCCATTATGTACAGTTTCTATTCAGCAATGAGCAGAAGAATAATTTTACTGATTCTGAATCCGAAACAAAGCTAGGTATAGACTATAAAGATTACAAATATACCAAGACTGTGCCTGATGGTCTTCAAAGATCGCTCTGCGAAGACTTATCATAAATGAATAGGCCATCCTTTGCGGTCTTTTTTATTTCTATGCCACTGGCTTAGTTTTGCATCTACTAATTTAATGGATTAACAATGAAAGTATATATCAGTGCAGATATGGAAGGTATCACCGGGGTTACCCACTGGGATGAAGTAGATCATAATAAGCCTGCTGTCTACACCCAGCTCCAGGAACGCATGACTAAAGAAGTAGCAGCTGCCTGTGAAGGGGCAACTCAGGCAGGGGCTAAAGAGATCTGGGTTAAGGATGCGCATTACTCGGGCCGCAACATCCTGTCTGAACAGCTGCCGAATAATGTTAAACTGATTCGGGGCTGGAGCGGCCATCCCTATTCTATGGTTCAGGAACTAGACAGCACATTTGACGCCCTGATGATGGTAGGCTACCACTCCATGGCAGGAATGGGAGGAAACCCTCTGGCTCACACCCTATCATCTGCTAAACTGGATTCCGTTTACATTAATGACCAGCAAACATCAGAATTTTTTCTCCACGGCAATGTAGCGGCGAAACACGGTGTACCGCTGGTATTTGTTTCGGGTGACGCGGGACTGTGCGAAGAGGTGCAGGACGTAAGCCCTAATACTACGACCCACGCAACCATGGTGGGTGTGGGGGACTCCACTATCAGTATCCAGCCGGAGGAATCGAGAAAAGCCATCCAAAAAAAAGTAAAGGCTGCCCTGTCTGGTGATTTGAAATCATGTTTGTGGAAACATCCAAATTCATTTTCACTTAAGATCCGTTACGTGAAACAGCAGGCAGCTTACCGGGCTTCTCATTATACAGGTGCTTCGCTGGTTGATGCCAAGACGGTATTATTTGAAACCAAAGATTATGATGAAATCATGCGTTTCATTCTTTTTACGGTCTGATGACATTTCCTTTTCATACGCCAGACGCGGTCACCTTATCCATTCGTGGTTCAGAAGATATTTTTCCAGTGAACCATATCTATTGCGTAGGACGCAATTATGCTGCACACGCAAAAGAAATGGGGGCGGATGACCGTCAGCCCCCATTTTTCTTTTCTAAATCAGATTGGGCCGTAACTTCTGGTGATGTGGACTATCCAGCGGATACGAATGATTTGCAGCATGAAGTTGAACTGGTTATAGCTGTCGGTGAAGAGATGTCTGTGTTTGGATTTGGTGTTGGAGTGGATTTGACCAGACGGGATATCCAGGGGCAGGCAAAAAAAGATAGTAAACCCTGGTTTCGCGGTAAAAGTTTTCCTGGCAGCGCGCCCGTATCCAAGATTATCCCATTGGAAAAGAGATCGGACTATTCTGATTTGAACCTGGTTTTATCCGTAAACGGAGAGTTGAAACAGTCTGGCAGTTGCAGAGACATGATCTGGTCACCACCGGAGATCCTATGTGAACTGGCGGCGGATGTCCCTCTGCAGGCAGGAGATCTTATTTTCACAGGAACACCTGAAGGCGTTGGGCCACTTGCAAAAGGAGACCAAGTTATTGCGGCTATACCTGGTGAAGTAGAGCTTTCGTTTTCAATCCTGTAACTTTTTCTAAGCCATTGCGAACTCTATCTGGACTATTCCTTTTTTCATTTCTATTCTGCCAGGATATGCAGGTAAGAATTGTAGGTGTTTTAAGAATGGATGTCCCAGTAATGGGACCCTTCGAAATGACCTTTGATAAAATCACTGCCCCGGGGTTTTTCAGGTCAGATGAGAAAGTGGATGCGAAACGAACTTATGCCAGCTGGTTTATTGATAGCGAAACGGGAGAAATTATGATCGAAGGTACAGACCATATTCTTATGTACGATAAAGAAGACAAAGAATACTGGCTGGAATCGCCGGAAGATTATTTTAAGGAACCGGATACCAGTTCAGAAGGAAAAAAATCATTTTCATTTTCATTCGGCAGCGATGAAGAAGATGAAGATTCACCACCTAAGATAGAACGTACGGGCGGTGATGCTGTGGAAGTTCTCCATGGGTTTAGAACAAAAAAATGGATCACAACCGTTACCTCATCAGACGGGGAACTGGTTCTTGAAGAATGGTTTGTAGATAAATTGCCCCTGCTGGATCTTTCTGAGTCTCTGGAAAGAGATATAAAAATAAAATTTAATCCATCTCGGGAAGCAGTAGAAACGGACCAATTTGAATTTTCCTCGAACCTCCTTATTGCAGAATTAGATTCTCTCACAACTTTAAAACCACTGGAAGGTCATTCGGTAAAAACCAATTTTTTCATGTATAAAAATGATGATCTGAAATTCTCTGTAGGATATGAAATCCTGGAACTATATACAGTGCCCTTTGATGCATCTTCTTTTACCATACCGGAAGAATACAGCCGGGTTGAGAAAGATTAAACTTTAATTCACTTTAATCAGATATAGAATTGTACAATAAGACCATGGAAACTAGTATTTAGAAAAGGTTTTGATTACAGATTCCTTAACAACTTTTACAGTTGAAGTAGATCAAAAACCAATCAAAGCAGGGATTGACCCCATGAACAAATTTGTGGATCGTGATTCGGATGATAACCTGGTACGGGTAATAATTGAAGACGGAAAAAATAACAATAATATTTTAAATTAATTTTATTTCCATATTATTCAACATAAGAGAATGAAAATCTTATATTTTAAGTTTTACAATTAAGCCCATTGGTGAAAGTAAATAAATGAATCAATCTCAATGGTTTATTCCACTAATAACGGTTTCAATAATTATTTTATCCGGCTGTTCATCGTCTATGCCGGAATTGAACTATACACCAACGGAACAATATTCATTAGATAAATACTTATATTCGGTTGATCTAACCCGGATTGAGAATGACAAGGCCTATGTTCATCTCCATTGTCCGGGAATCAACCAAGATACGGTGATTTTTCATTTCCCAAAAACGATTCCTGGTACATATAAGGAATTAGATTATGGTGAAATGATCCAGAAGATTGAGCCTAAAGATGAAGATGGAAAACTTCTTCCCGTGGAAAAGATCGGAAAAAATTATTTTGAAATAACAAATGCGAAAGACCTAACGACCATACAGTATTGGGTAGATGATACATGGGATCACCCGAAAGCCATGACCCGGATCTGGCCAATGGGGGGAACTAACATTGAAGATTCAACTAATTTTATCATAAACGCATCTGGCTGGTTTGGATTTTTTGATGGGCTGGAAAGTGTACCTGTGCAGGTCTTGCTTATTATGCCTAAAGAAATGAAGTCATTTTCAGCATTACCCGTTTATGATACAAATGGTGATACGATTGAACTTAATGCCAGGGATTATCACCAATTGATCGATTGTCCAATCATGATCTGTGAACCAGATACAGCAACGTTCATGGTAGCCAATACAAAAGTTTTCATCGAGTCGTATCATGCTAACGGGGATAAGGGCTTTGCAGATGTAATAAAAAAAGATATTCAGCCGTCAATGGAAGCAATTGCAATATTTGCAGATTCATTACCAGTCGATGAATATCATTTAATTTTGTACCTAAAGGATGGAAAGGCTTTCATGGAGACGATGCAGTCCAAGGATGCAGGATTATTAAAAAAAGCAAAAACAGTATGGAATAATCGATCCTTGCTTGGGGCTGGTGCACTCGAGCATGGGAATTCTTCCTTCTATGTATTGCCTGACTTTGGAGATACCACGTTTACATCCATGATTAAACGGGTTGCGCTCCATGAATTCATGCACATTTTCACACCATTAAATCTTCACAGCGAATTGATCGGAGATTTTGATTATGTGCATCCTAAAATGTCAAAACACCTTTGGCTTTACGAAGGAGTTACAGAATATTTTGCAAACTTGATCATGGTTCAGTCGGCCCTAATCTCAGACCGGGAATTTTTCTCTGAAAGAATCGCAGCTAAAATAGGGAGTGCTACCCGGTATCCAGAAAAGAAAATGTCCTTTACAGATATGAGTGAACACGTATTTAATAAAAAGTATGGGCGTCATTATTATCAGGTATATCAGCGAGGCGCAGTTATCGGATTGCTTTTGGATATTGAGATCATACGATTGACCAATGGTGAAAAAACATTAAAGGATGTGGTTCTTGAACTCTCATCAAAATACGGGCCTGATAAATCATTTGATGAAGAAACCATTTTTGATGAATTCACATCCCTGGTTCATTCTGATCTGAGGCAGTGGTTCTCTAAATATGTAGAAGGGACCATCCCATTGGATATTGAAGGAGGGCTTGCCCAGATTGGTGTAGAATATTCTGAGAAAGGTAGTCACACGGTTCCAAAAAGGATTTTTCGTGATTACAAAACTAAAACCCATGCTTTATCAATCGGGAAGTACAGAAAAATAAAAAAAGTGGGTAAAAAAGATCCCATTGGATTCCAGGAAGGAGATAAAGTAAATACAGAAGTATTAGGCTCCATACTATATGACGGTAATGGGTATCCCATACCCCAAGGTACAACGATTGAGATTTCATTAAAACGAGATCAGAAAACCATTTCTTTACCGTATATAATCGAACACAAGAAAAGAAAATATAAACATCGGTTATTAAAATTAAAGGAACCTTCCCAGACTGCATCCAATTATTTTGCTGTTTGGAAGGGCCAATAATTAATCAAGTCGCTTCTTTTTTACACTAATAGTTCTTTCTTAAATTCGGCCTCGCCTTTTCTAACAAATAAAACCATTTAATAAGGGAATCGTATATGTCAAATTGGGATAAGAACCTATTCATAGAGCATCTCAGGGATCAATGCAGCAGGGAAGTTGCCAAGGTTGGGGTATCCATCATTGATTTTACTGAAAAACATGCAGATGATATTTCTTGGGGCCGCGGCACGGACCATGGGACACTTACGTTCCGCTGCAATTCCGATGCTGGACCATTACCTCTCTTCCATATGACTTCTACCGGACAGTTAAATCTGCAGATCAATTTTATGCGCAATAAAGAAATTCCGCCCATGGTCTTGCGGGATGTTGTATTGAAACTGGAATCCAATTTTCTTCGGGATTATGATGCAATAGAGTACCCCAGTGATGTGTTTGTACCCATGAATGAATTATTTCATACCGAGAACCAGGTAGAAAAATTTCTTAAAACCATGGAAGGGGCTACCTATAGGCTCAGGCAATAAATTTTCTATACAATTTCCATACTAGCCCCAGGAATTTTCTGGGGCTTTTTTATTTCATATACCGTTGTGATTGGGTTCTCTAATTACTTCAATAAGTAATTAAATTATTCATATCGTTTATTTATCAATGCATTCATTAATCTTAAGTCTGTTTGTATCGGTCATCTTGGCAACAAATAATTCCAGAGGTGAACTGCCCATTGGTTTAACCGAAGATGAAAGAACCCGTATCCATGAGATCTATACTATGGGGAGGGATACAGATCCACCACCAACACCCGTACGGAATGTGGCAGAGTACGAACGGATGGAAGGCGTATTAATCCGGTATCCCTTTGGTATTTCCACGACACTTATTGCAGAAATGTCGGAAGATGTTACCATTTATTGCCTGGTCTCATCCAGCCAGCAGAGTGCTGCTTCAAACGCTATGGAAAATGGCGGTGCGAATATGGACAATTTAGAGTTTGTTGTTGGGCCAACAGACAGTTACTGGACCCGGGACTATGGTCCCTGGTGGGTGGTGAACGGAGAACGAAATATGTCCATTGTGGATTTTACATACAATCGGCCTCGACCCAATGACAACGATGCCCCTTTGAAAATGTCGAACCATTTAGACGTTCCCTATTATGCCACCGATATTGTTCATGCCGGAGGGAATTATATGACTGATGGTATGGGTATATCCGCATCTTCGAGCCTGGTGTTCGAAGAGAATGAAATCCCTGATGCAGACCTTCTGCAGCTCATGGAAAATTATTATGGAATTGATACCTATCATGTGATAGATGATCCAAACAATTCCTATATTGATCATATTGACTGCTGGGGGAAATATTTAAGTCCCACCAAGGTTTTGATTCGGGAAGTTCCTGAAAGTCATCCCCAGTATGATGAGATCGAAGAAACAGCAGATTATTTTGCCGATACATTAAACCAGTGGGGCGAACCCTGGGAACTGTTTCGGGTGTGGACGCCTGGTGACCAACCCTATACCAATTCTCTGATCCTGAATGAAAAAATTCTGGTACCAATTACGGGAGGCAGTTGGGATGATGAAGCGCTTGCTGTTTATGAAGATGCTTTTCCAGGGTATGAAGTGTTGGGATTCACCGGTACCTGGGAATCAACAGATGCCCTCCATTGCCGTGTTAAAGGTATTCCTGACCTGGACATGCTTCAGATCTTCCATAATCCTCTTAATGATAATACTGAACCGGAAGAAAATGGATATCGGGTTGAAATGTTCCTGGATGGCCTAAGTGAAGCGGGATTAATTGAAGATTCTATCAAGGTGTTCTGGAAAATGTCGGAATCAAATACCTGGCTTACGGAGCCTTTGTATGCATCTGTGATTCCTGAAGAGCCTGACACCTGGAGCGGATGGATTCCTGCACTGGCAGATTCTGGTTTGATCCAGTATTTTATCCAGGGCGCTGATTCTTCAGGCCGTGTTGAAAGAAGCCCGCTGGCTGGCTGGCATACCTTTTTTGCCTATCCCACGGACGCCTGCCTTGAATGGGTACTGGGTGATCTGGATAATTCTGGTGAAACGAATGTTATGGATATTTTGCTTTTATCAGATTTGATTGCAAACAGCGAAGGGTTCGGAATTTGTCCAGGGACTGTTTCCGATTTAAATAATGATGGTGATATTTCAGTTATAGATGTTGTTTTTCTAGTCAATTTAATTCTGAATCCCTGAATTCGATGGCAGGGGACGATCCTTTTTTTTACTCGCCAACCACAGCGATTACTAATTATATGATCGGATGTATAGGACTCTATTTTGGCTGGCAGACCTTACAAATCCAGGATTCATTGTTTCATAATTTATGGGCGTGTAGTTTTTTTTCTTTAAGCATGGGTGCATTATTAGGGGGTTCATACTATGGGTTTGGTCCCCGATTACCGAATTTTATCACAAAGGTTATCTGGAGGTTAACTCTGATTTTTATTGGAATCACAGGACTGTTCCTGGCAGGTTCTGCCGCAACATTTTATATCAATGAAACAGGAAAATTTGGTCTTATGATTGGTTCTGCGATCTTAATTATCAAGTATGTTTTAGGTTTAAATAAGGATGACACATTCCATTATGCAATAAAATTTTATGTGCCATTGATGATCCTTGCCTTGATCGGGTTCATACCTGCATTTTTTTCATTGGGCTATACAGGTGCATTGCCGATAGTGATTGGTTTGCTTGTTAGCCTTTCCGCGGTTGGGGTTCAGGCAAGCGGTTTGACGTTGCACAAACATTTTAATCATAATGATCTATTCCATGTGATCCAGATACTGGGTATGATCCTCATGTATCGCGGTGGGTTGGAAATCTCCACGGTTTAACAGGCAAATCTATATTGTTATAGGATCCTATTTCTTCCTTAGGCTAAACCAAAACATCTCCTAAATTCGCCCGCTATTTTTTAGGATAAAATGTGAAAATCAAGGTCAATAAAACCAACGACTACGCCCGGGAACTTGAAATAGATATTCCATGGTCAGAGTTGGAATCAGATTTCAATACTACAATTAAAAAATTCAGTAAAAAAGTTAAGATGCCCGGGTTTAGAGCAGGTAAGATTCCCAGGAACAGACTGATGCAGCAGTTCCAGGCTAATATAGAAGCGGAATTCATGGAAAATAATTTTCAGAAATATTATCTAATGGCGATGCAACAAGAAGAACTGTTGCCGGTAAACAAAGCAGAGATCAGTGACGTCCATTTCCATATGAACGAGCATTTTTCATTCAAAGCCGTCTTTGAGATCGAACCTGAAGCGGTCCTACCTAAATTGAAAAGAAATTCTCTATCCGTCCAGCGAACCATCTATATTCATGATGAGCATGATATTGAAGATGCCATTATGCAACTTCGCAAATCCCATGCCACCATTGCCACGGTTGAAGATGGAGCGATTGAAGGAGATTATTTGATCTGTACACTTCAAAAACTGGATGAATCCGGGGTGCCGATCATTGGTAAAAAATTTGAGAAACAATACCTGAGAGTGGGTAAAGGTTCATTCACGGATAACCAGAAAGAAAAATTAATCGGGCTCAAGCCGGGTGATTCTACCCGGGTTATTCTTCCGGTAAATCAGGAAGGAGAAAATGCAGAATATGAATTGACAGTTGGCAATGTTGAACGTGAAATCCTGCCTGAAATAAATGAAGAATTCTTAAAGCGTATCAATCCAGACCTGGACTCAATTGATGCATTGACTTCAGATGTTGAGAAAAAGATCAAAGCAAATTTTGAAGAGCGGTCTCGAACTGCCTATGAACGGGACTTATCTGATGCACTGATCGATCTTGCAAGCCCGTCCTTTGCCCCTTCCATGGTTGAAAATTACCTGGCTAACCTGATTGAAGATGTTAAAAAACAGAACAAGGGTGAACCCATGGATGAGGAAAAGGTCCGGGAACATTACACCCCTGTGGCTGAACGAAATGTAAAATGGTATTCACTCCGGAATAAACTGATTGAGACTCAGGACATCGCCGCATCCAAAGAAAATGTGGAAGACTACATTGAGAAACTGGTGGAGCGGACACCACAGTCTGAAAAGGAAATTAGAAAATTCTACAAGAAACCCAGTGACCGAAAACGGGTAGAAGATGACCTGGTGGAAAAGAAAATCTTGGAATACCTGGAACAATTTGCTAAAGTCAAAGAGGTAGAAGTATATACTAAAGACCTTCGTGGACAAGACCATGCACATTGATGAAAAAATATTGAACCAACTGGTACCCATTGTTGTTGAGCAAACGGGACGATCGGAACGAGCATATGATATTTTTTCCCGGCTGCTTAAGGAACGGATCGTTTTTATGGGCACACCAATCGATGATTCAATGGCATCTCTTATTATAGCACAATTGCTTTTTTTAGAAGCGGAAGATTCTGAAAAAGATATTTACCTTTACATTAATACCCCCGGTGGCATTATTACTTCTGGAATGGGGATCTACGATACCATGCAGTACATCAAGCCCGATGTTTCAACGATCTGTCTTGGACAGGCTGCCAGTATGGGTGCTTTTCTTTTGGCAGGAGGTGCCAAGGGAAAGCGGTCTGCATTGCCAAATTCCAGAATCATGATCCATCAACCCATGGGTGGAACGGAAGGCCAGGCAGCCGATATCAAGATCCAGGCTGAAGAGATCCTGCGGATGAAAAAACAGTTAAATACGATTCTTGCCAAGAACACGGGCCAAACCCTGAAAAAGATCGAAACGGATACGGACCGGGATAATTATCTCACATCCAGAGAAGCCAAAACATACGGGCTCATCGATTCTATTCTAACCAAGCGTAAATGAGTAAGATCCGGAAAGGGAAAAAACCAGAGATCAATCTGGACCCTGAAGTGGATCAGCCAAAGGCTGGGTTTAAGGTTACCCTTCAAAAACCTTCAAAAATCAAATCCAACCTGGATATTCATGTTGTGGGACAGGATCGTGCTAAAAAGGCCATCGCTGTTGCAGTCTATAATCATTACAAGCGGATCATTCATCAGTCTTATCTCACGGATGTTGAATTGGATAAGAGCAATATCCTAATGATAGGATCTACCGGTACTGGAAAAACCCTGATCGCACAGACCTTGGCCCGTTTTCTATCCGTACCCTTTGCCATAGCAGATGCTACAACCCTGACGGAAGCAGGTTATGTTGGCGAAGATGTAGAGAATATTCTGGTCAGGTTATTGCAGGTTTCCAATTACAATATTGGGGCAGCAGAAAAAGGGATCATCTATATTGATGAAATTGATAAGATCGGTCGGAAAAGCGCCAGTGCATCCATTACACGGGATGTGAGCGGCGAAGGGGTCCAACAGGCTCTATTAAAAATACTGGAAGGAACTGTTGCAAATGTACCGCCCAAGGGGGGCCGAAAACATCCAGAGCAGAGTTTAATTCCCATCAATACATCAAATATCCTGTTTATCTGCGGTGGATCTTTCTCCGGTTTGGAAGACATCATTTCCAGGAGGGCTGGAAAAGGTGAACTGGGCTTTGGAACAAAGAAAAAATTACAACAAAAGAATGTGAACGCTCTCTATGAAGGTGTCAGACAGGAAGATCTCATTGCTTACGGACTGATCCCTGAACTGGTGGGCCGCCTACCTATCGTGAGCACCTTAGATACCCTGGACAAAGATGACCTTATGTGCGTACTGTTGGAACCTAAAAATTCGCTGATCAAACAATACCAGAAATTGTTTTTACTGGAAGGGATCATCCTGGAATTCCAAGATAAGGCTTTGGAAGCGATTGTAAAACTTGCTCTGCATAAAAAAGCCGGGGCACGGGCACTGCGATCTGTAATGGAAGAACACCTTCTAGATATTATGTATTATCTTCCTGAAATGGAAGGTGTTGAACGGGTTGTTATTACAAGAGATACAATCCTTAAGGGCAAGGACCCTTTATATAAGGCAATCCAGAATAGAAAATCAGCTTAATTATTTCAAGAGGGTGATCTTTTGGATCTGTCGGGTTGACCCAGCGCGAAATTCTGCAAAATAAATCCCTGAGCTTATATCGGATGCATCCCAATGAAGTTTGTATTTACCCGGGTTATAGGTTCGGTCTATCAGTGTTGTAACCAGTCGTCCTGAAATATCAAATACCTGTATCACAACATTTTCATTACTATGCTCTGGAACTGAGAAAACGATCGAAGTAACTGGGTTAAACGGATTTGGATATACCTGATCCAGTGAAAAAACAGTTGGATAATTGTCCGGTTCCTTGCTGGATAAAACTTCATTGATTGTTACGGTTCCATCCCCGTTTACGAATGGGACACCACTATTTCCCCAGGCGTCCAGGACCAAAATTACATTTGTATAAACCGTGGTAATATCATTGAGTTCTGCATCATCACTTACGGCACAATTAACCCGAAATAATTCATGTGGAGCTGGTTCTAATGGTTCGGCCCAGTTCGATATACCCACCGTCAAATCCGATCCAGAAACGGTGGCATCAATTTCCCAGGATTCTGATAATGAAATTGACTCGATCATGGGCGACCATTGTTCATTCTGGTTCCAGTCTGTAAATGGTTCACCTGTATCATACTCACCGTTATCATTTTGGTCTTCAAACGGTTCATCGCTAGGAGTTAGGATGCTAGGACTGTTGGATAATCCAAAAACAGTCAGAGCAATTGGGACCGTGTTAATTAATGAAACAACATAGGCCGCTCCACCTCCAATAGCACCCGTCCCATTCTGGATCGTAAAGAATTGATCAACAGCTTGAATATGATAGTCAGCGTCATCCAGTACCGTTATACCTACTTCACTGCTGTCAGTAGTGTAAGCAAGGCACATGTTATAGCTGACGACAACATTTGTTTCAACGCCTACATTATTAAACAGTTGGAGATCCAATATTTCACCCGTTCCTGCAGAGATGGTTGGGTTAATCAATGTAACAGAATTATTCTCAACAATGGCTGAGTCAAAAGACGTTCTTTCTGTAGGGGTTACACCGGTTATATCCACAAAGGATGGTGTAAAATCCAGTTCAAATTCAAACTGCCCAAAATCCATTTCATTATCCATTCCTATGGAAATAGAGCCCTGGTTGTATGCGTACCCGTTACCATTGCTTATGGAAGCAGTGGCCAGGATAATCTCGTTATAGGCAACATCAAAGGTCATAAATTCTCCGGGATCTGAAATATTATCGATCCTAACCATAGATGGCACCCCATAAAGGCTGGTTGTGTTTGGGTTGGACGAGTGGCTGAATTCCCTGTTATCTGTAATACCCGGGTATATGTCTGCACCATCGCTTGGGCCGCCATTTTCCAAGGCAAACAATCCGTCTGCCTGTTCCAGCCCTACTCCATAGTAGGGTTCATTGTTGTTTACTCCCCAGCCCTGTGCGATATCATTGTTAATGTGCCAGATGGCTAAACCGGATGATGGCATCAGGGTATCGGAACCGATCTTTTGTCTGTTTTCAATAAGCCAGTATTCTTCAGGTACCTGGGAATGATTTACACGGATAATATCATTGTTGGAATAACTTTGTTGAAGGGATATACCGTCCTGATCATCTTCAATCTCAACAATATCTACCCAGCCCAATTCGTTTTTACACCAGCCTACCATGGTAGAAGGGTACCAGGGGGAATTACCGCTGGTACCCCAGGATCCGCTGGCCATGAGGGACAATTTACCTGCTCCGCTAGATGAATAGTCTGTATCATACAAGTCCGGCAAACCCAGGGCATGTCCAAACTCATGGGCTAAGACCCCGATGGCAACAATATTGCCATTTTGGATCTCAGGATTCATATTGTAACTGCTAATGGTAACGCCGTCATAGTTTACAGCGAGATTCCCCAGGCTTGATTTGTGTGACCATATGTTGGAATAGTCCCCTTCTTCAGCGCCAGGGCCCTGGTGCACTAGGTTTAAGGCATCCACATATCCATCGCCATCGTTATCGTAGCCCGACCAATCAAAGCCCGATTCTTCCAGGGAATCTACCATGGCCCTGACCAGTTGGCGGACGGCTTCATACCCATTGTTATAAGAATAATAATCGTGTTCGTTTGGAGCCATGAACCAGTCTGATACTTCTGCGACTGGTAAAAATTGACCATAGGAAATCTCCTGGTAAAAATCCCGAAAGCTGCCCGTATTGTCATAATTAAGATGTGTGTACCCTGGCTGGTTCATGATCAGGTCAATATCAGCTGAATCATAGGTGGCATATGCATCCGGAAATTCTACAAGAATGAGAGGTACATGAAAGGTATCAGTGCGTGTAGAACGAAGATCTGGCACGGGTGCTTCATCAATCAGAATATATGGATCGGGTCTGATCCCTTTTTCCATGGATTCGGAAAGAGAATTAGGTTCTCCATCGATTCCTACTTTTAAATCAGAAGGGATCAGTTTTGTACCATTATTACCAGTGGCATAAACCCACCACCCAGCCGAATTCTTTACGATAGTCCAGCCCTTATACTCATGCCATCCCTGAAGGTGATTACCCCGGTTATAGATTTTTAGCTGTTGACCATCTGGCTGGTAATCAATGAAGGCTGCAGGACTGGCTATATCCGCATGAGCTAATGCAATAATTACTATAGATATAAGAATTAAATTTTTCGTATTATTCATTGCGCCTGTGTGAATTTTTTAAATCAACAAAAATATACTTGAATAGTTATATTTACTGCTTCAATCTTGGGCTGAACTTGTAATTTAATTGATGAAAAAGCAAATTTTCCATTTATTACTGGCAACTGTTATTACAGTAATTTATTCCGCATGCGGTTTCTTAAAAGAATCTGAATCAGAAGAAGAACAGGCTGCCGGTTTCACCAATACCTTAAACGAAAACCTTGGGGGTACCCAGGGCTCTATCTCAGAATATTTTTACAATTTTGAAAATGATGTAAATGCTACATTTTTCCGGTATAATCCCAACCTCATGGCAAACTATGACACCTATATGGATTATTACAGTCTATTCGGTGAAGATCCAACTACGATGGGTTTTCGTACATTTCCGAATCATCTAGTTGCCATGACAGAAAATGATGAAGCAGAGTTTACTGAGCGTCATTACATTGATTCACTCTCTGTGGCTGACTCAGTTGTTTATGATTCGGTTCAGATAACATCTACACCATTTAAGAACCTTGAAGCCCTTGAATGGAATCTTGAAGCGGAGCCATCACTCCAGCGGTATAAACTTGTAAACTCTGACTGGGTCCTGGCAGATACCATGTTGTTTTACACTGATACGTTTGATATCAGTGCCTACTGGGCTGTTGTGGATACACCATTTATTAATGATGGACTGCTCTTTGTGGACTCGTCAGAGTGGCACGACACCAACTATGTTTTTTTTGCTGATGAACCATTACGATTTTTAAATACATTTGAATTTATTAAAAAGCAGCTTAGTTCAGATTCACTTGTTTTCCGGTCCAATACAGATTGCAATGATAATGGTCAGTGGGATGAAGCTGAAGTAACGATCACCGATTACAACGGTAATGGTATTTATGAAGTTTTATTTGAATACTCCGATAATAATAATAATGGAGAGTATGATGCTGGAGATGATCTGATCCAGGATTATAACAATGATGGTGTTATTTCCGTTGCCTATGAGTTTGAAGATATGGCGAATGGTGTCTGGGATTCCCCAGAGCCATACTACGATATAGATTCATCAGGAACATATGATCTGAATGAACCTTACCAGGACCGAAACTGTAATGACAAGTGGGATGATTCTGAAGATTACGCGGACAATGATAACTCTGGATCATATACGGATGGAGACGATTTTACAGATTCAGGGAATGGACTGTACGATGACACAGAAGAATTCACACTGAAAGATTCTGATGGGGACGGGGAATTTGAGCAACATCTCTATACCATTGGAGAAAAGCCCGATAATTTGATTGTTGATTGGAGTGACCCCGCTAATCCGGAAGTCCTATTAGAGATAGGGCTGGGGGATGATGTGACCAGCCGCTGGGGCACGGTATATACGGATATGATCGAAGAAGTAGATTTCCTTGACCTCAAACAGCAATTCGTGGATGAAATGGATTCCCTGGTAACCTTGTTCACCAGAGAAGAAGTTGGACATATAAGGGATGCTTCTCTTGCGCCTGATGACTATTATATTACAAAATCGGAATGGGCCAAAACTGCCGGTGGGCAAACGGAACGATTCTACAACTATCATATATTTCATGAGCCGGACCACCTGAACCAGATTATTTATCCATCCTATTTTCTTCCGGTTGGGTTTTATTTCAGTCCCAATGATATTGAAGATGGATTCTGGCACAAGAAAAGTTTAGAAAGTGAAGTGCTTTACTACACATACAATGGGTTATTGAGAGATGGAGAATTCGTTGATACATCCTATTTTGATACAACGAACATTGCCGTTTATTTTATTGAAAAATCATACCAGGTAGAATCTGCAAGTGTCACTGTACCAGCGGGACACCGTTCAAGCCTTGATTCCCCAGCATCGGACACAACGTTTACAGATTGTTTTAAGGTGACCCAGACCACCACCATGACCATGGTAGGCAGTGGTGTAGATTTTGGACAAAGAACTGAATCCTGGCTGGCAAAGAATAAAGGACTTGTAAAGAGCGAAGTCTATGTCCGCTGGACTGAACATCCTTATAATTCAGAATGGACACAGAATAATAGTTATCTGGATACGCTCAATGAAGCATGGGTTGGGTTGAACCGGATTGAGCTGACGTCCGTTGATATTCAAGCGGAAAACGGTGTATTCAAAAAATTAACTCAGCCGGTAAGCACTGTTGAACTTCGCGACATAGGAGATCATCCGGATTTTGATTTTGATCCATTTCACGTCAGCACACAGATTGGAATTCACACACTTGATTTACGTGAGTTAAGCGAATGAGCAAGTATATTAAACTCTGGGTTACCTTTTCGATAATGGTTTCTTTTATCCTGGCAGGTACGGATGGAACGATTCGTGGAAAGGTTACAGATTCGGAAGGTAAACCACTACCCGGTGCAAATATTTATATTCCTGCTGCAGGCATTGGAGCAGCAGCGGATGCAGATGGAAACTATATAATTCTTAATATACCTGTTGGTGATTATGATGTAGTTGTGCAGATGATGGGATACCAGAAGCAAACTATAAAAGAAGTAAGTGTCATGATGGACCAGACTGTTTGGTTAAATTTCAAACTTCCAGTTGCAGCAGTTGAAGGTGACGAAGTGGAAGTATTAGGAACGCGACCCCTGGTTGAAAAAGGGACCACTGCAAAGAAAATCACAATAGATAAAGAAACCATACAAGCCCTGCCTATTCGTGATCTGAACGAGTTATACACTCTGCAATCGGGTGTTGTGAAAGTTGTCAGCCGTAACAAATCAGTTCCAGACCATGAAGAGCGGGGCATTGAAGAAATTCATGTAAAAGGTGGCCGCTCCGGTGAGATCGCTTATATGATGGATGGAATGTATCTCAGGAATCCGATTTTCGGTTCTATTGGCTCAGGCACTAGACTGAACCTGTTTGCAGTAAGGGAGTTTGACTGGCAGCCTGGAGGGTTTAATGCCGAATATGGCGATGCCCAATCAGCTGTATCAAACTGGCATACCAGTTCAGGCGGCAGCGAGATTGAATATCATTTCAGATTCGAAACCAGTCAGGTCGGGGCACTTATAAACTCAGCAGCCGGCAATACTGAAACAACCAACAACTTTGATCTTTTGCGCAGCTATAATGACTATAACTTTGGAATTGGCGGCCCCATCATTGGTTTACCAAAACTAACCTTCTGGGTTTCCGGTCAGTCTACCACAGAAGATAACTTTTCCGTTTATGAGTTTGATAACAAGGTTTATCAGGGACCAAAATATTTTTTAAATCCATCTGACCTTGATCTGGATTTACTAAAGCAGAACAAGAAAAATCTTGTATATCCTTGGGATGATGTAGCAGGTTTTCGTGGATTTGGATTTAACAAAACCTGGGATGTATTTGCTAAACTAACTTATAAATTCACCAATAAACTTCGGTTTCATGGATCCTACTGGCAGGTTGCCAACCATCGTCAATCATTTCAACCCCGTTACCTGTACTGGGATGAAGGAAGGAATGAACTTTTCAGGGATACCTACCGAGGAAACTTTGAAGTCAACCACTCTTTAACCCAGAGGACTTTTTACACTCTACGGTTTTCAAGATTTACCCAGGATCAGTTCCAGGGTGTTCGCTGGCGTGATAATGATAAAGATGGTTACCCGAACTGGTTTGAGTGGCGTCATCCTGCCGGCTATAAAGATATCTCCGACCCTGAAAACAAGTTCGTGGTACCCTATACAATTGGAGAAGACGGTGATACCATACGCTATACAAACAGAGATGAGCGAAGTGGCTGGTACCACGGTGCTGAACCAGGACTCTGGAACTGGGAAATGGCTGAAGATTTTGATGATAATAATGGCAATGGCGTCTGGGATTTAGGAGAAGATTTTACCGATGTAAATGGTGATGGCCAGTGGAGCGGACCGGAGATCATTAAACCATTAATAGAGCGTGATGGGGATTACTGGCTGGAACCTGAAATGTATGAAGATTATGAACCCTTCCTTGACTATAGCAGTGTTGATTTAATGTTTCAAAATGCTCCAGGATACTTCGGAACACCCTTCAACACCAGTTTTATACCTGGCCTACCAAATCCATATTATTACATGCCGGATTGGTCTGGAGTAGCATGGGATGAAGGAAGAACGTTTGGCGGGCATGATAGATTTTACGCTGATTCCAGGGCAATTACCGATGAAGTCCGGTTTGACCTGACCAGCCAGATTACTGATAAATGGAAAGTAAGAGCGGGAATTGATTATAAGTACCATAAGCTGAATTTTTATGAAGTAAAGGATTCCTGGCTTGGAAGTGCTGCAAAGATCCAGACATTCGCAGAGTACTGGCAGGACACGGGGCCTGATGGTCTGCTCCTTGGTGATCAGGGGTATGAAGAAGCCGATCAAGGCGAATTGAACGGCAGGTGGGATGAAGGTGAAAAGTTTACAGATGCAAATGGGAATGGTAAATGGGATGAATACCGAGAACCTGAAGAATTTGCAGCCTATATCCAGAATGTGTTTGAAGTCCCCTGGATGGTTATTAATTATGGTATTCGAATCGATATGGTGCATTATAATTCTCAGGTATGGTCAGATACACTGGGACAGTTTAGCCCGGGGAGTCCCTGGTTCTACTCTGATCTGAATGATAATGATATTTGGGATCTTGGGGAAGAAGCATCGGATTTAGCAGGCTTAGCCAGGCAAAAGGTACTTCTTAAAAATTCAGGGTGGTATTATAAGATCAGTCCTCGAATTGGTTTCAGCCACGTGATCACTGATAAGTCAACGTTCACATTCAATTATGGCCTTTATTTCCAGAATCCTGTTTACCAGGACGTGTACCTAAATACAAATAGTCTTGAAGACCCTGAAGAATTATTTGAAGAAGGTGAAGGCGCAGTGGGCAATGCTACAATGAATTCACAAAGAACCCAACAATATGGTGCTAGTTTTAATATCCAGGTAGGGGAGAATTGGGCCTATTCTATTGGAGCATGGGTTCGCGACATGGATCAACTAACTCGATACACCCATGAAAGATCCGGTGTCTATCAGTATCAAGTTGCGTCAAATGGAGACTATGGCTCCGCGAAAGGTCTAGACCTTACCATAGAATGGAGATGGCTATTATTTGGTTCCCAGCTGCAGTACACATACTCTATAGCAAAAACGAACAGTGAATATGCCTGGGCCAGTATTTCAGGCCAGTATGTGGATGCACCGAGTCATGAGTTTATTGCTTATTACGATCGCCCCCACGATTTTACTTATTATTTTTATACGTTTTTGCCTTTTGGCGTCCGGATGGGCCTTACAGCTTTTTACCAAAGCGGCTATCCCTATACACCCATCATATTTAAAGGGAAAGACCCGGCAGAAGATGCCAGGCATCCAAATTCGAAACGGGGTCCATCCTACAAAAATATGAATGTATCTTTTGCCAAATATTTTGAAGCAATAGGGCACAAGTTTTCTTTTGGCCTTAATGTATTTAACATCCTTGATATTCGTAATTCAATTGATATATGGCCCATGACGGGTAAGGCAGATGAACCTGGGGCATATTACAGTAATTATGTAGGGCTGCCCGGTACAGATCCTAATGGTGTAGGCGTATATGCGGATAAATCCAGTGCCTACTATGATAGGCCCTGGCGCCAGTCTCAGCCGCGGGAGATCAACTTTTTTGTACGATTTGATTTTGACTGATTGTTTTGAAGCATTTCCTAATTAGTTCAATACTATTCTCTTTGGTGTCTGCCAAGGATGGAAGGATAAAAGATCTGGATCACAATGTGCCCGACCCATTCAGGCAATCTGCAGTAGCTAAGATTGGAGATAATCCTTTTCCCACAAACCCAATGAGTGATCGGGCCAAAGGCTTTATTGACCAGGGGCGGGTAAAGAGTGCCATTACAAATTATGGGAGTTTCATAAACTGGGATTTTCATCCATCTGGAATCTGGGGAGACTATTCTTATTTGCCTGCGGTTTCATTTGTTGGTGCTGTCCCGGGCCACAAAAATACGGCTCACTTTTCCTGGCAGAACCTTGAGATTATCATTGATGAAGAAGGGGCACCGATCTATAGCATCTGGGAGTCATCCAATGCCTATGACGATTGGTTTCCTGTTTCAGGGGATACAGTTTACAAAGGCATTCTTTTTGAACTGGGTGATGATGATGGATTGTATTACCCTGATAATGAAAAATTAACCATGGATGGATTTACCGATGATAAACAATTCTTTTTTGATCATGATGAAAGAAAGATCGTTATCAGCACGTTTGGTGATTCTGATCCAAATAAAACAATTGCCAGGGTAGGGTTTATTTATCCCTGGGCTCTGCGCCCCGCTTTAATCAGCCGTGAGTCCCAGTTTGATTTTTATGATTATGGTGAAGACCTTGAAGAATGGACCGATGATGATGAATATGTATACTATGGAGCCAATGCTGCTGAGTCACATTTCATTAGTACTGATTATAAAACCGATTGGCATGCATCAACCATGGCCCGTACCAGTTCTCACCAAACGGAGTATAATGCCAGTGATATTTTTGGTTCTACACCCTGGATCTCAGGGGATGATACCTATCCGGTTTTAGCTCATTCAGCCTACGCCGATACATGGCCAGTTCAAATGAACCTGGCAACGGGTGAAATGGATGCATACTGGCCAGGGTGGTGGTCCCAGGATTATAACATAAATCTTCCAGGCTGTTCTCAATCCAGAAAGGACCCGGATTGCTGGGAAGAAGTTCCTGGACGCTTTGTCTCGGATATGGATGTTTATATGGAATTTGATGATCGCTGGTCCCACCGGGCAAATAATGTAAATACAAATGATAAATATGAGCAAACCGGATACCCCATGGGTCTTCGGGTGAAGGCTACAGCCCACTCCTATGGAGTTTCCTATGCTGAAGATATTATGTTTGTTACCGTAAAGGTACGCAATGAGAGCGGTGACTGGTGTGCTGAAGATGAGGACGGCAACCCTGTACTGGACCTTAATGGTGAACAGGAGTGTGGTGAAGCCATGATCATGCCGGATGGGACAAAGCTGAATCGTGGCAAAGGGTTTGACTACAGTGGAATGTCATTGGGCTTCTACATGGATGCAGATGTGCTGATGGGAGACTGGGCAGGTTATAATGGTGGCCTTCACACCAATGATGATGATTTTATGAAATATTACTGGGAAATTTTCGAAGTCAATAACGACCGGATGCTCATCAGTATGGCCATGATCGGAGACCACGATGGAGAATCAGGCGTTGCGGGCTATACTCTGGATGAACCATCGGCTACATCCCACCCCGGCAATGAGTTTGGTGTTGTTGCAACACAGCTATTGGATTCGCCAAGGGCAACAGATCCGGTTGATCTTGACCAGGACGGTACGATTGACATTTTCCCTGGCGAGCCGCTGAAAATGACGGACTGGCACTGGGTGGACTGGTACCAGCGTCCAGGGATTGTTTCACCGGAGTCAAATTCAAGCAGCTGCTATGCTGGGTATGAAGGTTGTCCAGTTGCAAGGAACAAAGAAGAAATTTTATACAAGTTGATGGTGGGTGATACATCAAACCTCAGTGAAGGGGAAAAAGCCTGGCATTTTCATACACCAAATCCCGGGACAGACCTTGGCGATGAATTAAATCCCCATTTTGATTCAGTCGAAGGATTAAAACTGGAGCCGGTTTATGAGAGAGACCCTCCGGGGCTGGATTGTGTACTTATCCTGAGCTGTGGTCCCTTTGATCTTCCGGTAGGACGAGAAGTCCCCTTTTCTTTCTGCATTATTTTTGGACAAACTGAAGATGATCTCAAGAACAATGCACGGTTTGCACAGGTCATGTATAATTCGCGGTACCAGGGGTTTACGCCCCCGAGCCGGCCTACGGTCCATGCGATAACCGGGCAGGGAGAAGTAAACATCTACTGGAATGACCATGCAGAAGATTCAAGGGATGTGGTAACCGGTTATGCAGATTTTGAAGGGTATAAGATTTATAAAAGTACGGATGGTGGAAATTCGTGGGGTAATGCAGAAGATATGATCTTTGACACAGATGGTATTTTTGCGGGTTGGAGACCTTACCAGCAGTATGATCTATCTTTAGAAGATGATTCGCTACATTGTGCTTATTCCAGAGATTTTGATTGTGCAGATGATTTACGCCGCGGCCATTCCATTAGTGGTTCGGATCCTTATTTCCCATGGTTTAGTCTAGGAAATGATACGGGATTTGAAAGTATTAAACTGGAAACTCCGGTTGTGATCAATGGTGATTCCTTGACCTATTTGTATACAGACAGGAATGTTGTGGATGGATTGGAATATACCTATTCTGTAGTTGCCTATGATATGGGAGTAGAACCTCCTTTTGAGGTAACCTATGCTGATATTGGGGGTGGACAGTTTGAAATGGAGGTCGATACAAATTATTCCAATCCCGACCAGTGGGCAAACCCGGATGGATACGCTTCAATAGAGAATTCAAAAGGTACAACTGTTTTAGACAGGAATTTTGTACAGCTTTATCCTGGAGTGACACCCACTTCAAACCTGGATAAGGTTATGGTTGTCCCGAACCCATACAGGGTGAACTCCGGTTTTAAAGAATCGGAGCATTTAAGACAGATCAGGTTTACCAACCTACCATCACAGTGTACCATTAAAATTTTCTCTCTTACGGGAGAAGCAGTGAGTACCATCGAGCATGATAATGAAGAATCGGGAAATGCCTGGTGGGATATGAGAACGATTAATAATCAGGAAATTGCACCAGGGCTTTATATTTTTCACGTTGAAGCTCCACAAAATGACCCCTACATTGGCAAATTTGCGGTGATACGATGAGACAGATAGTATTGGTAATTCTTTTCCCGGTACTCATAATGGGTCAGTACCGAGATATTCCCGAAGTAGTAACGAAGGTGGCGACAGCGGCTGGTGGTTTTTTAAAGCTTGAGACGTCTGCCCGAGCCATTGGTATGGGTGGTTCTTTTGTAGCGTCTGGCCGCGGTGTATCCGGCATACCCTACAATCCTGCCAGTATTGGTTTTATTGAGAAAAATGAAGCCTATTTTTCACAGGTGAATTATTTAGCTGGGATCACCCACGGTGTTTTGACCTATGGGACCCGTGTTACGCCATCGGATTATGTAGGGTTCCATCTGTTTTATTTAGACAGCGGTCCAATGGAAGTGACCACAGAACTGTACCCGGATGGAACGAATGAAGATTTCAGGGTGGTTTCCATTGCAGCACGGGCTGCGTATGCCAGGAGCCTGACAGACCGGTTGAAGGTTGGCGGATCGATTAATTATATCAGGGATAAAATTGCAGAGACAGAGATGCAGACAGTATCTTATGATATAGGTTCCAATTTTCAGACGGGGATCTACGGTACTATTTTGGGGATGAGTATTACCAACTTTGGTCCGGAAGTGCAGTACACCGGGGAAGACCTGAGTGTCCAGGTTGCTGACACGATTGATGTAGATGGCAGTCTCCAGAGAATTACAGACAAATTTCCATTGCCTCTTACCTTTCGGTTAGGGGTGGAGAATGCAGTGGTTGGTCCCACCAGTTCATTTGTTAAGAATGAGAAGCATACATTGATTGTAAGTGTGGACGGGATCAAGCCCAACGATTATGTTGTATATGGCAGTGCTGGCTTGGAGTATGGCTGGCAGAATATAGCGTTTGTACGGGCGGGCACACACCTGAACCATGATACGGCAGGGTTTAGTTTTGGAGCTGGTGCGAACATTCGTTTGGGTAAGATGGGGTTGACGGTTGACTATGCTTTTGTGGATTATAATATTCTGAATCATACCAACCAGGTTGCTATTGGTTTGAAATTTTAATGATTCAAAGAATTACCAAACTATTTTTTATCATTCTCTTTTTTGGGTTTAAACCGCTTTTTGCCCAGTGTGTTGCAGATGCGGGACCTGATCTTTCTATCTGTGATGGAGATGGCTCTTCATCTAATTACACCTATTTAGATGGAACTGGCTCATTAGTACCAGAAGGCGATGTTAATTATGAATGGACCGTCCTTACGGTTGTTGGAGACGGTAGCTGGCATGAAACTCTGGAGATAAGCAATAGTGAGTCGGATGAGCCGGACCCCAGATTCAAGTATCCGGACGAACTTGCAGAAGACACAGATTTTCTCATTCAGCTAAAAGTATATGATGATTCAACGTCCTGTGAAGATTTGGATACTGTGTCAGTGTTTGTCCAGGCAAATATGTGTCCAAGGGCATTTGCCGGTGATGATCAGATCCTGAGCAATGGTTGCGATCTGATGGTTGCTCTTGATGGGTCCGATTCAGAAGATCCACAGGATGAAGAGATCACCTATCAATGGTCATCGCTGGATGGATATGACAACAATTTTACTGTATCGGACTCTGTGATTGGAGAGTTTGAATTCCCTGCAACCGATGGAGATAAAGTTTTTTCATTTATGCTTACGGTTTTTGATGCGGTTCAAAGTATTACCGATACTGTAAAAGTTATTTATCTGGATAATGATGCACCGGTTGCTCATGCTGGAAGCGATATTAATACCTGTGAGTACCAGTTCACTCTTTCTGCAGCTCAATCCTACGATGTGAACTGGAATGAGCTGACCTACAGCTGGTCATCTCTTGATGGGCTTAGCATAAGCGAAAGCTCATCCAATAAACCTATGGTCACAAGCCCCACAGATTTGACGGAGACAACATCCTACCGGGTTGCGTTGGAAGTGAATGATGGGTACTGTTCCAGCCATGATACAGTTATTGTAACGGTTCAGGATAATTTATGCCCTGTTGCGGATGCTGGTGAAACAGTCAGGATTCCTAAATTTGAATCTTCAAGCCTTGTTCTAAATGCAGGGAATTCTTTTGATCCTGAAGGTGAATCTTTGAGTTTTGAATGGACCACGCCAACGGGATCTATTGTTTCAGATTCTGTTGTGACTGTTTCTGATCTGGAGCCTGGTGGTCGGTATTCCAGCTACCTCTATACCTTAAAAGTAATGGATATCGAAAATGCAATCAGTGAAGATACGGTTGAAGTGATCTATAGCAATTTCTCTGCTCCGGTCAGTCCAACCGTGTACGCGGTTGCCAGCCATGGTCGGGTTCTGGTATCCTGGGATGCATCATCTGAAGCATCCTATGACTCCTTGACCGGATACTCAGATTTTGAAGGATATAAGTTATTTCGCTCTATTGATGGCGGTGCAACCTGGGGTGGTGACAATGATAAACTGTATGATTTCAATGGTGAATTTGTTGGCTGGATCCCTTATGCCCAGTTTGACTATGATTACGATGAAGATTTTTATCATTGTATTTATGATCATAATGGAGACTGTGAATCGGAAGATACAAGGCAGACTTCTGTTGGAGGTCTGGATCCTTTCTTACCCAGGTTTACATTGGGCAGCAATACAGGATTAGAATATTCTTACGTTGATTCCAACGTAATCGATGGTGTTGAGTATACCTATACGGTGACGGCTTATGATATGGGGCTACCTGGATTTCAAATCTCACTTACAGAAACTGATTCAAGTGGAATCTATGATGCTGATACTCTTTGGCCGATCTCGAATCCGGGAAATTTTAGGGGGCCGGACTCAATTGATTATTACAGTAATGCTGGTGATTGGATTCGAAGAGATGTGAATCCTTTTAAAGGGTATCCGTTCCTTGAATCAGCAAAAGGAGACACGGGTGATCATAATTTCATTACAGTAGTTCCTGGTTACACCGCGTTGGATATTTCCTTTCCTGATGCTGACGATATAGAAGCACTTTTTACGTCTGATCCCTTCAACATAGGTTCAGGGGACAGGGATTACTTTATAGTGGACCGTACTGAAATCGTGCAGGACATGGTACAGTATGAGATCCAGGCCCGTCAGAGCAGTAGTGCAGTGGATGGCATGGCCTGTGAAGATCCATTGGTATTTGGCTATGTTGTTCAAGACAGCACAGGTACCCCGAGCTCAACCGTTACCTATTATGAGAATGACCTGAATTTTTTTGAAAAAGATTCCATCTCTGGTTTACCAGGAACCGTGTATGAGAGTGAGTCCTATATAGTGCCTGACTATGATAATATTACTCCTGTGGGTAAATGGAGCAACCAGTTCAAGGGGATCCGGTTTAAAATGAAAAACAAGATTCCCCTAAATATCTCAGCGGTACCAGATGTGAGCATTGATACCTTGATTTGGTCCTGGTCCAACGATACCGAAATGGACAGTGCAACATCTTTCAGGCTAAACCTTGCGGTACAACCTGTCCTTTCCTACACAAACGTAACGAGTTATTTACGGAGACTGAATTTTGATTATAGGATTGACTTCTTTTCCGAACCCATTGGGGACACAATATCTATAACCAATACATCCGGTGATGGAAAAATGTATTTCCCATTCAGGATCACTAATATGTGGACAGGGAAAAAAGTGGGTCTTATGTGCAATGACTACGGCTCGTTGGATGCATCACCCATAGATTATGGAAATGGTGCTGCTGATTATGTCTGGACGACGGGAGAAGATATTTTTTTAATTCAAGATTCATTAAGAATTGCGGGGGCCTGGCTCGAAGCGTATAACTATAACCTGGATCTATTATTGACCTTATCAAACAGTGAAAAAAATCGAAAAGCGTTTGATGATGGAAAAGACTATGAACAGGGTGATACAGTATTTTATCAAGGCACACTTTGGTATGCATTGGTTCCCAGCGCTGCTGGAATCAGACCCCAGTCCGTATTCTCAGATGAAGACGATGATGGGCAGCGCAATAACCCCTGGCGTCCTGCATATCCCTGGGAAGACGAGCTACAGTTATTGATCAAACCACATAAACTATTTGTTGATGGAGATAACTGGTTCTCAGAGATGTCGAAGCTTGGTGAAGAAGTTGGGATTTCGGATACATTGTGTCTTGATTCAATAAAGGTTGTGCCCAATCCATACAAGGCCAGTTCCAGGTTTAATGAGACTCCAAATGCGCGTAGAATTCGTTTCACCCATCTACCCACTCAATGCCAGATCTCTATCTATACAATAGCCGGTGAGCATGTAACCACGTTTCAGCATATAGAGCAGTTTGATGGTAATGCCTGGTGGAACCTTAGAACAGGCAATAACCAGGATGGCCCTGAAGTTGCACCGGGGCTGTACATTTATGTGATCGAGTTCCCAGAAGAAAAAGAATACTGTATTGATACCTATGATGATGAAGGTGATATTCAAGGTAGCTTAGAGAATGATTATTATTCTAACAGCAAATATGATAATAAAAAACTCAAGAAAAAGACGAAATATCATATTGGCAAATTTGCGGTGATACGATGAGACAGATAGTATTGGTAATTCTTTTCCCGGTACTCATAATGGGTCAGTACCGAGATATTCCCGAAGTAGTAACGAAGGTGGCGACAGCGGCTGGTGGTTTTTTAAAGCTTGAGACGTCTGCCCGAGCCATTGGTATGGGTGGTTCTTTTGTAGCGTCTGGCCGCGGTGTATCCGGCATACCCTACAATCCTGCCAGTATTGGTTTTATTGAGAAAAATGAAGCCTATTTTTCACAGGTGAATTATTTAGCTGGGATCACCCACGGTGTTTTGACCTATGGGACCCGTGTTACGCCATCGGATTATGTAGGGTTCCATCTGTTTTATTTAGACAGCGGTCCAATGGAAGTGACCACAGAACTGTACCCGGATGGAACGAATGAAGATTTCAGGGTGGTTTCCATTGCAGCACGGGCTGCGTATGCCAGGAGCCTGACAGACCGGTTGAAGGTTGGCGGATCGATTAATTATATCAGGGATAAAATTGCAGAGACAGAGATGCAGACAGTATCTTATGATATAGGTTCCAATTTTCAGACGGGGATCTACGGTACTATTTTGGGGATGAGTATTACCAACTTTGGTCCGGAAGTGCAGTACACCGGGGAAGACCTGAGTGTCCAGGTTGCTGACACGATTGATGTAGATGGCAGTCTCCAGAGAATTACAGACAAATTTCCATTGCCTCTTACCTTTCGGTTAGGGGTGGAGAATGCAGTGGTTGGTCCCACCAGTTCATTTGTTAAGAATGAGAAGCATACATTGATTGTAAGTGTGGACGGGATCAAGCCCAACGATTATGTTGTATATGGCAGTGCTGGCTTGGAGTATGGCTGGCAGAATATAGCGTTTGTACGGGCGGGCACACACCTGAACCATGATACGGCAGGGTTTAGTTTTGGAGCTGGTGCGAACATTCGTTTGGGTAAGATGGGGTTGACGGTTGACTATGCTTTTGTGGATTATAATATTCTGAATCATACCAACCAGGTTGCTATTGGTTTGAAATTTTAATTGAATCACAGTTCTTGCTTATCATACATTAAGCAAGGTATTTTAGTCTCCCTACATATCGCTATTAATTTTTTTAATTATCAACTAACAATGTGGAGAAACCTATGAAAAAAGCAGTTATTATCGTTTTAGCTTTAATGCTTGCAATCCCTGTTTTTGGACGCTCAATCCATACGAATAAGAAAGTTTCAAAAACACTTCCTAAGAAATTACCGCGTTTGGTAGAGCCCTTTTACATCAACACGAGCGGCGGGGATCATATTTTTGGACCTATCACAACCTATTCTAACAGGGATAGTGAATGGTCTGCAACCTTGATTGACTCATCCTTGAATGGATATGGTATTTATAACCCATGGCCTAACCCTCTGGGATATGCTATTGATGAAGGCTATGTTGCGGTCTACCGCCAGTTTCAGGGTCTCTATACTGAAGGAGGAACTGCTGGCTATATTGGAGCATCCCAGTCCGAAGATGGTGAAGAGTGGTTTACTGAGCAAACATTAAATACCCGTTATCCAACCGGTGAAGAAGAGCCAAGCCTTCCAACAGCTAGTGGCTTACCGGAGGGAAGATACCCCAGCGCAGGATATGCACCGGACGGGAATCCCACTGCTATTTGGAATGAGTATACCAATACAGACCATGGCGGCGGTACCTATGGCGGTTATCCCCTCTATACCTATGATTCCCAGGGGATCGGTGAATTTTCCACCTGGGTCAATCCATTCCATATAAATAACGGGTGCAATACCACGCCATGTGATCCACCGGATCTCTGGATGGGAAACTCCTATGTAAACTTTGGTGGCGGTACACCCAGGCTCACTTCGATTTGGGACGGATGGTCTGATCCACACCAGTACTGGGTTTCAAGCAACTTCCATGCAAATGGCTACTTTATTTTGAATGATGCATACATAATTACCAGTGATGGAGCGGAAGTGCCTGGGGGTGATCCATTATGGTATGATTTTGGTAATTATACAGGTACCCCTGATTTTCATATTAATGAAGATGGGATCGGATATATGGGACAGAATAGTTATTCCTATACAAGTGATACTGAACCGCCATTACTGCATACATTTTGGTTTAAGAAAACAGAAGACTATGGTGAAACCTGGACGTCAGAAGATGGGTATCTTGGTACAGGGTATAATTATATAAATGATGAAACTTTGATAAGGCTTTCTGATTCATTAAACACATTATATTCAGAAAACCCTGAAGATTATCCGGAACAGTTATGGTATCCATGGGCTGTGTGTGACAGTGTGGATGAAGCTACAGGAGACACAATCACAGTTGCCTGCGGTGACTCAATATTCTATTCAAACGTCGATGGCCCCTGCTTTGTAACACCAGGATGGTTCTTCTATTATTCTTACGATGTACGTACAGATCCGAATGGAGGCCTGCATTTTGTAACCGTTGGTGTCCCAATGGTCTGTCCTGACTCAGTTGGAGGCTGTGAAGACAATGACGGTGATGGGCTCGCAGATACACTGTATCTTGAAGGCCGGTTTGGAAGCGCTGGACATCTTTATTTCTATAATCCGGATCCGATGGACCAGCCCAATAACTGGAGAGCCACATTAATCAACGATCTCTCTGAGACCTACTATGCAGATTGGGGAACATCAGATATTCCGCATTTAAACTCTGGATCTTATCCAGCCATGTACTACTTTTTCCCTGAAATTACACTCAGCGCGGAAGATGGAAGTGATGTCATGTGGTATGCGGGTAATGAAGGTTCAGCTTTTACCTGGAGTGAAGATACGATGTTTTATTATCCACAGGATATTGATATTTATATGCGAAAATCAACTGATCTTGGAGCCACGTGGACCGATACTGAAAATGTTACAAATACACCTGGTGGGATTTTCCCAGATAAACAGCTCGAAATATCTACTCACCTGGCATCAACGGGTACTGATGACTATGTAGGTATTCTTTTCCAAATGCCTGATTTTTATACAGAAACCCTACCACCTTCTACTGGCTATGAAGACTACATGAACAGAGTCTATGTTGGAATATATAGCAATGATGCAGGCGGTGGAACCGTTGGCAACGACGCAGATAATCTGAGCCCAACACAGTTTACTTTGCAACAGAACTATCCAAACCCGTTTAACCCGATCACGCAGATAAAATATGATCTGGATACTCCGGGTGAGGTTGTGATGGATCTCTTTGATATTCGCGGTGCAAAAGTAAAAACACTGGTCAACGAATCTCATTCTGCTGGCTCACATGAGTTCACTTTTGATGGTTCGAAGTTAGCCAGTGGTGTTTATTTCTACAGCATGACAGCAAACGGGATTAATAAAACCCGTAAGCTGGTGCTAATGAAATAACCAGGATTATATAAATTTTAAATGAATAAAAAAGTGGGACCCTGTGATGACAGGGTCCCACTTTATCGTTTTAAAATAAACTAACAGGGAGAATCCCATGCGTTCATTTATATGTATTTTGATGTTTTCGAACATGCTATTGGCAAAAGATATTGTTTACAAAATTCAATCGCCAAGCCACCAAGACCACCAAATTATTTCTATACATGGAGCAGTTGATCAGCAACAGCAAACTCCAAATACACGGTCAACCCGGGATGATACAACCACAATCTGGCTTCAGGATTTTGAAGGAGATATCTCAGATTGGACAGTTGATGCAGCCTGGGAACTGACAGAAGAGTCAAGCTATAGTCCGACCCATAGTTTTCATATAGACGACGATAACTATGATGTTGTAGCAAGCCTTGCATCACCGGTCTTATCTGTGCCTGCCCTTACATCAGAAAATGAACTCATTAAATTGAATTTTGCTCTTTGGGTTGATTTTCCTGATTTTGACGGGGATGGTGATAATTATCTGGAAGATTATTATTGGGTAGATATCGCGAATGTCAGTGATGTTCCTGTCTATTTTCATCCAACATCATCCGATGCCTACGATGGTCAGAGCTGGTGGTGCGGTGACCCGGGAGTGGGCGGATATCTTGATGCCTGGGTGCAGGTCCTGAATTCACCTGAGATCTTAGTTCCTGTTGGAGGGACATTATCCGCTATGATGAAATGGGGCATTGAAGATTATACAGGCGCAGTTGTGGGAGGAACCTGTACGGATGGCTGGGATGCTGCTAATGTCCGTATTTCCAGCGATGGAGGTTCAACCTGGAATATATTAAACGGTGACGACCCATACGATTTTTACTATGGGTACGGCTGGATCTATAACGATCCAGAATATGATTGTGGAGGCTCTCTGGAGCAGGTTGCTGCAGGCTGGGGGGGGCAGGCAGACTGGCACGAAGTGACCTTTGATTTGAATGCATACGGAGGACAGGAAGTAATCATCCAGTTTGCGTTTGGTTCTGATCCCGCATATTCAACGCCGGATGATAATACGCTCACTGGTTTCAAGGTAGATGACATAACAGTTACAGATGGTAATGGGGATGTAGTATTCTTTGATAATGCAGATGATGAAACAAGCATGACTCCTATGAATGGACTCGAATTTGCCTGGGAGCAATTTTTCTATGATTATGGTGATATCTCACGGCCAGGAAGCCTTGGATGGGAAGAGTATCCACCGGGTGCACCGTTCAACGGGAACGCCCAGCTGGATATTTCTGAATATGCAGGTGATGATGTCCGTATAAGATTTACCGGCAGATTAGATGATAATGATGATGGTGGTAACGGTGAAGGATTATACATTGATGATGTCCACATGTGGAATGTTTCCTATAATGATGTTCCAATAGTTGATAACCTGCAGGCTTATGGCCTTGACAATCAGGTTGTTGTGACCTGGGATATGCCAGCAGGCGGTAGTTATGAAAATGAAGAAATCACTTATGTAGATGGTACATTTGAAGACGCGGTCATGATGTCGTCTGGCACATCAGTCATGGGTGAGTATTTTGATATGCCCTATGGTGTAGAAGCTGTTTATGCAAATTCTTGTGCTGTCTGGGGCGAACCGGGTTTTAGTGGTGCTACCACTTTGTACGGTTTTGCTGTGATGGCAGGTGTCCCTGTATCTGATGCGGCGTATTCAACGGCGATTACTTTGGAGGAAGGTCAGTGGAATACATTTGACCTTGGCTGGACCTTTACCAGTGATTTTGTCATTGCCATTGAGATCAGTACAACTGTAGGGATTGGGATTGATTCAGATAATGCACCGGGTCAGTATTCCTGGGCAAATTTGGGCGGTTGGCAGCCCTGGACAGAAGTCGCCTACGAATATGGTTTAACGGATGGGGAATTTGGTATCAATGCAAATGTAACCACTGTAGGTGGGCAAACCCCGGTTTTCAACGTGTACCGGTCTATGAATGGAGATGAGTTCACCATTATGTTTAATGGCCAGGGACTGGAAGAAAACCAATATGTGGATAATACAGTGCAGAATGGGAATGAATATTGCTATGAAATTACATCCGTATATGGTGAAGAGGAGGGCAATCCAGCAGGTCCAATCTGCGCTGTTCCTGAAGCACAAACCATTTATGAGATTGCCTACGATGATGGTACGGATGAAACCAGTATTAACGCCGGAAACATGAATTTCCTGTGTGTCAAGTTTACACCTAATGGTTATCCTGTTGATCTGTACCGTGCCAGCTTTTATTGCGTGGGAACATCTACAGGGGTTGGTTTTGTGAATGTGTGGGATGATGATGGCGACGAAGGCATGCCGGGCACACTCCTCGTGGAAAATTTACCAGTTACGTTCGCAGGGGGGTATTGGACGCCGGTTGCATTAGGCAGTTATGGTGTCATAATTGAAGAAGGAAGTTTCTATGTTGGCTGGATGGAAACAGCGCAGACACCGCCCGTTGGTGTTGACTCTGATAGTCCGGCAACAAATAGTTTGATTGATGTTGGTATTGGTGTGGGGTTTGAACCTTTTGGTAATTACTTCGAAGGAGCCTTGATGATACGTGCTGAAGTTGATTCAGTAAATGTTGTGGCGGGCCTCGATGAAGACCTGGGCTCAAACGTACCAGAATCTTTTGGACTGAATCAGAATTATCCGAACCCCTTTAACCCGACCACTACAATTGATTTTGCCCTTGCGTCCAGTGGGCATGCATTTATATCGCTTTATGATATAAAGGGCCGAGAAATAAAAAATCTTGTAGATCGGAACCTGGATGCTGGCCATTACTCATTCAGCTTAAATGCTAGTGATCTGCCATCCGGTATGTACTTTTACAGGATGATGGTTCAGGATAACCAGGGACACTCTGTTTTTTCTTCAACCAGGAAGATGGTGTTAATGAAATAAATTTAGAAATCTAGAACTGAAGGAAGGGCTATTTTTTAGCCCTTCTTTTTTACCAATAAAGAACAAATGAATAAAACACTTTTAATAAAACAATTCCTATTATTTAACATGTTGTTCGCTGATGTCTACAACGATCGATTTCTTGTATATATTGATAATTCAGTTGAGAATTTTGAGATTAATGAAATGACTGGCCGGACAAATTTGGAAGAATTAAATGATGAGATGGATAAAATTGGAGCGATTACTATAATCCAATGGCTTCCTTATGCCCGGCCTACAGACCGGGATGGGGATATTTATCTGAATCGGTATTATGTAATTCAGTTCGAATCTTCCCGGTTGGACATTGATGATTTGGTAAAACAGGCCGAGTCTCTTGAATCCATTCGAACTTCTGAAACAATAGCTATAATTAGACCTACTTATATTCCAAATGATCCTAGATGGAACCAACAGTATGGTTTACCGCTTATAGAAGCTGACCTTGCTTATGATCTATGGGACATTGAAGGTGGTGAATTGCCTGGTCAAATGGAAGAAGGTGAAATAGTTGTTGGAGTGGCTGATGATGCACTAGAATGGGATCATCAGGATTTAATCGATAATATTTGGCAGAATTTAGGTGAAGATGCTGATGGAGATGGGGTGGTCATTGTGCAGGATGGAAACACTTGGATCTTTGATCCGGATGACATAAATGGTATTGATGATGATGAAGATGGATATGAAGATAATTTCATTGGCTGGGATGTTTCTTATAATGATAATGATCCTATGCCTCCAAATAATAACTATTATCATGGTACTAGTGTTGCAGGATGTGTTTCGGCTTCTACAGATAACAGTACGGGTGTTGCTTCAGTGGGTTGGTCTGTAAAAATAATGGGACTTCGTTGCAGTGCGAATGATCCTCAATATATAACAGATGGGTATCAGGGAATATTAAGTGCTGCCCATATGGGCGCAAATGTAATTAATTGTAGCTGGGGTTCTTTTGGAGGAGGTGGTAATCAATCCCTTATTAATTCTGTTTTTAACAGCTATGGATGCGTTATAGTTGCAAGTGCAGGAAATGGTGACCCTGAAACTGGCGATACAAACTTTGAAAGCCATTACCCATCAGGCTTAAATCATGTTATATCGGTTTCTGCTATAGGGCCGAATGATAATTTCGGCTGCTGGGCCACAGCGGGTACGACTGTTGATCTGTGTGCACCCGGAGAAAGTGTATGGACAACAGATGTAAATAATGGGTATCATAGTGTCTGGGGTACATCATTTTCTTCACCTATGACAGCAGGAGCTGCTGCGCTAATATGGTCAAGGTTTCCTGATGCAGAAAATTCATGGATTGAAGAGAGAATTATTACAAATACGGACGAGTTTTCTGATATGGAAGGATCCTGTCAGGGTGTGAGCTTAGAAGGAATGCTGGGAACCGGACGCTTAAATATTTTCAAAGCTCTCAGTGCAGGTATTTTTCCAAGCCTCTATATTGATGATATAAACTACCTAAATGATTCAGATGGTGATGGAGTATTTAACCCTGGAGAACAGGTAAAGGTAAAGCTTATCATAGGCAATGAAGAAGGTTGGGCAGATGCTGAGAATGTTGTTGCAACGATCTCATCAGAAGATGATAGAATTGCATTTATTGATAATACAATCACATTTGATAATACAATACCATCAGGAGGATCATCCTTCACACTTTTAGATCATTTTCTTGTTTTTGCATTTGAAGATGCTGGGTTAGGTGATGTCCCCTGCACAGTTCACCTCCAGGCAGGTACGAGCGAGCCTTTTTATACTACGGACATCGAGATTGATTTATCCATATCCTTAGATCAGTACGGTTTTCCAATCGATAATTTAATTATTAAATCATCGCCACTTATTTCAGATGTGGATGGGAACTCTATTGGAGAAATATATTTTGGTAGCGACAACGGTAATTTATACGGCTATACAATTGCAGGCTATCCCCAATATGGTTTCCCATTTAGTGCAGGGGATGATATTCGTTCCAGCCCTGCCGTTGGTGATGTAGATGCTGATGGCAACAATGAGATCGTGTTTGGTTCCTATGATGGAAAACTTTATGTACTAAGCACCAATGGTGCTCAGGAGCTGGCCTATACCCAATCAGGATATATTATTGGTTCCCCTGCATTGGTTGATCTGGATGGGGACAGTGATCTTGAGATTGTTTTTACCACTCAGAATGGCAATTCCGGCATGGTCTATGCCATCCATCATGATGGAAACACTGTGGACGGGTTTCCGGCAGATATTGATGAAAAAATGTTGGTTGGTGCTGCTGTAGGTGATCTGGAAGGTGATGGGAGCAATGATATTGTTGTTTGTACCTGGGGTGATCATGTTTATGCTATTGATGCGGCAGGAGCAACCAAGGCTGGTTTTCCGTTCACATCAACCAACCGTTTTAATGCACCCCCAACCTTGGTCGACCTAGATGGGGATGGAGACCTGGAGATCGTAGCTGGGAATGACAGTGGTCTGCTTCACGTTTTGCACCATGACGGCACAGAGATGGCATCGTTTGATACAGGGGATGACATACGTGGGGGCATTTCAGTTGCTGACTTGAATGATGACGGAAGCTATGAACTGTTATTTACAGGTTATGATGATATGATCCATGTCTGGAATCCAATGGATGGAGCAGAACTAGATGGCTGGCCGGTTGATATGAATTATAATTCCTTAACAGAGCCTGTTACAGCAGACCTGGATAATGATGGAGATCTGGAAGTGGTAACGGCCATGAAGTCCGGTATGGTTTATATTTTCCACCATGATGCCACACTGTTTAATGGGTTTCCAACAAACCTGAGTGGGAATATAGAATCATCCCCGGCCATTGGTGATCTGGATGGAGATGGTGATTATGAAATTGCGTTTGGGACCACATCAGGACTACAGGTATTTGATATAAAGACTGATATGGGAAACAGGCATTCATGGAAACTGCACCGCGGCAATTTAGAACGAAGCGGTTTATATGATATCACCCTCACATCTATTGATCCTAAGACTGACATTATTCCAGATAGGTTTTATGTGAGCCCTAACTATCCTAATCCATTTAATCCAGTAACGAAAATAAAATATGGTTTGAATACGAGTGGAGATGTAATAATGTATTTGCTAGATATTCGAGGAGCGCTGGTACAAACTTTAGTCAATGAATATCATCCCGCAGGCTCATACGAATTAACCTTTGATGGGTCACAATTAGCAAGTGGTGTATATTTCTATAGTATAATTACTAATGGTATTGTAAAGACTCGTAAGTTAGTCCTGTTAAAGTAACATAATTATTCAAGAGGGTAGGGGTTGTACCAAACTCTGATTTAGTTTCTTTAGAAGATATTATGAAAAAATATATTTTCTTAATCCTGTTTACACAGCTGGTTCTTGGGCAAGGGCAGAGACAATGGTGTGCGACTCCTCCTGCAACCCCTGATCAAATAATTGCAACAAAATTGCTAGTTGAAGAGTGGCTATCAAAGAATAGTACAAGAGATCCTGAACCCGTTCACATTTTAGTAGCCTGGCATGTTATACATACAACCGCTGGTGCCGGAAATATTAGTGATGATGCGATTTACGAACAAATTGATTGGCTTAATCAAGCATTCCTTGCTCATAATATTTTTTTTACCGTAGACAGCATTGATAGAACAGAAAATAATGATTGGTTTGACAGTTGGTATGGTAATGATGCCTGGCCAGGCATGCAGCAATTGAATGTAGATCCGTATCATTATTTAAATGTTTATACTGCTAATCTATGGGATGTTGGTGCCGCTGGCTGGGCATATCTAGGCAATGGATTTGGGCCAAGTGATTATCGCCAAAGTGTAAACCTAGATTTTCGTGAGGTCGCCTGGGGGAATGATACGTCAACCCATGAAGTGGGTCACCATTTGGGGTTAAATCACACTTTCTACCAAAATTGCACCAATCCAAATGATGGAATAGATGATACTCCGCAAAATCATGAAGATTATCTTTGGCAATGCACTGAAAGTTTAGATAGCTGTCCTGATGATGAAGGCAATGATCCGGTTCATAATTATATGACCTATACAAGTAGTGCATGTCAATATGAGTTTACACAAGGACAGGAAGACTGGATGCATTATATTATTGAAAATTATCACCCTGGTTATTATGATAATCTATTTAATTACCCAGACCTATATATCAGTGGCCTGAACTATCAGTTTGATACAGATGGAGATGGAGTATTTAATCCCGGTGATTCATTACGCATACGTGCTAATGTAGGTAATTACTGGGGTGCAGATGCAGATAGTGTTTTCTTGATACTTTCAACAGAAGACGACAGATTAGTGATCCTGGATAGTACAGTACAATTTGAAAACCCAATAGCTCCTGGAGAAATTTCGTTTACATTATTTGACTGGTTTCAAGTATTTGCTGAGCCTGATGCGTCTTTGGGGAATATTTCATGTAATATAAATATAAGTACAAGCAATGAAGATTTTCCTTATGAAACTGATGCTGAAGTTGAAATATTACTTTCTTTGAATCAATACGGTTTCCCGATTGATAACATGGTTATTAAATCTTCACCCCTGATTGCTGATGTTGATGGAAACTTGATCGGGGAAGTTTATTTTGGTGATGAAAATGGAGATCTATACGGCTATATGATTGCTGGCATTCCCCAGCCCGGTTTCCCATTTAGTGCAGGGGATAACATTCGTTCCAGCCCTGCCGTTGGTGATGTAGATGCTGATGGCAACAATGAGATCGTGTTTGGTTCCTATGATGGAAAACTTTATGTACTAAGCACCAATGGTGCTCAGGAGCTGGCCTATACCCAATCAGGATATATTATTGGTTCCCCTGCATTGGTTGATCTGGATGGGGACAGTGATCTTGAGATTGTTTTTACCACTCAGAATGGCAATTCCGGCATGGTCTATGCCATCCATCATGATGGAAACACTGTGGACGGGTTTCCGGCAGATATTGATGAAAAAATGTTGGTTGGTGCTGCTGTAGGTGATCTGGAAGGTGATGGGAGCAATGATATTGTTGTTTGTACCTGGGGTGATCATGTTTATGCTATTGATGCGGCAGGAGCAACCAAGGCTGGTTT
>ERZ651768.280-NODE-280-length-38528-cov-5.072664_pt1 | contig 38528 bp, 36 predicted proteins | sample MGYA00514754_ERZ651768 | MGnify/ENA metagenome assembly ERZ651768
ATCTATTCAGAACGAAGGCTGATATATAATGATACCAATAGCATTATTCAGAATAAACTCCAAACAGTCTTCAACCATGATGTGAATGCAATTTTATGTATTGGAGAAACGAACGAAGAGAAAGACAATAACCAAACTCATAGTGTTATAGATAAACAATTAAATATACTGCCGAAGGATTTAAAAAATAATTTAACCATCGCCTATGAACCTGTCTGGTCCATAGGTTCTGGCAACCTTCCTTCCAATGAATATATAGAAGAAGTTCTTTCTTATATAAAAAATAAATTAAAAAGTTTATATTCGGACGAAATTGCAGAAAAAGTTATTTTACTTTATGGTGGATCTGTTGATGAGAATAGTGTTAATAGATTATTGGGAGTTAAATTAATTAATGGTTTCTTAATTGGTAGTGCCAGTGCTAATTTTGAAGCTTTTAAAGCAATTGCAGAAAAAATAAAATTATAGAGGAATTATGGTTCAATTTTTAATAGTAATTCATACGATAGTTAGTGTAGTCTTGATTGTTGTAATATTGATGCAGTCTGGTCAAGGAGGACTGAATTCTATGATGGGTGGTGTTGCTAATTCCATGTTAGGATCTTCTGGTGCCAATAATTTTATCACAAAATTAACAACATGGCTTGGTATAACTTTCATAGCATTGGCTTTGTTAATAGGGGCTTTGAGTGGTGATCCTCAAACTGCTAGCGAATCAATAATTCAACAAGATGCCGATTCAAGAGAAACAGAAATGCCAGTTACCAATGAATATATATTACCTTCTGATGAGATTTTGCCAGAAGAAAGTAAAGAATAATTAGCCGAAGTGGTGGAATTGGTAGACACGCTATCTTGAGGGGGTAGTAGAGGAAACTCTGTGTGGGTTCAAGTCCCGCCTTCGGCACAAAAAATAGTTTAATATTATTTTGGAAAGATTTTTAGATTACAGGTCAATAATAAAGAGATATTTAAAGGTGATATAATGAAAAAAATTGTTCTTATTCTGTTATTTTTTACAACTGTTTTTGCTCAAACTTCTGCAATACAACTTTTTGATGAATCAAGACAAGCTCTATCAAATGGGAATTTAGAACTTGCTGGTGAAAAAATAAGGGCAGCTATTGATGCTGATAAGGGTAATGACCAATTAAGAAAAGAGTTTGATCGTCTAAATAGACTAAGAAACAAAGCAAATAATTCTAATAGAGCAGTACAAGACGGTAGATTTGATGATGCTATTGTAGGTTTTAATGAAGTAGTGGATAGTATACCAAAATATATTCCTGCGCTTTTTGGTTTGGCAAAAGCTTATGAAGGAAAAAAAGATTATAATGCTGCAATAAAATATTATAAAGAATCTTTATCCCTTGATTCCAACCATGAAGATTCAAAAAAATCCATACAAAATATTGCCAAAAAACTTTACAATAGTGCTAACAAGGATTATCAGAATGGGAACTTGGAAGGCGCTATGTCAAAATACAGGCAAGTATTGGACATTAATAAGAGAATTTATCAAGCTCATTTTCAGTTAGGTGTTCTGTATAAGAAAATGGGTAATATTACTCAAGCAATTCAAAGTTATCAGTCTGCTTTAAATATAAAGAAAACCTATGATAAAGGATGGTATGCCTTGGGAATTGCATACAAAGAAAATGGCGATATAGAAAATGCTAAGAAAGCTTTTGAAGAAACAGTCAAGCTTAACAAGAAATACTATAAAGCACATAAAAGCTTGGGAGAGATATTTATTGATTTAGAACGATATGAAAATGCAGTTACAAGTTTTAAGACAGCTATTGGTATTAAATCTAATTATAGTGCAGCGTATCACGCACTTGGTATTACATATGGAAAAGGGAAATTAGAAGACTACAACAGGTCTGCTGAAGCTTTAAGTAAAGCAGTAGAATTGTCACCAAGAGAAGTTTTGTCTTGGTTTCATTTATCTGAAGCCTATAATGAGCTTGGGGAATGTGAAAAAGCAAAAGAAGCTGCATTGGAAGCGATTGATTTAAAAAAGAATTTCGGTGGAGGATGGTTTCAGCTTGGTATAGCTGAATATTGTAATGCTACCGGGAATAAAAGTAATGCCATTAACCATTTTGAAAGAGCTAGAAATGATAGACAATGGAGAAAAATGGCAGAATATGAAATTGATAAGGTTAGAAATCCTGAGAAATATGAATGATTAAAGCTGTTATTTTTGATTTAGATAACACATTACTTGATTTTGTAACAATGAAGCGAGAAGCCGTTAAAAATGCTCTCTCCTCTATGATAGAAGCTGGCCTTGATATTGATTCCAAAACATCTTATAAAAGAATTATGCAACTCTATGAAGAAAACGGATGGGAAAGAAATCAGCATGTTTTTAATAAATTTTTAAGAGAAGTAGATGGACGACTTAATTATAAGTATTTAGCTGCAGGAATTGTTGCATATAGGAGAGCAAAAGACAAACATCTTAAATTATATCCAAATGTAGAGAAAACCCTTAATGAGATAAAGAATAAAGGAATAAAACTTGCAATAGTTTCAGATGCACCAAGTCGGGAAGCATGGATGAGGATATGCTACTTAAAATTACATAACATCTTTGATGTCGTTATTGCTTTCGATGATTCCAAAGAAAGAAAACCTTCTTCTGCACCATTTAAGCTTGCCTTGGGGAAGTTGGGACTTTCTAGCGACGAAGTCTTAATGGTTGGAGATTGGCCTGATAGAGATGTTGTTGGTGCAAAGAATTTAGGTATTAAAACTATCTTTGCTAAATATGGTGATCATTTTGGAGTAAAAGAATCAGGAGCAAATTGGGACATTGAAAATATTTCTGAAATAGTGGATATAATTAATGGTATTAATAATGAATAATATAAATCTTGGTGTTGATATAGTTTTAGTTGATAGGATTAACAAGATTTTAAATTCTAAGAAGAAATCAAGGTTCTTAAATAAAATCTTTTCTAGTAGCGAGATATCTGATTCTAAAAATAGACAAAACCAGTCAGAGTATTTTTCAGGAAGGTTTGCAGCTAAAGAAGCAATAAAAAAAGCATTATCTTCCTATAATGAGATTAATATGCCTTCTTTTAAATCATTAGAGATTCTCAATAGTGAAAGCGGTAAACCATATGTACTTATTAGTTCCGAAAGACAATCAAATATCAACATATCAATAGCGCATGATGGGAACTATGCAATTGCATTCTGCGTAGTAAACTTAGATTAATGGATTATTTTGAAATAGAAGGAAAAAATCAGCTATTTGGAGATGTTCAAATTAGCGGTGCAAAAAATGCCGTTTTACCTTTAATGGCCGCTTCGATTTTAAATAATGATCAATTAACTATTTCAAATACTCCTAACCTCTCTGATTCGAAAACAATGGCTAATTTGTTAAGAGAGATGGGATCAGAAGTTAAATTTATTGATGATAAGATTCATATTAATTCCCAGTCTATCAATATGCCATATGCTCCCTATAAGTTAGTAAAAACAATGAGAGCATCTTTCTATGTTTTAGGACCATTATTGTCCAAATTTGGCGAAGCAAAAGTATCTTTACCTGGAGGGTGTGCTTGGGGTCCAAGACCAGTTGATTTTCATATTGAAGGAATGAAAAAATTGGGTGCAAAAATTGATCTAGAAGACGGATACATTATTGCTAAATCAAATAGGTTGGTAGGAAATAAAATAGTGTTGCCAAAAATTTCTGTTGGAGCTACAGGGAATATACTTATGGCGTCAGTATTGGCAAAAGGTGATACCGAAATACATAATGCAGCTGCTGAACCTGAAATTCAGCAATTATGTCATTTTCTGAATAGTATGGGAGCAAAAATATCAGATATTGGTACCAACACAATAAAGATCCAGGGTGTAGATTCGTTAAATAATATTGATAGTGTTTCTGTTATACCAGATAGAATTGAGGCAGGTACTTTTTTGATAGCAGTAGCTGCTACTGGTGGAGAAGTAAAATTAAATAACGTAAATCCAATACATTTAGAGACGGTTATTTCTCATCTCAAGAAAGCTAATATTAATCTTACAGTTCATGATGATAGCATAGTTGTTTCCTCAGATGGAAAAGATATTAATGCTTGTAATATGGAAACCAATGAATATCCAGGATTTCCTACAGATCTTCAGGCACAATGGATGCTTTTAATGAGTTTAGCTTCGGAAGATTCTAATATAAAAGAGAATATTTATTTTGATCGTTTTAACCATGTTTTGGAGCTTAATAGACTAGGTTGTAATGTTAGAGTAGAAAAAGAATCTGCATTTGTAAAAGGAAAAAGAAATTTAGTTTCTGCCGATGTTATGTCCACGGATATAAGAGCTAGTGCTTCCCTTATTATTGCCGCGTTATGCGCAGAAGGATGTAGTACTATCAGTAGAATTTATCATATTGATAGAGGGTATGATAGAATTGAGGAAAAATTGTCAAAAGTTGGTGCAAAGATAGTTAGAAAAAAATAATCGAAATATTGTTGTTTTTTTTGTAATTATTAATAGATTGTCTTTCAGTCATGAGAGTTGTGATTATAGGAGCAGGTGAAGTTGGTTTCCATGTTGCGAAATCTCTTAGCGAACTTGATTATGATATCGCAGTAGTAGATACTGACCCTGTAAAATGTCAACGTGCAAACGAACATCTAGACGTCATTGTTATCGAGGGTAACGGTTCTGACGCCCAGATATTAAAAGATGCAAATGTCAATGATGCAGACTATGTTTTTTGTGTTACTAGTTCTGATGAAACTAATTTAATTGCTTCAATGCAATCACATAATTTAGGGGCAAAGAAAATTGTAGCACGTCTTAGAAATACCGATTATAGCAATAATGGTGATAGTATTCATCCAGAAAAATTTGGTGTTGATATTGTCATTCATCCAGAACATGAAGTTGCCAATGAAATTGTAAGACTTGTTAAACACCCTTATGCAGATAAATTTTATGAATTTGAAAATGGAAAAGCTGTATTATTTTCAAAGAAAATAAATCACCGATCTAAACTTGTTAATAGTACAATAGAAGATTTTCATAGAAACAATACTGAATTTAAATCTTTGATTGTGTCTGTAGTAAGAGACGAAAAAATGACAATTCCACCGGCTTCATTTAAATTTGAACCAGGTGACTCTGTATTTTTCTTTGTTAAATTAAAAAATCTTAATCCATTATTATCGTCTATTGGAATTTCTATATCTAATTCCAAAAGAGTTATGATTGCTGGAGCAAGTAAAATAGGAAGAAAAGTTGCTGAAGAATTGCAAGAAACAATGTCTGTTAGATTGGTTGATAATTCTAAACAGAAAGCAAAAAATGTTGCCAATCAATTAAGTGATACTATTGTTATGTATGCCGACGCAACCGATGTTGAATTCTTGAAGAATGAAAATATTGGTGATGTTGATTCTTTCGTCTCAGTTACAGAAGACCAGCAATTAAACTTATTAGCGGGGATTCTTGCAAAACAATTAAAGGTGAAACAATCTATTATTCATGTTGCAAACCCCGATTATGTGAAAAGTATGTCTGGTATTGGCATAGGATCTATTGTTAGCAAAAATACATCTAGCGTTAATTCAATTGTCAAAGCAATCCGAATTGATCAGAAAGATAATGTAATCCAGATTTTTAGTAGATTGGGAATGGAAGCTATTGAGTTAGAAGTAGAGCGAAATTCTAAGGGAGCTAGAGTACCAATTGCCAATTTAAATTTGCCTCATGGAAGTTTGATTGCTTTAGTTAATCACAATGGACATATTGCCATTCCTAGTGGAGATTATCAAATATTACCGAATGATACGGCTCTTATTTTCTGTATTAATTCAAAGGTAAAAGAAGTTACAAATATCTTCAAATCAGAAGAATGAGTCTACGCCCTACATTTAGATTTCTTGCAATATTGGTAATGTTTCTATCGCTTTGTTTATTTATTCCAGGATTGATTGATTATTTTAGTGGAGAATCCCAAAACTTTTATTTATTTAAGATAGCAGGATTTTCTTTTATTGCTGCTATTCCTGTATGGTTGTTGTCAAGAAAAGCTCATTCTTTCTCCAACCGAGATGTTTTTTTAGTTACTGTTTTTAGTTGGGTATTAGCATCAATATTTGGGTCTTTCCCGTTTTATTTTTCAGGTTATTTTCCAAGTTATCCTGATGCATTGTTTGAAGCAGTGTCTGGTGTCACAACAACTGGGGCAACAATTTTGACTGATATTGAAAGTCTTCCAAAAAGTATTCTTTTATGGAGGGCTTTTTTACAGTGGATTGGTGGATTAGGTATTGTTGTGTTTACCATTGCTTTATTGCCACTGTTAGGGGTGTCAGGTGAGAAATTATTTAATCTTGAATTTCCTGGTCCTTCCTCTGAAAAAATGACTCCTAGAATACAAGAGACCGCCAAAATATTGTTAGGTTTTTATGTGGGGTTTACATTTATTGAATTTCTTTTACTATCTTATTCAATGACTTTCTTTAATGCGATTTGTCATGCATTTACTACGATGCCGACGGGTGGATTTTCTACCTTTAATTCAAGTATTAACGATCAATCAGTCTATGTTAAGGCGGTTATCTTATTATTTATGATTATTGGAGGAACAAATTTTGTTCTTCATTTCAGAGCACTAAAAGGAGGATTCCGTTCCTATATAAGAGATAGAGAATTTTTATATTACGTTGGACTTATTGCTATTATTTCATCAATGATTCTATTGATATCATATATTACATCTAACGGTTCTGGTATTCTAGATACAATCTTTCAGGTGGTAGCAATTTTAACAAGTACAGGGTATACTGCTACCGACTATGAACTTTGGAGTCCATATGTTAAACAATTTATGTTGTTTGGATTAATGTTTGTTGGTGCGATGGGAGGATCAACAAGTGGAGGAATGAAACTGATAAGAGTAGTTGCAATTTTTAAATATGCAAGAATGGAACTAAAACGCGCTCTTCATCCTAAAGCAATTATTCCGATACGTATTGGTTCAAAGGTGATTGAAGATGAAGTAATTCGAAAAACGTTAGGATTCTTTCTATTCTATATCATGTTTTTCTTCTTTGCATCTCTTTCTTTCTCTGCAATGGGAATTGATATGGAATCTTCTTTTGGTGCTGCTGCTTCAGGAATGGGGAATATCGGACCCTCACTAGGGCAATTTGGACCAACAGATACCTATTTAAGTCTTCCACTGGCTGGTAAGTTTATTATGATGTTCTGTATGTTACTAGGAAGGCTAGAAATCTTTGCAGTATTGGTATTGTTTACCAAGACATACTGGAGAACTTAAAAATAAATCTTACTTCCAAAATTAATGGATTGCCAGCATCTCCTGGCGTTTATCAATTCAAAGATAAATCTGACAACATTATTTACATTGGAAAAGCAAAGGATTTAAAAAAAAGGGTTAAATCGTATTTCCAAAAAAAATCGTATCGTACCCCCAAAGAACAGTCCTTAATCAAAAGAATAAATACCCTTGAATGGATTGTGTGTCAGGATGAGGCAGATGCTTTTATTACTGAAGCAAATTTAATTAAAAAACATAAACCAAAATACAATGTTCAACTCAAGGATGACAAGTCGTTTCCATACTTAAAAATTACCAATGAACGCCTTCCTAAAATTGATGTTACAAGAACGATCCTTAATGATAAATCAACCTATTTTGGGCCCTATACAGATGTGAAATCAATGCGACGATTGTTGGATGTATTACATCGAGCATTTCCAATAAGAAATTGTTATGTAGAGCTTGAAGATAAATCAGTCGTTAAAAAAGGATTGGGGTTAATTAAAATTTCTCAAGAAGAATATCATGAGATGATTGAACATATGATTTTGTTCTTAAAAGGAGAAACCAAATCTGTAGAGAAAAAATTGGCTAAAAAAATGGATTTTTTTTCATCAAAATTAATGTATGAAGAATCTGCTAGGGTACGGGATCAATTAAAGGCAATTATTCAGTTTAGAACACACCGACGAAAACTGGAAGCTGATTTTTCTAATCGTGACATATTTGGGGTGAAATCAAAGGATGATTACCATGTAGTGGTCATTCTACGTATACAAGAAGGTAGGATTATAAGCAGAGAAAAAATATCTTCTAAAACCAATTTCCCAGTCAGTGAAGTATTACGATCTGTTATTGTAAATTTCTACATGAATTCTGCCTATATCCCATCCAAAATCTATTTTCCAGAACTTCCTGATGAAACAGAGGATTTAGAGGAGTGGTTATCAACATTAAATGGAAGAAAAGTGCAGTTCTCTGTTCCACAACGATCACAGAAACTAAAAGAGGTGAAGTTAGCCAATAAGAATGCCCAGTTATTGTTAAACGAATGGTTATTAAATCTCAAGAAACGAAAAGATTATGTTCCAAAAATTCTTCAAGAATTAAAAGATGTACTTGGATTGGGCGTTAGTCCTAGGTTAATTGAAGCCTTTGATATTTCGCATTTAGGAGGGACAGATACGGTGGCATCGATGGTAGTATTTAAAGATGGCAAGCCTTATAAAAGCGGATATCGGAAATATAATATTAATGTTGACCAAATTGATGATTTTGAATCGATGAAAGAAGTCGTATTTCGTCGATATAAAAGACAACTTAATGAAAAAAATCCATTACCCGATTTAATTCTTATTGATGGAGGAAAAGGGCAGCTTTCATCCGCCAAATTATCATTAGATAAATTAAAATTAGATCTTCCTGTTGTAGCTTTAGCAAAGAGATTAGAAGAATTGTTTATACCCAATCAAAAAGAATCATTGATAATATCAAAAAGTTCTCCAGCGTTAAATCTATTAAAACAAATACGAGATGAAGCTCATCGATTTGCTATTACATTTCAGAGAAGCAAAAGAACAAAAAGAATGTTAAAAGGTTAAAGTAAATCGTTTTCTTTCATCCAATCGTCTGAAACAAACTTTCTCATATAGTTTCTAATACCGTCAGGAAGGATTACTAAGCAATTTTGCCCTTTTTTAAGCGATTTTGCTGCCTCTAAAGCCGCAAAAACTGCTGTACCACATGAACCCCCGATTAAGAGCCCTTCATCTTGTATAAGGCTTCTAGCGATTTTGAAGGTATCTTTATCGTTTACTTTAACATATTCATCGACGATAGAATTGTCTAAAATTTTTGGAAAAAAGTCATATCCAATCCCTTCAACGTGATAGGGATGGACTTCATCTCCACCTCCGAGGATTGAACCGTAGGGATCTGCGCCAACAATCTTAATACCAGGAATCTCTTTTTTGAGACGTTTACCCACTCCAGTAATAGTTCCTCCTGTGCCAACTCCCATGACAACCATATGTAAATCAGTTCCAAAATCATCTAATATTTCTTGGGCAGTGTGCTTATAGTGCGCTTCAGGATTACATTCATTCTCCCATTGGTCTAGTATGTGGCTATTTGGAATTTCTCCATTTAATTTTTTTGCGATAGAAAAATTGCTATCTGGATCATCGTATCCAGCCTCAGTTCGTGTTCTGATAATTTTTGCACCCAGTGCTCTTAAGGTTAATTCTTTTTCCATGCTCATTTTTTCTGGCATGACGATAATCATCTTATATCCTTTAACCGCTGCTGCTAATGCAAGCCCAATTCCTGTATTTCCAGAAGTTGCTTCAATAAGGGTGTCTCCAGATTTAATTCTACCTTCTTTCTCAGCGCATTCTACCATTTCTAAAGCAATACGATCTTTTACCGATCCTCCAGGATTAAATAATTCTAGTTTTGCAAAGAGAGTGCATTCAAGGTGAGATCCAATCGAATTAAGTTTCACGATAGGAGTAGAACCTATGGTTTCTAAGATGTTGTCGTAAATCACATAACAATATTAAAAAAAAAGGGGCTAAATGCCCCTTCTTTTTTTATTTATGTTCATTTAAGAGATTTTAATATCAATCTCTTTTCCAATAGCATTTTTATCTTTTGGGAAAGCGATATTTAAAACTCCATGTTTTAGGTTTGCGTTGATCTTGTTAACGTTCACATTGCTAGGAACCTTGAAGATTCGTTCAAATTTTCCATAAGCATGTCCATTATCAGCAGTATCATTTTTTCGTTCTCCACTAATAATAACATGGTTATTCTCAAATCGTACATTAACATCCTTTTTTTCAACGCCTGGCAAGTCCATATTCAAATAATATTCTTTTTTATTTTCGTTCATATGAGAATATGGTTGATTGGTTGCTAAGCTAAATTGAGGATTGAACGCAAAATCATTAAAAAACTGATCAAATAGATTATCAAACGTATCTATTTGGTTGTTTAATGGTTTCCATTTTATTAAACTCATTTTTAAACTCCTTTGGTTTAATTGTTTAATTACATACATATTGTTGCAAAAATGATGCCAAAGGACAAATGTCTGCATTATTTTCATACAGGTAGATATTTATGGCATATATTTATTTTTTAGACATAAAAACTATGCAAAAATGACTTACTATGAGCTTAGATTTTAAAAAAATACTGTCAAAAATTGATTATCCTGCCGATTGGGTGGGATTGCGTTATGTGGAAGAGGTGCAGAATACTTTATCTACAAAAAATTCTGACGTTGATAGTATTAGAAGAATCTCTTCCAAAGGAGTTATGATTGATGTTCTTGTGGATGGTCAGTTTGCCTATTATGCAACCCCTTATTTAGATGAAGATCATATTTTACAAGCAATCAATATTGCATGTGATAATGCCAAGGTAGCTTCCAAGTATTCTATTTTTCAGTTTGATGGAGCAGAAGTTCGAAAAGGATACGAAGGAAAGTATCGAACAAATTGTTCTGATTCAGTGATGGATTTATCTATTGCTGACATGAAAGATCTTGCATTGACGGGAGCGAAAGCTCTGTTCCAACCCAAAGAAATTGTTCACGCTGCAGTTGCAATTGAATTAATTCAACGTACTACCAGGATTTATAGCACTTCAGGAGCCGATATCGATCAAAAAATGGATATTGCATTAATTGAATTATCATCAACAGCACAAAATAAATTGGATAGTCAAACTAGATCAAATCATGGAATGAGAGGACACTGTTATCAAACAGGTGCAGAATTTGTTAGAAATTATGATATAAAAGAAGAAGCTGACATTATTTCGGAGCAGGCTGTCGAATTACTTCTTGCTGATCAATGTCCGACAGAAGTAACGGACGTGGTTCTTGCTCCAGATCAAATGATGTTACAGATTCATGAGAGTGTAGGGCATCCTCTAGAATTAGATCGTATTTTGGGAGATGAACGCAATTTTGCTGGATCTAGTTTTGTTAATCTTACTGATTTTGGCTCTTTGCAGTATGGATCAGAATTAATGAACATTGTTTTCGACCCAACAATTGATAATCAATTAGCAACATATGCATTTGATGATGCAGGAATGCCTGCATCAAAAGAACATCTTATTAAAAATGGAATACTGGTTAGAGGACTTGGTGGAATTGAAAGCCAAGTACGATCTGGTGTTAATGGGGTTTCGAATCTTAGAGCTTCCTCTTGGAATCGTATTCCTATTGATCGTATGGCTAATATTAATCTATCACCCGGTTCATCGACAAGAGATGAGATTATAGGAAGTGTTAAGCGAGGAGTGTATATGGAAAGCAATCGTTCTTGGTCTATTGATGATTATCGCAACAAATTTCAATTTGGTTGTGAGTATGGTAGAATGATTGAAGATGGAAAACTGACAAAAATAGTAAAAAACCCAAATTATAGAGGAATTACCAATCCTTTTTGGAAAAGTTTACATATGGTGGGAGATCAAGATACATTTGAGGTATTTGGTACACCGAATTGTGGAAAGGGAGAACCAAATCAAGTTGAACGTGTTGGGCATGCCTCTCCATTATGTTTATTTAAAGATATTCAAGTTTTTGGGGGAGTGTAATGAAAAAAGAAGTGTTTTATACATTATGCAGCAGGATATTTGACTATCTTAATTCAGATGAACAATTGACACTTTTTCTCGAGGGAGAAGACTCACAATATTTCCGTTTTAATGATTCTAAATTAAGGCAATCTGGCATCATAGAAGATTTTAACTTAACCCTTTCCTTGTACAACAAGAATAAGTGTTTACAATCCATGACAACAATATCTGCAGATTTAGATTCTTCAGTTCGTAAAATTATTCAAGAGATTGATGTTTTAAGATCTTCGCTTAACGCAACACCACCGAGTGATAATATTGTTTTTCCAGATAAGTTTGGTTCAGTAGAAGTGAATGCACTTGGCAATTTGCCGGAAAGAGATAATATACTCGATTCTCTGATGGGAATTATTGATAAAAACACCTTAACAGGTGTATGGAGTTCTGGAAAGATTTTCCGTGGATGTTGTGCCTCTAATGGAACAAAACATTGGTTTGAAAAAGATTCTTTTCTTTTTGATTTTTCTCTCATTGATAGAAATGAAAATATGGTCAAGATATTGTATCCTCATTCAAATTGGAATGAATCTGAGTTTCGTAAAATCTTTAGAGATGCTTCAAGCCAATTATCCTTAATGGATAAATCAAGAATGGAGCTAAAACCAGGGAAGTATAGAACATGGTTTGAGCCATGTGCTGTTGCTGATTTTATTGATATGTTTTCATGGAACGGTGTGAGTGAGTCTTCTATACGAAAAGGATCGAGTTGTTTTATCAAAATGAGGAATGAAAAAAAGAAATTATCTCCTTTATTTTCTTTGGATGAATCATTTACAGATTTAACAACTGCCTCATTTAATACAAGGGGAGAAGTGTCTAGTACCGTCTCAATCATTAAAAATGGTGTATTCGAAAATGCTCTTATTAATTCTAAAACAGCAAATGAGTATAATCTTGAGTCAAATTATGCTGAAGACGAAAATTCTTGGGGAATGGGGGAATATTTTCGTTCTCCATCTATGCACGGAGGATCCTTGCATGATGACGATAAATTAAAAGCATTAGATACAGGCTTATTTATGTCCAATATTCATTATCTGAATTGGAGTGATAATTTAGGAGGAAGAATTACAGGATTAACGCGTTATGTTTGTTATTGGGTGGAAAATGGAGAAATGATTGCTCCTATTAAAACCATGCGTTTTGACGATTCTTTTTATAATTTTCTTGGAGATAATTTAGAAGCAGTTGGAGAAAAGGTATTGGCTAGACCGGTTATTGATACTTATGACGGAAGAAATCCAGGGGAAACCAATTGTCCTGGAATATTAGTTAATGATTTTGAATTGACCCTCTAAATATCTATATTTCCACGTTTTTGGGTTGAAAATTGGCGTCGTACCCAAGCGGTCTAAGGGATCGGTTTGCAAAACCGCTATTCGTCGGTTCGAATCCGACCGACGCCTCAGGCAAATTATGTTGCCCGGGTGGTGAAATTGGTAGACACAAGGGACTTAAAATCCCTCGGAGCTTAAACTCCGTGCCGGTTCGAGTCCGGCTCCGGGCACATTTTAGAGGGATATTTCAATGAAGCACTTTGTTTTTTTTCATGGAATCGGAATTAGATCATTTTTCTGGGAGAGTATCAGACCTCTTCTTGACAGAGAAAATATACGCTATTCATTTATTGATTTGGATTTTACAACTATGGAGACTGGATTTAATTCTGCGCTAAATAGCGTCGAAAATATTGCCAAAAATCACCCTGATAGAGACATTATTCTGGTAGGACATAGTTTAGGCGGTCTTTTTGCAGGATATGTTGCTTATAAACTAGGGGAGAGAATTGATAAATTAATCATTGTTGCATCAGGGCTTTCTTCTCAGAAAAAGAAGAAAAAAAGCAATTTTATTAAAAAAAGATTTAAAAAAATGATGATGAAGCTAATGTTTGGTGGATATATGCCATATTGGGTTACTCAACCTATGTTTTTTACAGATCATACCCCTAAAGACGTTCAACGCAAACTTTGGACAAAAACTGTAAGAGAAGATCCAAAATTTTTAAAGGAATTTTTGAATTATCGTAATTCATGGCAAAAATTCTATGATAACCCCCATTTTAGCGGTCCCGATAATGTATTATGCATTATAAATGATAAAGATAATATCATACCAAAATATGCATCATTATCCCTAAAAGATCATTTAAATGCTTCCTATAAAATATATGAAGGCGCAGGACATAATGATGTTGTAACATCTAAGAAATTCAATCAAAAATTTGTAAATGATATCATTTCATTTTCACTTATATAAGGAGATAGAGAGATAACATAAACTAATACTTGAATTATAATTAATTCTTGGATTGATGTGTTATAATAGTTAATATTTGTCTAATGAGGCCATTCCATTTAGCGTTTCCAGTTACAGACTTAGACACTACTAAATCATTCTATGTTAATGTTTTACAATGCGATGTTGGAAGAACATCTGATCACTGGATTGACTTTGACATGTTTGGGCATCAAGTCGTAGCACATTTAGTGGATAATAAAGAAGGTATTGAGACAAATAAAGTAGACGGAGACAACGTTCCTGCGAGTCATTTTGGAGTTATTCTGACATGGAATCAATGGCATGAATTACGTGACCGTCTTATAAGTCATGATATGGAGTTTATTATAGAGCCAAAAATTCGTTTTAAAGGGGAGCCTGGAGAACAAGCAACAATGTTTTTCCTTGACCCTTGTGGAAATGCTTTAGAATTTAAGTCCTTTAAAGATGATAAACAGATTTTTGCAACTTAATAGAAAGATAAATTGAGCGATACATATATACCACACTGGACTCCTGAAATTTTTGGATCTTTTTGGTGGAATGGACTCATTTTTTCTATCCTTTTTATCTCTATAATATTGTTTATGGGGAGATATATGGATAAGAAAACCCGTCTTTATCTAACATATTCAATGGGAATATATCAATTGGTGTCGGCATTTTCTCCATGGTTTATTCCGAACGTTTTCAACGGAAAATTTGTTTTAGCTTCTGATTTACCGCTCGAGATGTGTGGTCTTTCTGGTATTTTAGCAGGAATTGTTATTTTTTATCGCAATCAAACCTTATTTGAATTCCTATATTTCTGGGGAATTTGTGGTTTTATTCATTCTATTATCAGTCCAGAGTTTACAGGAGGAGATCCGAGTAATTTCCAAGTATTTGATTACTATGTTGGGCATTCAATGATTTTCCTTGTTCCTGTATGGCTTATGGTGTTTATGGGGAGCAGTCTAACAAAAGGTGCTTTATGGAGAATTGCTCTTTATACCCAACCTGTTTTATTATTTGTAGGGACAATAAACTGGCTTGTTGGGGGGAATTATATGTATTTGGCTGAAGCTCCGATTGCAAATAATCCTCTTATATTAACAAGAGAATGGCCTTGGTATATTCTTCTTTTTGAATTCTTGATGATTATACATTTTATATTGTTATATCTCCCAGCAAAAAAAAGTAGTGTTTCCTCGACATGACGTTATTAATTACTTATTTTTGTTTAGCATTATTTCTTTCATTTATTTGTTCTTTATTAGAGGCAGTATTGCTTTCTACTCCAAGTTCTTACTCGTCAATCTTGAAGAGAGAAAACGAGAAAAGTGGACTTATTCTTGATGGGTTTAAAGAGAATATCAACAGACCATTAGCAGCCATTTTAACTTTAAATACTTTTGCTCATACAATAGGAGCAGCAGGTGTTGGTGCACAAGTTTTTCATTTGTTTGGGGAAGCTTATGTTGCAATAGCGTCAGGGGTATTAACTTTCTTGATTCTAGTTTTTTCTGAAATTATTCCTAAGACATTAGGGAGTACTTATTGGAGAGGGTTAGTTGGTTCTGCAGTACGATTTATTCAATTCTTAATTTGGGTAACTTATCCATTTGTTTTATTAGCTGAGTTTATCTCTAATTTTGGCTCTGATTCTGCTTCTGTTACAAGAGAAGAAGTTATTGCAATGGCAGAAATGGGTGAAGATGAAGGTATTTTAGAAGAACAAGAAACAGATTTAATTGAAAATACTCTCCGTCTGAAAGACATTAAAGTTAGCGATGTAATGACTCCGAGAAACGTTATATTCGCCCTTAACAAAGATATGACAGTTGGACAGGTCCTAGAGGAGCACGAAACCCTAGACTTTACCAGAATACCCGTTTTTGATACGAATTTGGACAATATGATTGGTATGGTGAACCGTTATAATATCATTAACCGTAAAGCAGAAGATCAATTTAGTACTAGAATGTCAGAGATTATTAAGGACATTCCGTGGGTGAATGAGAATGATTCCATTGATAAAGTTTTAGAATTATTTATTGAAAATAGAGATCATTTATGTCTTGTTAAGGACGATTTTGACACTCTTACTGGTTTAATTACCTTAGAAGACGCAGTCGAAACATTATTGGGGAAAGAAATTGTCGATGAACATGATTCTGTTGTAGATATGAGAGATCTTGCAGAATCTAAAATAAATGATAATTAATCATTTGAGTTTTTAACAAAGCGCATTAAGTTCGGCACCTAATACCTAAAGGAGAATTAATATGGAAACATTTGTAATAGGCGTAGCAGTACTTGCAATGATTTTCTTAGTCTGTTTAGTGATTAGTGCTCTACTTCGTTGGTTGTGGAATATGACAGTGCCTCAAGTATTTGGATTAAAAGAAATTACCTATTGGCAGGCGTTTCGTATTTTAATTATTGCTGCAATATTATTTGGAACTCCACACAATGATGAATTGCGAAAAATTAGAGAAGGAATCAATGACATTAATGATAAATTAGAAATTCTTACTGAAGATTAATTATGGCTAAAAAACAAACATTTACTAGCAAATTAGGAAAAGAGAAAACGAATTTTAAATTTGTCAAACATATTCGAACTCTTGTTTCTGAAAAAACAGGACATATCAAATTTTTGTCTAGAATGCTTCGTATAGAAGAAAATGAGAATATTGATCAAGCTTTAGAACGTGAAGAAGAATCTTCTAACATATCATCATTTGGGGAACAACCAGCTGAAGAAACTCAAGAAGAAGCTCCGGTAGAAGAAGCTCAAGAAGAAACACCTGCTGAAGAAGCTCCATCTGAAGAAACTCAAGAAGAAGTTCCAGCCGAAGAACCAGCAGAAGAAGAATTAAAAGAGGAACAACCAGCAGAGGAAACTCCAGCTGAAGAAACTCAAGAAGAAGCTCCATCTGAAGAACCAACAGAAGAAGCTCCAGCCGAAGAATCGGCACCTGAAGAAGACTCAGCTGAAGAAGCTGAAGAATCCTCCAAAGAATAATTAAATTTTGGAGAGGTGGCTGAGCGGTTGAAAGCGCACGCTTGGAAAGCGTGTTTACGTTAATAGCGTAACCAGGGTTCGAATCCCTGTCTCTCCGCATATAAATATAACAGTAGAACGATATGGCATTGCAATTGCGAAACTAAATGGGGTATATTAGGCCATGCTTAAAGCATTAAATGAGCTTCGATCTAACACAAGAAAACACGGTTTATGGTATGCATTGAAAGACCTTTTTCGGAAATATGGATGGAAAGTTGGGGTAGTTCTATTTCTCTATTATCTTATTCGAGATGTCATACTCTATATAATTATCCCTTACCTTATATTCAAAGGTTTAATTGGATCATAAATTCAGTTAAGAATTAGATAAAACATAAGCATCAGTATTATCGATGATTTCATCGATTTTGCAAGCACATAACTCCATGTTGTGCTTTTTGCAATTTGCGCTGCCTTTTCAGAATCTTCTCCCAAGCTTTTTTCATTATAATATGTCACCAGATATGCCCCTATAATTAGACCAAGAAATGCACCAATAATTGGCAATATCAAGTTGCCTATCGTGGCGCCAACGATTGCACCTATAATTGACAAGAAAGCTGACGAATTTTTTCCACCATACAGTTTTACCATAATAGCATTTAATAGGAATTCAATAGCTTCCGCTACAACAAATATAATCAACATAATCATAAGAAAATTTTCTGGGAAACCAATAAAGTAATGAAAAGTTGTCCTCAGAAAAAATTCAAAACAAAAGATTAATAACAGAAAAACAAAAGTTCCTGGAAGATTAATCCATACCAATATGATGGAAATAATAGCCATTAAGACCATTGCAGCAATCATTATATTATCCATTTATAGTTTTTTAATATTTGATGGTTATTTTCTTAGCATTCCTGGTAGAGAATTCATTTCAAATTCAATCTCTATTTCATCACGAATTACTCTATCTTTGGTTGTATCTCTAGCAGAGCGTAGTTGATTCCAAAAAGAATCAGGATTATCTAGATGCATTTCAGCTCGGTATTGAACACCAAAATCTGTTCTATTAAATGTTAGGGTTCCAGTTGCTTTTTTTACCTTTGAATCAAGGTCGATTGTTGCATTAAATGTAATAGGTTTTGTAGTAGATTTAATGGTTAAGTCTCCTGTAATCTGAACATTATATAGTCCATCATTAGTTTTTCCAATTAATTTGGATGATTTAATACCTAGTGATGCAGTAGGGAAGTGGTCTACGTCGAAGAAATCTTTAGATCTTAGATGACCAATGAGACGTTCTTTTTTTTCAGGATCACTTAGATCCGTATTAGTCATTGTTGCCATATTGATTTCAATTTTTCCTCCTGTGAAATTTTTATCACTAGTTACAAAAAGAATTCTTCCTTGTCTGATCTTTAGAGTGCCTAAATGATTCCCGATACCAAATTTTAGTCCACCTTTCCATTTAAGGGAACTGTTTCTACTATCCAAGATAATTGTTGCAGGAATATCATCTGGAACAAGCCTTTGTTCTTTAGGTATGTCTCCTTTTCTTGGAGCTAGTCTTTGTTCTCTTAAATCTAAACTTTGTGCAGAAATAGCACTGCATAAAATTAGTAGGTAGATTATTTTTTTCATTTGTTTCTCTTTAGTTTTTTATCCAATATATTGCGACGCAAAAAATTACTATATATAAACAAGTCATTCAATTAAATTTAATCTAGGAGGCGTGGCAGAGCGGTTGAATGCACTGGTCTTGAAAACCAGCAAGGGCGCAAGTCCTTCGTAGGTTCGAATCCTACCGCCTCCGCAATGAACAAACCTATTGTTAGATTTGCTCCTAGCCCAACAGGGTATTTGCATATTGGAGGTGCTAGAACTGCTCTCTTTAATTGGTTGTATGCCAAAAAACATAAGGGAACATTTTTATTACGTATCGAAGATACCGATACAGAACGTTCTCAAAAAAAATATATTGATCAAATATCCGATGCATTACAATGGTTAGGATTATCATGGGATGATGAAATTGTATTCCAGTCTTCTAATCTTGATCGTCACCAATCTGTTGTCAGTTCAATGTTGGATGATGGGACAGCCTATCGATGCTTTTTAACAAAAGAAGAACTTGATACACTTCGGACAGAGGCAGAACAGAAGAAAGCAATATTTCGTGTTCCAAAAACCTATCGTGATTACACATCGGAACAACAACAAGAATTGATTAATGAAGGCAAACCATTTACTGTGCGATTAAAGATTCCTGAAGGGACCACCGAGTTTGATGATTTGGTGTATGGAAAGATTAAAGTAAATAATAGCGATTTAGACGATTTCATCATCGCAAGATCAGATGGGTTACCTACTTATAATTTCGTAGTTACTATTGATGATTGTGATATGAATATTACCCATGTTATTAGAGGCGATGATCACTTAGCAAATACACCCAAACAAATACTTGTTTATCAAGCACTTGGATTCAATGTGCCTACATTTGCCCACTTGCCTATGATTTTGGGATCTGATAAAAAACGATTAAGTAAGCGACATACAGCAACCAATGTTCAAGAATATCGTGATAAAGGATATATGCCAGAGGCGATTCTTAATTATCTTTCTTTGTTAGGATGGAATCCAGATTCTGATCAGGAAATTTTTAACCTTGATGGTTTAGTCGATGGATTTAATCTGGAACAAGTTCAGAAAAAATCTGCAATATTTGATGAGAAAAAGTTATTGTGGATTTCTGGTCAACATATGGCAAATGCTAGTATCGATACTACTATCACAGAGATTGAAAAATTAAAACCAGACTGGGCTACGGGTCAGGCAAGTAGTTATAAAAAAAATGTCTTAAAATTAACAAAAGAACGATCAAAAACGTTGGTAGATTTAATTGAGAGTTCAGAAGTATTTTTTAGCAGTCAAATTTCTTATGATACAGATGTCAAAAATACAATTTGGAATGATTCATCCAGAAAAATTGTAGATGATTTATTAAATGCATTAACCATTGAAAATAATTGGGATAAAAAAACATTAGAATCTGTTTTTGAAAATTTAATGAATCAGCATAATCTATCTCTAGGAAAACTTATCCAACCTGTTCGATTTGTTTTATCTGGGCTTACCTACGGTCCCGGTATTTTTGATACAATGGTTTTGCTTGGAAAAGAGGTGTGTATTAAGCGATTGGCAACTGGATTAAAGGAATTAAATTGAGAAAATATAGTATTGTATTCTTAATTCTGTCTATCGTATTTGCACAATCAACTATTCCCGATGCAAACGTACGTTTACTAAACAATAAGACCGTCAATTTACATGAACTCACTGGTGATGTTAGCTTTGTTAGTTTTTGGGCTACATGGTGCATTCCTTGCATTAAGGAAATGGATGTTTTAAGTGAATTCATTCAAGAATATGATGATAAAGTATCTGTAATATTAATCAATACAGATGATCCAGGAAAAGTAAGCAAAGTAAAATCTTTTGTGAATTCAAAGAAGTATCTCAAGGGAGATATCTATCATGTTGTAATGGATTATAATCAGAAGCTTTCTAGACGATTTAATGCCCAACCTATTCCTTTATCTTTTATAGTTGATAATAATAATATTGTTTATCGAAAACGTGGTTTTATTCCTGGAGATGAGCACATATTCAAAAAAGAATTAGATGCGATATTCAATCAATAAATATATTTTTTTTGTTTTTTTCTATACTAGCTTAATTGCTCAAATTGAATATTCAAACCATCTGAATATTCGTTATGGCGATGGTGACAATAATTATACGTACGAAGAAATCTATTTTAATACTGGGATAACCTTAAATCGTTCTGATTATCGGCTTGAGGCTGTATTTAACTTAGAATTGGGCGATCCTCCTGAAATTGGTCTTAAACAGAAAGGATTAGCTGATTTTTTATTTGGATACTACAATAGGAATTTATCTGTTGAATTAGGAAAATTTTATCAAACATGGGGAAGAGGACTTATTTTAAACCAAGTAGATTATCAACATCTAGATTTTGATACAGGAGCAGTTGGATTAAACATAGGATATGAGAAAGATTATATTGCATTAAGTATAATTGCAGGTGGAATAGAGCCTCGAAGAAGTACAACTTTTCTTGGTGATTATGATCCAAGAGTTCCAAATTATATCCTTAAACAAACCTTATATGGTTCAGATCTCAGTATTGAGGCACCAGGGTCAACCATGGGTCTTTCCATATTATTTACAGAAGAAGATGAAGTTCCAATATCTAGCGTTATAGGCGGGATGCGTTTTGAGAAACCTTATGACAATGGCGATTTCTTTTTGTCATTTATTAGCAAAAAATCCAAGCTTGACAAAGTTAATAGTGATTCAGAGACTGATAAGGGAAATGGCATTTATCTTTCTAATACAAACTATATTAAAGATTGGGCATTAACATCAAATTATAGGCGATACCGAATAGACGTAAAGGATCCAAGTATGCGAGACAATATATTGAGCAACTATGGACAAGCACTTGATGTTCAGCGTTCACCAACAGGTTATTATCAGCATAGTTTTAAATTGTTAAGTCGAAATTCGAAGCAAGTAAATTTAAATGATGAAATTGGTTTAGAATTAGAATTAATAGGGCCAATAGATGAGAACCGAACTTTATTAGTGAACTATACAAAATCTAGTTCTACAAAAGGGTGGCATAATGAATTTGGTTATTGGGAACCTGAACCTTTAACCACCACAAATGGAAATAGTAATTCTTTATTTCCAAGTAGCGATAAAGATTCCTATCCATTTGATGAATTGTTTATTGAGTTGAGTGGGTATAATGAAGCGCATACTTTATCTTATCGAGTAGGGTTTGATTATTTTTCTGATACCTTTGCTGTCCTTGCTAATTCAAATACTTCAGAATCATTTGAAGTGAATAAAGCAATTACGTTTCCATTCATGGTAAATGTTACTTTGAACGATTTATGGAACATCGAAGTACAATTAGAATTACAACGTGCTAAAAAAGGGTTTGAATTAACTGTGAACGATGAAACCTCATTCGTTTCTTTACTATCTGATGAATATCAAAAAAATATTTTTTTAGGATTTACGGTTAATCATGCACCGTGGTCACTAACACTTGCTACAGAATCAACCAATAGCGATGAATCTTTATCAAGTTCTGATTCAAATACATGGAATTCAGTAGCCTTAACATACAGAATTAAATCAGATAATATTTTGGAAGTTTTCTATGGGTCTATTAGAGGAGGATTAGATTGTACAAATGGGGTTTGCAGATATATCCAACCATTTGAAAATGGACTAAGAATTGATTACAGTGTGAATTTGAACTAAATTCAGGAAAATATGGGGAAACCCTTAGGAGATTTGTTATGAATAATAAAAATATATTTTTTGGAATAATTGCTTTCGCTCTTTTTGCTTGTAGCCCAGGAGGAGGAGATAGTGTAACTGCGACCACAGATGGTGGTGGTGAAACTGGTGGAAACACAGGCGGTACAACACAGCCAGTACCAACGAAAATTATAACAGAATTATTTACATCAACAACTTGTGGTCCTTGTATGCCTCAGAACAACACTCTAAACAAATATTTAGATCCTACATCGTCTACTTATGCAGGCGATATTGCAGATAAATGGATTATATTGCGTTATCATGTTTGGTGGCCTGCTTCTGGAGATCCTTATTATGATTGGAATCAAAACCCAGTAGTTTGGCGTGAAGGATACTATAATGTTGGGTATGTTCCTCATGCTTTTACACAAGGGATGACCGACTCTGGTTCAGGAGCATCTACATGGAGAGTACACGCAAGACAAGTAGATACTACCACCGCTATTTCTCCATTTGATGTTCAAATGAACGTAGCATTAGATGGATATGAGTTAACTGGTACCATTACAGTGACTGCTGCAGCCGATGTAAGAAACCTTGGGTTTAAATACTATATTGCTGTAACACATGATGATTCTCAATATGCTGCCCCAAATGGACAAACAGTATTTCACCAAACTTTCATAGATTTCCTCAATTCTGAAACAAATTCTGAAGGAATCATAAGTTGGGGAGAATCTCTTAATTTAGATGTAGGTGAAGCCAGAACTACAAATATTGATTGGACATTAAATAATAGTTGGCCAAATGATTCTGGAGTTACTTGGTCTCCAAGTGATTTAAATATCCTTGCTTTTGTGCAATTTGATGGTGGCGGAGAAAATGATAAGAAAATCTTCCAGGTTGAAGAAATAGATTTTGGTTCATAAGTTCTTTTCATTTTACATATGCGCCCGTAGCTCAATTGGATAGAGCGTCTGGCTACGGACCAGAAGGTTGTGGGTTCAAGTCCTTCCGGGCGTACTCATGTCTGTAGATACCCAATTCAATACGCTTTCTCATGAAGATTGGATGCAACGTGCATTACGACTTGCATCTCAAGCTTTCAATGATGATGAAGTTCCTATTGGATGTGTTATTATTCACGATAATAAAATTATTGGTCAAGGCTACAATCAATGTGAATCACTAAATGATGCTACAGCCCATGCTGAAATGATAGCAATTACTGCAGCTTGTTCTACATTAGATGATTGGCGTCTAAATGAGTGTTCAATTTATGTCACAAAAGAACCTTGTTCTATGTGTGCTGGTGCTATTATTAATAGCCGTATTGAAAAACTTTATTTTGGATGTTATGATAAAGAATTTGGAGCATGTGGATCTAAATTTGAAGTATGTGGAAATTCAAATTTTACAACACCTTCTATAATAAAAGGAGATATATTGGGAGCTGATGCATCCGCATTACTTCAACAATATTTTATTAAAAAAAGAAAGGAAAAATAATTTTTCGTTTTTTTGGGTAATCATCAAATGTTTGATGATACCATTGATGTCCTTTAATAGCTCTTGGTATTAGGTTTGCCATTGTCCAAATCATGAAAGATAGTCCTGCCCAAGACCATGTCATTAGCGCAAATGCAGTCCATTCTAAGATTTCTCCCAAATAATTGGGATATGAAACATATTTGTAAAGGAAACCATTTGGAATTTGATACCCGTTTCCTTGTGATTTTAATTTTAAAAGAATATTATCTGACTTTACATTGATAACCATTCCAATAGAAAATAATAAAACACCTAAAATAAAATTCCAATTAGAACTGTAGCCAAGTGTATATGTTTCCATCGAACCTAGATAATAGCCATTAATAAATCCGTTAATAGTATTAAATGAAATTGCTAAAAAAACAAAAAAAAGCGGTATTCTTGCTGGATTTTGTTGCCTAAAAGAGTAAATAAAGCTTCGGTTAAAATAATGGCCTACCCAACAAAGAAAAAATATCCATGTAACCAAGCTTTTTTCTGTATCTCCTATAAGAAAGAAGTATGCGAACGCGATAGGAGAAATAATTTCCATTACAAACCATCCTAATTGACTCGGAATTCTTGGCCCCCAACTTGTATTGGAGAATTTTCCATAAGGAGCGGAGATTTTAAGAAGAATAAAAAATATTACAACTCCCAAGATAATCCAAGGCATTAAAATCAGTTCATAAATTTGTAACATCGATTCCAATTTATAATTAATATTGATTCGTTCAAAGAGGGTTTATGAGTGATAAAATTATAGTCATTACTGGTGCTACCGATGGAATAGGGTTAGCTGCTGCAAAAGCGATTGCAGGCCAAGGATATCGTATTGGTCTTGTCGGTAGAAATCCTGAGAAAGGAAAGAAGGCAATGGAAGCAATTGTTTCTGAGACTGGTAATGATAAATTAGATTTCTTTCAAGCAGACCTAAGCTTGGTAAAAGAAGTTTCTTCTCTTTCTAATTATATAAGAAACAAATATTCTCATCTTAATGTTTTATTAAATAATGCAGGAGGAGCTAGTAAAGACAAAATAATTACTAGCGAAGGATTAGAAAGAACTTTTGCTACCAATCAGATGAACTATTTTGTACTTACAACCAACCTAATGGATATGTTATCAGCTTCTGAAGGGTCTAGGGTAGTCAATGTAGCTTCTAATGCTCATATTGGAGCAACAATTGATTTTGACAATATTAATTCAGAAAAAAGACATTCATGGTGGAGTACATACTGTGTTTCAAAACTCATGAATATTATGTTTACTTATCGTTTAGCGCAGATTCAAAATAAAGTAACTGCGAATTGCCTCCATCCAGGATTTGTTAACACCAATATTGGAGGAAATGAAGGTACGGTTATAAAACGTATTGTTAAATTTGGATCCAATTTATTTGCTAGAACAGTTGAAGATGGAGCAGATTCCAGTATTTATTTGTCAACATCGAATGACCTACAAAATGTTTCAGGAAAATATTTTTTTAAATGCAAAGAAATTAAATCATCAAAAGCGTCCTATAACAAAGATCAATGGGACCAGCTTTGGAATGTTTGTGAGTCTTATAAGGAACAATTATCATAATGCAAAAAATCTTATCACGATCAGACTATGATTTTTTTACGACTGCATCAACAAGATGGAGAGATTCAGACACATTAGGGCATATTAATCATACCGTTTACTTAAGTATTTTAGAAACAACACATAAAGATTTTATAGTACACATGTATGGAAAAGAAGCCTCCTTTGGACTTGATAGCACAAGTGCAGGTTTATTAGCTTCAATGCAAGTTACGTATGTAGAACAATCACATCACCCTGCTAAATTTGATATCGGTTTCCGTATCACTAGAGTGGGTACAAAGAGCTATGATGTGCATGAAGCTTTATTTTTAGAAGGCAAAGATACTCCTGTTTTCCAAAGTATTCATACATTTGTGATGTTTAATTTTAAAGAACAAACATCAATTCCAGTAGATGATGTGATTAGAGCTAATTTAAAAGAAATAGAATGAGTCATATTTCTTTTTTTAAAAATCAGTTTATACCTACAGATGAAGTTAATCTTAATTTTCTTGATAATTTTCTAAGCATTGTTCGAGGTTATCAAGTCTTTACATTTTTTAAAACTGTAGATGGAGGAAAACCGCTTTTTTTAGATCATCATATTGAACGATTACTAAAAAATACAGAAGCAATGTGTATGAAGGTAGAACAATCACATGATGATATTAAACAGTTGGTGTTTGATACCATAGCTGAAAACAATCCTTCTACAGATGAACTTAGTGTAATGATTGTGTTTTTAGGAGGGAAACCCGTTACTGGTTCTGATTTATATTCAAATGATCCTATGGATATTTTGGTTTTGGTAACTCCAATGAGAATATATCCAGCAGAATCTTACGCCAAAGGAATCTCTGTCGGTCTTTTTGAATTTCAACGTCATTATGCGGAGATTAAAGCTCCTTTTACATATATGGGAGGATTATTAGCACAAAATACTATAATAAAAAATGGTGATTATGATGAGGTTTTATATACTTCAAATGGAAGGGTATTAGAAGGTACTACGTTCTCATTTTTTGCAATCAATGATAATGGAGTTGTATTAACACCACCAACCGATGGAAATATTTTACGAAGCGTTACTAGATTGGTTTTACTGAATATTATGGAAGAAAAAGAGATAAAATTTGAAGAAAGAGATTTGCCGGTTGATGAAGTGTATAGCTGTAAAGAAGCATTCATTGTGTCTTCCACTCGTGATATTGTTCCAATTGTTTCGGTTGCCAATCATACTATTGGAGATGGGTTGGTTGGAGCATCAACTAAAAAATTAATGGAGATTTATCAGGAGGAAATACGTAAGTTTATTTCTTAGTTGGAACAATTCTAGGATTAATTCGTTTATTTAAGAAACAACATAGGGGTTATAAAATGAAATATATTGGAACCATTTTACTATTAAGTTTTTCTATTTTCTCATGCAGTGTTCCTGCAACCGCAACAAACAATGATTTTACATTAGGGAAAGTTCAAAGCCAATTGGAAGTTGGTATGAGTTCTGCTAGTGTTGTTGAATTGTTGGGGTCTCCAAACATTGTTACCAATGCCAATAACGGATATGAGGTCTGGACATATGATAAAGTGAGTAGCGAATCACAATCTGGTTCTGCAGCTGGTGCAGGAACTATTCCTAGCGGAAGATTTCTTGGAATATTTTCAGGAAGTCGTAGTAGCAAAAGCAATAAAAATTTGACATTGACCATCAAATTTACTTCTGAAGGTCTTGTTGATAGTTTCAAATACCAAAGCACTAAATACTAATGATTAGGCGTACAGCACTTCATTTGGTTGTATTAAGTCATTTGTTTGTTGTTAGTTGTGGTAGTTCTGCTCCGCCTCCTACAACAGCAGTAAAGCGTGCTATCGAAACAAAGCAGTATGATGTGGATTTTGATACCCTTATGAAAGGGTCAATTGGGGTATTACAAGATTTAGGGTATACTATTGATGTACTCAATGACAACTACGGACTCATTACTGCTACCAAACAAACAACCTTAGGGAGCGGTTCAGCTGAATCAAAAGAAATGAGTAAAATTGGAAAAGCTGCTGTTGGAATAGGAGTCGTATTAACCTTAGGAATATTAGCGGCAGCAGATCGTGATAAAGATGGAGATGGTGATGATAATGGTGGTGGAGATTGTTTGTTCTGTGGTTGGGGCGGGGGTAGTTCTAGTAATGATGGACCTAATGTATACAACTTGAAAACAACCATTAATATTATTCAAGAATCTGAGGATCCAGTTTCTAGTACTATTCGTATAAATTTCCAAGCTTCAAGAGAACAGGGCGGTGCAGTAAAATATGCAGGGAGTACACATTCGATGGAATTTTTCAAAGGTTTCTTTGCAGCGCTTGATAAATCCTTATTTTTAGATGTTAATTTAGAAAGTGGCGAAACTACAGTAATAAAGGGGAATTAAACAGCTTCTAATTGATTGTAATTTTTCTTATACTTTGTGAGAAGAATTATAATGATAAGACAATTAAAATATTTTTTTATAGGGGTTCTTTTGTTTTCATTTCTTTTTCCATCATCCGGAAGGAAAAGTCATTCTTCAGAATTATTAAATAGAGGAAGAACCATTCCAATTGCTTTATCGCAAGATTTTTTAGTAACTGCCAGAACTTTTTCAACGCTTACTCCTAGAGTAGTAGATATATATGACTTATATGGCGGAGTAAATTCATTACAAAAAGCTGGAGAATTAACTGCCCCTAACCCAACGATGGGAGATGATTTTGGATTTAGCATAGCACTCCATAAGGATTATTTACTTATTGGAGCTCCTGGATCAAACAATGGATATGGTGCAGCATATTTATACCATAAAAATTATCTAGGAAATTGGGTTCTAGTGAAGACTTATGAGAATCCTTATTCAGGCGTTTTTCAAAAATATGCTCAAAAATTTGGGTATAATGTTGCATTAAATGATCAGTATGTTGTAATCGCTTCTCCATTCTATAATGATGGAAATGTTTTTATTTATGATTTCAATCCTGATACCGAAGATTTTGCATACCAGAATACTCCATTCGCAACTATTGATGTACGGGAATTAGGCAATGTAGAGGGTTGTTATGAAGTAGGCCCGAATCAATTTGGATTCGGAATTTCGCTTTCATTTAATAATGATAAACTTTTGATTGGATCATTGAAAGATTTTGTGTATTTGGCTGAGTTTAAAAATGGAATCGTACAAGGAGTAGAAATTCCTATTTCTGCAGTAGAAAATAAAAATGATTCTCCTAGAATGCGCTTTGGGCAATCTGTGTATGTGGGAGATTCTACGCTTTATATCAGTGCGTTAGGGTTAAACAGTGGAAAAGGAAAGATTTTTGCCTATCCTTATATTGGTTCATCTAATAGAACCGATGAAAATCCTTGGACAAATTTTTATACTATCCAACCGGATGGATTGCTAGAAAATAGTTATTTTGGGTATCAAATTAGTGAATTTGAGAATCAATTAGCAGTTAGCACTTTTAATCAATCTCAGGTTTATTTATATGGCAGGAACCAAAAAAATAATCGATTTGAACTTGGAGAAACCATTACAAACAATGATTATAAAAAAGGGGATCATTTTGGTAGAAGCATTACCCTGACAGACGATGTTTTAATAACCGATGCATATTATGCCGATGAACTTGTTTTATATAGCGATATTAATATAAATCGATATTCTATACAGAGCCTTTCAACAAAGGGAGAAATTGTATCAATCAAGAATAAAATTGAATGTACAGGTGGAGTTGCTGGATCGTATGAATGTAATGAAGTTGATTTGATGGCATATATGGATAAAACAGAAATTGGAGGAACCAATAATTCTAATTTAAATGATATTTGGGGATGGACAGACCCAACCAGCCAACGAGAATATGCCTTAGTCGGGTTAAGCAATGGAACGTCATTTGTAGATATAACTGATGCAGAAAATCCAGTCTATCTAGGTCGTTTACCAACTCATACAAATAATTCAACATGGAGAGATATTAAAGTATACCAAAATCATGCATTTATTGTATCAGAAGCTGGAGGGCATGGAATGCAGGTATTCGACTTAACTGAACTCCGTAATGTAAGTAGTCCACCAGTACAATTTAGCGAAACAGCACACTACAATCAATTTGGGAATGCGCACAATATTTTTATTAATGAAGATACTGGTTTTGCCTATGCAATAGGTACAAGTACTTGTGGTCCAGGAGGATTACATATTGTTGATATTAGTAATCCAGTAGCTCCAGCAAAAGCAGCATGTATTTCTGATCCTGCAACTGGAAGAAGTGGAACAGGGTATGTACATGATGTTCAATGCGTAGTCTATAATGGGCCTGATACAGAACATGTTGGAAAAGAAATTTGTGTTGGATCAAACGAAACAAACGTCTGGGTAGCGGATGTAAGTACAAAAAGCGATGATTCTAGCGGAGGCAAGACCATTGGTCTTGGTTCGTATGATAATTACTACACCCACCAAGGATGGTTGACAGAAGATCATCGATACTTTATTCAAAATGATGAATTAGATGAAAGCAATGGTGCTGTTAATAATACACGAACCTTAATATGGGATTTACAAGATTTAGATAATCCGGAGATTGAGACAACATATTTTGGTCCGACATCTTCTATTGATCATAATAATTATATTATTGATGATTATGTATATATGTCCCATTATACAAGTGGACTTCGCATTTTAGATATTGATGATATTTCTAATCCATCTGAAGTGGCATTTTTTGATGTGTATCCATCTAATAATAATACATCTTTCGATGGTACCTGGAGCAATTATCCTTACTTTAACAGTAAAAATGTAGTAGTTACTAGCATTGATGAAGGACTTTTTGTCTTGCGTCCAACTTTCAATATTAATCAACCTTCTGTACCAACAGGTATTTCATATTCTATTCCAACCGATGGTACGGTTACTTTCTCGTGGAATATTGGTATTGATTCATCAATAAGCTTTAGAGTATATCGATCTGAAGAACCATTATTTACTCCTTCATCTTCAAATTTAATTGCAGAATTAGCCTATCCAACAGCGACCTATTCTGATGAAAATCTAGATACAAGCAAAACCTATTATTATAAATTATCTGCGGTGAATCAAGAAGGTACTGAGAGTAATTTTTCTTCAGAGTTTAAAATTAAACCTTTAACATATATTAATGTTCCACCAACCATTGATACAATCTCAAATGTTCAGATGAATGAAGACGGATCTACTGCAGTTTCTCTTACAGGAATTTCTTATGGTGGAGATACAAATTCTCAAGATATTGAAATCTTAGCCTCTACAGCGGATACAAATTTATTTTCTAATTTAACTGTGGATTACAATAGTCCATCCACCACAGGATCGCTTGATTTAATTCCAGAAGCAAATGCAAATGGATCATCTATAATTTATCTTACAGTTAAAGATAATGGTGGAGTCGAAAATGGAGGCGTTGATTCAGTTAAGGTGTCTTTTAATGTAGAGGTATTAGGAATAAATGATGCTCCAAATTCTTTTACTGCTCAGGGAGAATATTTACTCAATATTCTTGATGGTTCTGGATCATTTTTAACAACAGAATATTTATTTATTACCCCAGAAAATGAACAAGATTCATTGCGATTTATGTGGAATCCATCTATTGATGTCGATGGAGATAATATTCAATATCGTATGCTTGGTTATGAAGATTTAGAGTTTTTAACAATGAATACATGGGTTGATGATACATTTATGACATGGGCAATTAAAGACTTAGCAGCCCAAACAGACACGGTAAATGTATCAGACGGTTCGTGGTCTGTAATTGCCACTGATGGACAATCCTTTAAGACAGCAAATACTGGTAGTATAGGTGATTTAAAGATTGATGCAAGGGCGTTGGTACCTGATGTCTTTGATTTACGTCAGAATTATCCTAATCCTTTTACTAGTTCGACTACGATTGAATATGATGTACCTGAAACACAACAAATTGTGCTGCGCATATTTAACATTAGAGGACAATTAGTAAAGACATTGGTAGAGGAAGAACAATCAGCGGGTTATAAGTCTGTTACATGGGATGGAACTAATAATAATGGGGATTCAGTAAGTGCCGGAATATATTTCTGTCAAATGTATACTCCAGCCAATCCATATGGTGGACAATTTATTCGAACCAAGAAAATGTTACGATTAAGGTAAATTGCGTTGAGTTGGCTTCGCAGACTATATGATTGGGCGCTTTCTTGGGCAAATAGCCCTTATGCAGTTCCTGCTTTATTCACGGTGTCTTTTGTAGAATCATCTTTTTTTCCTATTCCGGCTGATCCATTGTTGATTGCATTAGTATTAGGGTTGAGACAACGTGCTTTTTATTATGCATTCATTTGTACAGCAGGATCCGTATTAGGAGGCATATTTGGATATTTTGTAGGATCGTTTTTATGGTGGACGGAGGCTATGGAATTTTCTAGTATTGCCACTTTTTTCTTTACTTATATGCCAGGATTTACTGAAGAATTATTTTATAATATTCAAACACAATATGAATCATACAATTTTGTAGTAATTTTTACTGCCGCATTTACCCCTATTCCTTATAAAGTTTTTTCAATTAGCGCAGGAGCATTTGATATCAATTTCTTTACTTTTGTTGTAGCATCAATTCTTGGAAGAGGATTGCGTTTCTATGGAATTACAATTGTGTTGTGGTACTTTGGTAAACCAGTGAAAAGGATAATTGATAAATATTTTGATCTTCTTGCTATTCTTTTATTGTTAATTTCAATTATTAGCTATATCATCATTGTCTACATTTTCTAAATATTATTAAAAAAAAGGATTGATATGAAAAAAATATTATTAATGAACTCGGTTGAGATTAATGCACTAGTATTGCTTCTATTAATTGGTTATTTAACCACTATTCCTGAGATTAAATCTACAAATGATGACATTCGTGTTCATGCTTTTCACAACCATATTACTTACTTGGCTTCTGATAAATTAGAAGGAAGGAGTTCTGGTACTCAAGGGGATGAACTTGCTAAAGATTATATTGTAAACCATTTTACGACTGCTGGCTTGCCAACTGAACGAGTAGTTGAAGTTCAAGAACATTATGTTTATAAAGATAGAAGAAACAAAAAAAATAAGGTGTTAACCTATAATATTATTGCAACTCTTCCTGGAACCGATGACAAATTAAAAGAAGAGTATGTAGTCGTTGGTGGGCACTATGATAGTGTTAGTAATAAGTTAGATAAAATTCATAATGGTGCAGATGATAATGCGTCTGGAACCTCTATGGTTTTAGAGTTGTTTGAGAAATTTGCAGCATCCAATACACATAAAAGAACGTTAGTTTTTATGGCATTTGGAGGGGAAGAACTAGGATTGCTTGGTTCGAAACATTTTGTTAACAATCCAACTATTGATCTTCAACAAGTTCAATTGATGGTGAATCTAGATATGGTTGGTAGGTTAGATAATGAAAAAAATCTTCAATTAGGAGGGACGTTAACCGCAATAGATCTTGATAAAAAACTTGAGCCTTTTTTAAATCAAGTAGAAAACAGATGGCAAAATAATTTAAATATCACAGAATTAGGAAAAGGAATTTTTAAGCGTTCAGATCACTATAGTTTTTATTTGAAAGATATACCAGTATTATTCTTTTTCACCGGATTGCATGAAGATTACCATGGTCCTACTGATGATTCTAATAAAGTTAATTATCGGGGAATGAAGGTTATTTCAGATTTAGTTCATCCGATTATGGAAGAATTTGCAAACACACCAGAAAAATTAGTCTTTCAACCAGTTGAATTAGAAGAACAGAGTATGCCAGCTGTTAAAATGAAGGTTACTTTAGGTGTAATGCCTGATTATGCACATGAAGGAGATGGGTTAAAGATTGATGCAGTAATTGACAATAGGCCAGGGAAAAAAGCAGGAATGCTTGCTGGGGATATTATTGTAGATATTGGTGGTACTCCTATAAAAGATATATATGCTTATATGAAGATATTATCCCAACTGAATTCTGGTGATAAAGCTGAAGTTAAAGTATTACGTAATGATTCAGAAATGGTATTGCAGGTTCAGTTCTAATGAAACAAGTTCTGTTAGCTTTAATGCTAATTAGTGTAGTATATAGTCAACAAGATATGATTACCAGTGATCCGTTTCCACGCTGGGAGAATGATGTAATTAATCTTTTAGAAGAAATCGATAAAAATAACGAATATACTTCTGCCAATAAGAATTTTGTTTTAAAAGATATAAAACAATTGACATTTGATGGAGATAATGGAGAAGCTTATTTCTCCAGCGACGTTACTCAGCTTATTTTTCAATCAAAACGTAGCGGAAATGAATGTGATAAGCTTTATACAATAAGTATTGACGGAAGCAACCTTAAAGAATTTCCAATACAAGATGGAGCATTTACCTGTGCCTACTATTCGCTTAATGATGAATTTATCTTTTTTTCCTCTACTTTAGATGATGGGGTTGAGTGTCCAGAAATATATAAACATCCAAATCCTCGTAAATATATTTGGCCATTAAGAAATTTTGAAATTTATCGATGGGATGGAGACAATCTAAAACAACTAACCAATGTTCCAGGGTATAATGCCGAGACCACAATTCATCCAACAGAAAAGAAAGTGATTTTCACTTCTATGCGCGATGGAGACATTGATTTATATGAGATGGACTATAATGGTAATAATGTTAAACGTATTACTACTGAATTTGGGTATGATGGCGGTGCATTTTATTCTCCAAATGGAAAGAATATTGTTTGGCGTGCATGGTATCCTCAAAATGAAGAAGAAATAGAAAAATGGTCTCTTAATTTAAAAAACCGTTATATCGACGCTGTTCCATTGGACATTTATGTTGCAAAAAGAGATGGATCTAATAAAAAACGATTAACCAGTAATGGAGCTACTAATTGGGCTCCTTCTTGGCATCCCGATGGAAGCCATATTATTTTCTCATCTAATATGGATGATTGGAGGGAAGATTATAATGCATTTGGAAGCAACTTTGAACTTTATATTATTAATATCTATACTTTAAAACTTACACGTCTTACACATAATGATACCTTTGATTCATTTCCAGTTATTTCTAAAGATAGAAAACTTATTTTTTCTTCTAATAGAAATGCTGAGAATCCACGTCAAACCAATATTTTTATTGGAATTTTAGACTAAAAAACTCCTCTATTGAGATTTGCTCTCATTAATGATTTGCTTCTATTTATTTCTAGTCATATAATTGAGATAACTTCTCAATAAAAATAGGGACATATGAAAAGAGTAGTATTATTCTTATTGTTTTTAACATTAATTGTTGGACAAAATCAAATAACAGGTTCAGTTACTGACTCTAATAATAATCCAATAGCTGATGCGAATATTATATTAGAAAATGGAATGGGATTAATTAGTGGAGAGGATGGAAGCTTTGTACTTAATGTGGATGAGCTTCCTTTTTTATTAACCGTATCAGTTATAGGGTATGATGATCTTACAGTATGGGTAAAAGAAAATAATGTATCTCTTAAGTTAAGCGATAGCCCTATTCTATTAGATGCAGTAAATGTTTTGGCTAGTTCAGCCAGTATTACTTCTGGAATGTTTTTACGATCAGTCTATCCAAGTGCTGTAGTATCTGAATTAGAATTGAGACAATTTGATGATACAGATATTCATCGTGCTATTGCAAGAATTCCTGGTGTATATGTTCAGGAAGAAGATGGGCTTGGATTACGACCAAATATTGGAGTACGTGGTACTGGTTTATCACGTATGGAAAAACTAAATGTAATGGAAGATGGTATTCTTATTGCACCAGCACCATATGCTTCTCCAGCTGCATATTATTCTCCAACAATGGGAAGAATGCAAACATTGGAAGTCCGTAAAGGGTCTAGTCAGATTAAATATGGTCCATTTACTACTGGAGGATCTTTGAATTATGTTTCTACTGGTATTCCTGAAACAATGACAAGTAATCTAGAATTAACAACAGGCAGTTTTAGTAAAACAGTTCTACATCTTAAACATGGTTCTACTGAAGGTCAGTGGGGATATTTGTTGCAGGTTTTTAATGATCAAACAACTGGATTTAAAGAATTAGATGGTGGCGGTGATACTGGATACACAAAAGCAGATGTGTTAGCAAAAGTGCGTTACAGTATGAATAAAAATCATGCATTAGAATTCAAATATTCTATGACTGATGAAGTTTCAGATGAAACTTATCTTGGTTTAAGCGATGAAGATTATGATGCAAATCCATTAAGGAGATATCGTGCATCACAATTAGATGAAATGGATGCAGAGCATAGCCAAGTTGTGCTTTCTTATGCAGGAAAATTATTAGATAATATGTCTATGGCTGTATCGCTTTATAATAATGAATTCACAAGAAATTGGTATAAACTAAATAAAGTCAATGGTGCAAAGCTTAGTGTAGTAACTGATCCATCTTCTGACGCGACTACTTTTGCGCTGATGGATGCATTGAATAGTGATCCAGATATGTATCGAATTAAAGCAAATAATCGTGAATATTTATCAAGCGGTCTTCAAGCAGTATTAAGTTGGAGTGTTAATAATCATAGTTTGCAAGCTGGAATGCGTGTTCATTCTGATGAAATGGATCGTTTTCAGTGGGAAGACAAGTATCAGATGGTTGCTGGCAATTTAAACATGACTACCAAAGCTACACCAGGTTCTGATTCGAATCGGATTGATTCTGCAAGAGCTAATGCTTTATTTATAGAAGATAGATATACTTCAGGAGACTGGACAGTGACAGGTGGTTTACGGTATGAGTCAATCAGTGTTCAAAGAGAAGATTGGGGCAAATCAGATCAATTTCGTGTTTCAGATCCATTAGTGAAAGAGCAAGATTTTAGTGTAATGGTACCAGGCGTTTCTGTTGAATATGCATGGAAACCAACTACAACGTTATCTTATGGTTTACATAAAGGATTTGCTCCTCATGGTCCTGGTGGTGTTAAGGTTGTAGGCGGTGTTACACAAGATGTAAAACCAGAAACAAGCATAAATCATGAGTGGACAATGAGACATTATGAAGGTTTATCTGGAGTTGAGCTTACATATTTTATGAACCAATATGATAATCTTTTAGGAGCAGATACTGCAGCTTCTGGTGGAGGGACAGATGAACTTTACAATGGTGGAGCTGTTGATGTATCTGGAGTTGAATTATATCTTAGACATATGTTAGAGGCTAGAGATATGCAATTTCCTCTTGAACTTGCATATACTTATACAAATACAGAATTTAAGGAATCTTTTGATGGTGATTTCTGGGGAGATGTATCGTCTGGCGATGAACTTCCATATGTTCCTAGTGATATGTTATATCTGAATGTTGGCGTAAATACTGGTTTAGTATCAGGGAATGTATCTTTAAAACACACCGCAAAAATGAGGACAACAGCGGGATCAGGTAGTTTTGATGAATCAAGTTTTACAGATGCATTTACTGTGGTTGATGCTTCTGTTAATTATGATCTTAAAAACAATATAGTTCTCTCACTACATATTAAAAATTTGCTTGATGATAATGGGGTTGTTGCAAGAAGACCATATGGAGTTCGTCCAACTATGCCTAGAACAGTATCTCTTGGACTTTCATATACTTTTTAAGCTGTATTTATTAAAAAAAAGTATTATTATCACGGGTGCATAATAGGCTCATATATATCTTATTTTTCGGATTTTTATACTCTCAAAGTTTTTTAGACTTAACTCCGCGTCCATTATACAATATCAATAAAATTAATACTCCAATTACGCTTGATGGACAGTTAAATGAGTCGGTTTGGCAATCTGCTCAAATTGCTACAGGGTTTACTGGTACTAATGCTTTTCAAGGAGAACCAGCTGCATTGAAAACGGAAGCAAAATTATTGTATGATGATTCAAATTTATATGTAGCATTTATTGCATATACGCCTCCAGAAAAAATTAGAACTTCACTCTCAAAAAGAGATAATCTAAATGACGACGACAATTGGGTTGCAATTGACTTAGATCTGTTTGGTGACGAATCTCTTGTTTATGGAATTGGAGCAAATCCATCTGGGGTGCAAATAGATGGGCGTAGTGGATATCGTTTTGATCCTTCTTTAGATTTAATTTTTGATGTTAAAACAAGCATTACGGACTATGGTTATATTGTAGAGTTTGCTATTCCGTTTTCAAGCTTGAGATATTCAGTTGGAAAAAATCAAGATTGGAGAGTTAATTTTAGGCGTGAGTATACAACGGATGATGAATTAGTACATCACGTTGTTTGGGCATCACAGATTCAAGGAATTGAATGCCAGACCTGTCAAATGGCTTTTTTAAATGGTCTTGAACCTCCAAAACAAGAGGCTGGAAATATTGAATATATTCCTTCATTGGTTGCTGGATATTCTGAGGATTTTAACAACGATTCAACTAGCGATAATGTTGAACCATCCTTATTTGTTAAATATCCTGTTTCTTCTGTGGATTTACTTGAGATTGCAATCAATCCAGATTTTAGTCAGATCGAATCAGATGATATTAAAAATGATATCAATACAGTAAATGCATTGTACTTCAGAGAAAGAAGACCTTTTTTTAGCGAAGGAGCTGAATTATTTAAATTTCAGTCAGAACGTGGATATATTAATTTATTCTATTCAAGAACCATTAATGATCCATCTGTAGCAGTAAAATACACAGGAAAAGTTGGAAAAACATCGTATGGGGTA
>ERZ651768.283-NODE-283-length-38420-cov-27.083222_pt1 | contig 38420 bp, 44 predicted proteins | sample MGYA00514754_ERZ651768 | MGnify/ENA metagenome assembly ERZ651768
AAGGACATAAAATCATAACTGATCTCATGTTTAAGAATGTTAAGAAAATGGTCTGCAAAGACTGAAATCCTCCGCAAGTTTCATACACGTAACAGGAGTTTATAAAACTATAATCGGTCAGGAACAACTACTGCTTGGAGAAAGCTGTTAATAATTTGCTTGAAAACTGGCAGAAAAAGGAGTGTTGCCAGAGAATTTTTGCACCCTGCTGTTGGCTGCCAGGTGCAGCAAAAGCTGGAAAACGGTTTCGGTTTTTTCTGTCTCTCCGAGTGCATCGGCAAGTGCGGAGGCAGCAAATTTTTGCTCAGGGTGGTACTTGAGGTGATTTTGAATTCTTATTGAAAGTTCAATAATATCTCCGGCGGCTCGTTTTCCGGCTTCTACGCCAGGCTGGTGATAGGCATTTATTCCAATGAGAAAAGCATATATGCCGACTGCCCGCTCAAACAGCGCAATTAAGGCAGCTGTAGTTCGGGGGGAAATTTCTTCCAGCGTGATGCTAAGTGAGTTGCGTCCGCTTTGGAAAAGTGCCTCGCGGGTTCCAAGCAAAAAACACTGCAGAAAATCTCCAGACGTAACACCGGGTTCGACCTCAATACTTGTGCTGTTCCGTTCTCTAAGGACTTCGATGAAAGTCACAAAAAAATCGGCGGGTCCTTCACGGAGCTGCTGGACAAAGGCGTGCTGATCGGTTGAGCCTTTGTTACCATAAACTGTCAATCCCTGGTTTACAGTTTTTCCAGCCAAATCTTTTTCCTTTCCTAAAGATTCCATCACCAGCTGCTGCAGATAACGGCTGAAGAGCTGCAATTTGTCTTTGTAGGGCAGTATCACCATCGCTTTTTCGCCTCTGCCTCGACCGGCATGATGCCACATCAAGGCCAGCAGAGCAGCCGGATTTTTACTGATTTCCGTACGGCTTGTCAATTCATCCATGATTTTTGCGCCCGCCAGAAGATTATTGATATCCAGACCCTGCAAAGCAGCAGGAAGCAGTCCCACTGCAGAAAACACTGATGTTCTCCCTCCTACCCAGTCCCACATCGGAAAGCGACGCAGCCAGTTTTCCTTTTTTGCAAGCTGATCAAGTTGACTGCCCTCGCCAGTAACGGCAACAGCGTGTTTAGTAAAATCAAGTCCGGCCTTCTCATATGCTTGACGGACCTCCAGCATTGCATTTCGCGTTTCTTTAGTGCCTCCGGATTTTGAAATAACAAGAGTTAAAGTTTCAGCCAATCCTTTACCAATTGAGGATAAGACCTGATCGATTCCGTCCGGATCCGTGTTGTCCAGAAAATAAAACTTCATTCGATCTGCCTTTGAACGAAGTGCTTTTTGCACGAACTGGGGGCCAAGTGCCGAACCGCCAATTCCGAGCAGCAGTACATTCCGGAAAGAACCGGCTTTTTGAGGTTGGAGTTTGCTCTGGTGAATTTCAGCAGCAAATTCCAGAATATTTTCCTTCGTGCTGCTGATTACTTTTTGAATTTCGGCAGACGGAGCAAGCTCCGGGTTACGCAGCCAGTAATGTCCGACCATTCGATTTTCATCGGGATTTGCGAGGCTTCCTTTTTCCAGTTCCTGCATTTGTTGAAAAGCATTTCTGAAAAGTTTTTCCAGAGAATCAGGTAGCACATCCGGAGCATTCATCCGCGAAGTGTCAAGGGCGATACCCAATTCCGGCAGGGCGAGATAATGCTGCTGAAAATTTTTCCAGGATAATGATTCAGTCATGCAGTTTTTATTGTTTTCATTTTTATAAATTATTTAATCTTTGGGTGCACAATGCTTCAGTTATTTCCACGTCTGAAAGATGATGCAGACATCCCCCGTGAGGACAGTTTTTCAATTCACAAATCTCCGGCCAATCCAGATCTGGAGTTACCACCCATTGTTGCTGATCGTATGGTCCCCAGCGATCTGGCGTGTGTGGTTTTGCTGGACAGAAAAATCCAAGCAGCGGAGTATCGGCCGCATTTGCCATATGCAAGGGGCCAGTACTGCTGCTGATCAGCAAAGAAGCGTTCCGAACTACAGAAAAAAATTCTGCCAGTGAAAATCGCCCTACTACCCTTTTTACTCTCTCTTCAGGAAAATCGGCTGCTATTTCATGTACCAAATTTTCCTCTCCGGCAATACCCGTTAATAAAACGGTCCAGTCGGTTTTTTCCAGCAACAGCCGAATTATAAGTCTGTATTGTTCATTATTTAGATTTGGAGCAGAAGCGCCGTATCCGGGGTGCACAATGACATAATCTTTGGAGTTGAGTACTGTGCGAAAATCTTCCCACCACGGTTCTGGAAGCCACTGCTTAAACTTATATTGCGGCTGTGGATTTTTGTCTGGCAGCAGTGACTCCAGCAGCGAAAAATTGTATTCAGCTTCATGTTTTTGACAATCTTTCCGATGTTCAAAAATCCGCTCCGTCAAGAGGAAAGAATACCATCGATAACCTGTGCCGATGCGGACCGGAATTCCCGCTTTGGCTATTGCAAAAGCTAATTTTACCCTGGGATAAAAAAGCAGGGCTGCATCAAAGTTTAGTTCCTGCAGTTCATGACTGAGCTTTGAGAGTCCCTGCCAGCCTTTGTGTCGTCCATGTGGTTCATAACTCAGTGAAATGTCTATTCCTACATATTGCTCAATCAATGGAACGGTGTAGGGTTGCGCCAGAAAGGCAATGAATGCATCCCGATATTGGCTTCTTAAAGCCGTAACTGCAGGCAGGGTGAGAATGGTGTCACCTATACGGTCCGTGCGGATCAGCAGGAAACGTTTAAGCGAGTTGGCTGAGGAATTTTTTGACATGAATACATTTTTATATTTTGGAGAAAAAACATACACTATGCCTGAAAAATATTACGCCAAAATTTTCCTGAAACTTGACGGCCCATTTCGGCTATGGATTCTGTAAGAGGGATGGATTTTGGGCAGGCTTCGACGCAGTTCTGGGCATTGCCGCAATCGGCAATACCACCTTTCTGCATGAGGGTGTCAAGCCGTTCGTCCGCAATATTTTTTGCTGTAGGGTGCATGTTGAAAAGACGCGATTGGCTGATGGCTGCCGCACCAAGGAAGTTGTTGCTCAGGCTGTATTGCGGACAGGCTTCCACGCAACACCCGCAGGTCATGCACTCTGAAAGTTTGTAGGCTACTTCTTGATGGCTGGTTGATTCACGCTCTCCGGGACCGAGGTCATGATAGCCATCTGCTGTGACCCAGGCTTGTACTTTTTTGAGAGCGCCAAACATCCGGTCACGATCAACTGCTAAGTCCCGAACAACCGGGAATTTACTCATTGGTTCCAATGAAATTGGTTTTTCCAATTGATCCACTAACGCACTGCATGACTGATGGACTTTGCCGTTAATCACCATTGTGCAGGCACCACAAACTTCTTCCAAACAGTTGCTTTCCCAAACAACCGGTGTTACCTCTTCTCCTTTTGCGTTAACCGGATTGGCCTGAATATCCATCAAACAGGAAATGACGTTTGATCTGGGAATATAGGGAATTGTGAATGTTTCCCAATAAGAGTCGGAGGTTTCCGAATCCTGACGCTTAATTTTTAAAGTAACAGTATCTGGCATTTTCTATCCTCAGTCATATTTTCTGGGGCGTGGAGCAATAAGAGATGTGTCCACTTCCTCGTAAGAAATTTCTGGTCTTCCTTCTTTATAAGTTGCAATCGTAGTTTTGAGCCATTTTTTGTTGTTTACAGAAAATCGTTTCATGTACGCCAAATGTTCTGGTTCAAATGCGTTCTCCTTAACTATTCCAGCCTCTTTTTGTTTCTCAAATTCCAAATAGGTCTCTGGCTTGAAATCACTAGGCTGACTTAGATCAAACTCCGGTTTGTAATGTGATCCTCGGAACTCGTCACGCAACAGCGCACCCTTCGTTATAATTTTGGAGAGCTGAATCATGTTCCAAAGTTGGTTGATGAAACTTGGCACGGGATTGGACCAATCAGTTGTGTCTACACATTTAATATTTTTCCAGCGTGATTCAAATTCATCAATTTTATCAAGTGTCGATTTCAGTTTGGAATTATCCCTTACAATCAGTACGTTGGAAATCATCTCTTCTGCCATTTCTCTATGCAAAGCATAAGGATTTTCTTTTCCACTCATTCCTTTGATTTCAGAGAATTTCTCCTGCCATTGTCTGGTTGCATCAGCGAATACATTCTCCGCAACATCCTCCACAGATTCCGGTACATTATTTACGTAATTAATCACTCCTGGACTCATCATCAATCCGGTGTAGATACAGCTCAACAATGAATTCGCACCCAGGCGGTTTCCGCCGTGATACTGATAGTCTGCTTCACCTGCGGCATAAAGACCGGTGATGGAAGTCATTTGATTGTTTGGAGACTGATGGTCGATCAAACCATCTTCGGTACGTGTGTAATCCGTCCAAATTCCGCCCATGGAATAATGCACTGCAGGGAAAATTTCCATCGGTTCTTCGTGTGGATCGACGCCTGTGAATTTTTCGTAAATCTCAAGAATTCCACCCAACCGATGATCAAGAAATTCACGAGTGTGATGTGTCAAATCCAAATAAACTTTCATTTCACCGTGAACGCCTAATTTGTCGTTAACGCAAATGTCATAAATTTCACGTGCTCCCACATCTCGCGGCACTAAATTCCCAAAAAGTGGATAGCGCTCTTCGAGAAAATAAAAACGTTCTTTTTCTGGAATTTCTCTAGGCTTGCGTGAATCACCGGCTTTTCGTGGTACCCAAACTCGTCCACCCTCTCCGCGAGCGGATTCACTCATTAAACGTAATTTGTCACGACCGGGAATAGCCGATGGATGAATTTGAATAAATTCACCGTTGCCATATTTAGCACCCTGTAAATATGCTGAAGTGACGGCAGTTCCAGTGCAAACCATTGAATTAGTGGTGCGCCCATAAACCAATCCAGGACCACCTGTGGCTAAAATAACTGCATCACCTTTTTCCGCTTTGATTTCTCCGGAACGCAGATTGTGGATGATCGCGCCAACGCAGCGCCCGTCATCGTTGAGTACAGCGCCTAGGTATTCGTGCCATTCCATTTTTTCGACCAGACCTTGTACCTCGAAGTGGCGCACCTGTTCGTCAAGCGCATACAAAAGTTGTTGGCCTGTGGTTGCACCAGCGAATGCGGTACGGTGATAGAGAGTTCCTCCAAATCTACGGAAATCGAGATTGCCTTCCGGAGTTCGGTTGAACGTAACTCCAAGTCGGTCCATGAGGTTGATGATGTAAGGAGCATGAAGGCACATGTCTTTGCAGAGCGGTTGGTGTGCTAAAAAGTCTCCTCCTTTAACTGTGTCGTAAAAGTGAATTTCAGGAGAGTCACCCTCTCCTTTGATGTTGACTGCACCATTGATTCCGCCCTGAGCACACACAGAATGGGAACGTTTTACAGGTAAAAACGACACCAGCAGAATAGACATTCCAAGTTCCGCCATTTTCATGGTTGCGGCCAGTCCGGCTAATCCGCCGCCAATTACAATCACTCGTCGCTTGTTCATGTCTTTTTCTAAGTTTACCAAATTGCAGCTAGTGCATACAAGGAGCTGGCGGATAAAATCAAGAAAAGAAGAATGCTGAAAATACGAATTCGTATTTGTGATTTTGGTGTGAGGGCGATGCCCCAAGTCATGCAAAAGGTGTTGAGGCCATTGGCAAAATGAAAGACTGCACCCAAAACACCAAGCAGGTAAACCGTTTTGGTTATCATACCTGATTCAGGATTTGAAAAGCCGCTTGAAAGATGTTCAAAATGTGTTCCCCAAGTCCCGGCCATCCACGGACCAAGCTGGGCATTCCAAACATGTGCGATGATGAAGAGAAGTACACCGATACCGCTGATACGCTGTAGCCAATACAGCAAGTGTGAAAAATAAGTGTAAGAAGGCTGAACAGTAGTTTCAAAAATCAGGTGAATGCCAAGGAAAGCATGAAAGAAGAGAGGGATATAAACAACAATGACTAAGGCCCAAATCGCCAAAGGACTGTCATAGAAACTGTTGACTGAATTATTGTATGTTTCGGCACCAGAGTGCAAATACAACTGCAAATAGAGGTGGTACACAAGAAACAGCCCTACCGGCACAACCCCAGTCAAACTGTGGATACGCCGTGTAAGAAAATGTGAGTCCATAAAACACCATTCAGCAAAAAACATACGTTAAACAAACCACAGGAAACTATGAGTTTATTATATCATGAAGGGAGGCCAATTAGAAAGTGGTATTTCTAATTGACCATAGGATCGGAACGATTTAATACTATTGTAAAAGCGACTGATCTGGTCAGCTTGCGAGGGTTTTGGACAAGGACAGGGCAAGGCGCGATTTGTAGCGAGCACCGGTACGTTTGTGCAGAACACCTTTTGTGACAGCTTTATCAATTTTTTTTTGAACCTCGGGATAAGCTTCACGTGCTTGGTCAATATTTCCCTCGTCCAGTATCAAACGAAATTTTTTGATGACCGTACGTAGATCTGCCCGCTGTGAGCGCTTCTGTGCAGTGTGTTTGATTGTTTGTCGAACACGCTTAAGCGCAGATTTGTGATGAGCCATAAGTGTTTCCTTTTATCTTAAAAAGCGTTGATGATATGATAAATGTTCGGCGGTTTTCCATCCGCCAGTTGTACGGCAATCACGTCAAATCGTGGTTGCAGGTACGTTAGGTGCCTCTAGCTGAGATAAAGATTACCCAGTTGGCGCAACTTTTCAATTTTTCGAGGTCACCGACAGTGATGGATGTGATCCGTTGATTCCCCTGCGAGTTTTAACTTCACAAAATACGAGGAATTCCTCGAAATCTGCAATAATGTCTTTCTCTACCAGTCTGGAACGGTGATTTCGCTCAACTATGCGATATCCTCGCTCTTGTAAAAATTCACAGGCGATTTGCTCTCCGACTGTTCCAGTCTGCTGACGACCTTTTGTCACAGCAAATACAACTGAGCGGTGGAGTGCCTGTAATCTTGCTTTACCAGAGGTTTGAGCTGGAAAGACCGTCGATGCAAAGGCGATAAGCCATATTTCTCAATTGCTTCCCGGTGCTTTTTGGTCGGATACCCTTTATGATGTTCAAAGCCCCATTCCGGGTAGCGTTTTGCATTTTTGACCATAACCCTGTCCCGTGTCACTTTGGCCAAAATTGAAGCCGCAGCAATACTTTTGGAGCGGCCGTCTCCCTTGACTACTGCCTCACCCTGAATTTTTGTTTCAGGATAAAAATTCCCATCAACTAATACATAATCCGGAGCAAGTTCTATTTCTGTGAGGCAGCGCAGCATACAAAAAAGCGTAGCTTGTAGAATATTCAACCTGTCAATTTCTTCTGCAGAAATTGAGACAATCTTGGTAGCCAAAGCCTCAGAGCAAATGACATCAAACAACTGCTCCCGGTTTTTAGCAGAGAGACGCTTTGAATCATTAAGCGGATGATTGTCGTTCCACCGATCTCCTAAAATAACAGCAGCAGCAACAACAGGTCCGGCTAGGGGACCCCGTCCTGCTTCGTCAACACCGGCAATTTTCTTAAATCCTCGACAAGCAGCCGCTTTTTCGAGCTCAAGTGTTGGTTGAAAGTTATATTGTCGGCCGGGCCGTAATGCGTTCTTTGATTCGGGCTGCTTTTCCACGAAGTGCTCGCAAGTAATAAAGTTTTGCCTGACGAACTTTTCCGACTTTGATGATGTCAATACTTTCTATCCGTGGGGAGTGCAGCGGAAAAATTCTCTCAACTCCATATCCCTGAGTTACTTTTCGCACAGTGAAAGTGGCTTTGTTGTTGCGTACTCCGCAATGCTTGCCGATAATGACACCCTCAAATGCCTGGATGCGTTCTTTGTTTCCTTCCGAAATTCGGTAATTGACCCGGACGCTGGATCCGACTCTTAACTCCGGCAATTCGCTACGTAATTGCGATTGCTCGATTTTTTCCATTGCAGTAGACATATTTTCTCGTTTGCTTAAGGTGATAATTTTTTTGATTTGCTGTGTCGGCACTTTCATTAGTTGTTAGTAGTTTTGCTTTAGAGCAAATCCGGACGACGTTTTTTTGTTCGGTACAAAGCTTGCTCTTCACGCCACTCAACTATTCTTTTGTGGTTTCCGGATAGTAATTCTTCCGGAACCTTCATCCCCCCAAAACTTGCAGGCCGAGTATATTGTGGAAATTCCAGCAAGGGTTGAGTGAAAGATTCCTTTTCAGATGATTCTTGGTTACCAAGAACATTTGGGACAAGACGGCTGATGGCTTCAATCATCGTCATCGCAATTACCTCACCACCCAAACAAACAAAATCTCCTCCTGATATTTCCTCATCTACCAAGCTGCGAATCCGCTCATCAAAGCCTTCGTAGCGTCCACAGATCAGGGTCAAAACTGTTTTTCGCCGACTCAGTTCTTTTGCTTTTTCCTGCGAAAATTGCTGTCCCTGTGGGGTCACTAAAATAGAATGTGTTTCTCGTCCTTCACTACGATGAAATTCTCTTTGTTCCTCAAGAGTCTGAGCTATTGGCTCAATCCGCAACACCATTCCGGGCCCCCCCCCGTATGGCGTGTCGTCTACCTGAAAGTGACTCCCTCGGCCATGTTTGCGAAAATTGACCAGGTTTACACTCAAGTGTTGCTGTTCAATTGCCCGCTTAATCAGACTTTCTTCTAGAAAAGAAGAAAAAATATCCGGAAATAATGTCAAAACCTCAAAGAGCAACATCACTCTCCTGATCAACTTTTTCAATCATTCCCGGTAATGGATCTATGATCATCTGCTGTGCTTCAAGATCTAGTTCCAGCACCACGTGAGGAACATCTGGGACCATGAACTTGCTTGTGCCGTTCTGCACCTCGAAAACGTTGTTAGCACCGGTTTCCAAAAAATCTGAAATCTTCCCCAATATTCGGCCTTTTTGATCTTCTACACTGCAGCCTATGAGCTGATGCACGAAGACTTCATTGGACTCCAAAGGTTTCAGCTGATCATCCGGCAGTAACAGCCGGCAACCTTTGAGCTTTTCTACATCATTGCGGGAATCAAGCTCCTCAAAGAGAATGATCCAGCCATTTTTTGCCGGTCGAATCTGCAAAACATTCAAGGATCGTAACTGACCTGCGGTTTCTAAAAAGAAAATCTTTACTTTCAAATAATATTCAGGAGCATCAGAAAAGTATTTGGCCTTAACTGCCCCTTTGATACCGTGCGCTCCGACAATAGTGGCAACCCACGTCAGCTCATCATAATCACTTAAGTCACTCATCGCGGTCCTCATCGAAAGAAAACGATTAACCCCGGAAGTTCATCAGGCTTTGATTTTTGCCTGTTTCATCAATTTGCTGACACGATCAGTCGGTTGTGCACCTTTGGAAAGCCAGTACTTGACCCGTTCTGCATCAATCTCAAAGCGGTTTTCTGTGACCATTGGATTGTAAAATCCAATGTGCTCAAGATAACGGCCATCGCGTTTACAACGTTGATCCGCAACTACAACACGATAGTAAGGTTTCTTTTTTACGCCACCTCTGGCGAGACGTATTCTAACCATAAAATAAGGTTTCAGGTTTCGGGTTCCAGGTTTCAGTCGGAAAGTAACTTACGCCTTGTTTTGGAAAGTCCGGCAAGCATCACAGAAATTTCCTTTGTTTCTTGAATCCATCGCAACCCTGTTTCAGCTGCAATGGAGTTAATCTTCATTCCAATGTGTATTTGTGTTCATAATTCTCCATAGGAATCTTTGTATGAGACAAAAATTGTAAGGACTCTTTTAAAGAGTCATGTTCCCAGCCCTCGGCAGTATTGCGTGGTACAGAGAGCCCGATGCGAGTGATTTGATACTTAAAACCGTAATCTTTCAGATTTAACAATGTCTGGAAGAGAAGATCCACACTAAGTTGAAGTGGATGCTTCCAGCCCTCCAAATTCACAAATTTCGGAGTTCTCTTGTTAGTAAATACCGGGAGTCCTGAATCCTGCTCCCTGAACTGTTCAATTGGGCATCATGTCCTGCATCATGCGCATGGCTTTTCCAGGATTGGAAACTTTTGACAGCTTTTGCATCATTTTTCTCATCTGGATAAATTGTTTTAGCAGCCGGTTTATTTCGCTAACCGTTGTTCCACTCCCTTTGGCAATCCTGAGTCTCCGTGAGCCATTCATGAGATTGTGGTTCTTTCGTTCTTTGATTGTCATAGATGAAATAATAGCATCAATATGAAGAAGTTTTTTGTTGTCAATATTTGCGTCTTTCATGGACGATGCACTCATTCCAGGCAACATTCCGATCACATCTTTCATAGATCCCATTTTGCGCATCGAACGTAACTGATCTCTAAAATCCTCAAGCGTGAATTCGTTGCTCAGGATCTTTTTTTGCATCTGCAGAGCTTCACGCTCACTGAATGAATCTTCTACCTTTTCAATCAGTGAGAGCATATCGCCCATACCCAAAATTCTGGAAGCAATTCGTTCAGGGTAGAATGCTTCCAAATTTTCGAGTTTTTCACCAACCGCAATAAACTTAATCGGCTTTTGCGTAATGGCCCGGATAGAAAGCGCTGCACCTCCGCGGGCGTCTCCATCCATTTTCGTCAGTATCACACCAGTAATGTCAAGTAGGTCATTAAAGCCTTTTGCAACACTGACGGCTTCCTGGCCTGTCATTGCATCAGCAACAAAAAGGATTTCATGGGGTGCGACGAATGTTTTGATCCGTCTCAATTCCTCCATTAATTCTTCATCAATATGCAGTCGACCTGCTGTGTCGATAAACACCACATCGGCTTCTTCCTGCTTTGCTGTCTCAAGTCCTTTTTGGACGATCTCCAGCAGATTTTGTTCAGTTCGTGAAGGGTAGCACGAGATCCCCAGAGTGTCCGCTAGGACCTGCAGTTGCTGGATAGCTGCCGGTCGGTAGATATCTGCAGGAATAAGATAGGGTCGTTTACCCTTAGACTGATAAAGTCGTGCCAACTTCCCTGCAGAGGAGGTTTTACCAGACCCCTGCAGTCCAACCATCATTGTGATCAGTGGGGCAGCTTCCGGTTCCATTAATCCTGAATTTGCTCCTCCCATCATCTCTGTCAACTCCTCGTTGACAATTTTAATGAATTGCTGTCCGGGAGTCAGACTGCCCTGTACCTCTTCACCAACTGCCCTTACCTTGACTGACCGTAAAAAAGCTTTCACCACTCTGAAATTGACATCCGCCTCCAAAAGGGCCATTTTGACCTCATTCAGGGTTTGGCTGACATTATCTTCCGTCAAACGACCCCGCCCTCTTACCTTACGTAACGAGCCGCTTAATTTGTCTGACAGAGTCTCAAACATAGGAATTATTGAAAAGTGATAAACATTATATTTGATCAAATTATGTGTGTGCCTGTCAAGCTATTTTGCCACTTGTCAAATAGGAGTAGAAAAACCCCAGCTCAGGTTGTGTTTCGAGACGCTTTTCAGATTCAAAAAGAAGTTTCTTATACCTGCAAATTCTTGAAAACAAGTTTAGTTATATCACACTGGAGACAACTGTTTTTGCTTTTTTATGCAGAAGCCAGGAAGAGCAGTTCCTATTCCCAAAAATCGGTGCGGATTTTCTTTTTTTTGTTGCGAGGTGGTTTGATCAGTGGTTCGGGTGACTTCTGGGGTGATTCAGCAGATTTTTTTTCAGGATCCTGATTTTCGGCGGGAGGTTGGTATTCTGTTTCCAAAAAAGTTGGCCCAGTCCCGTAGTTGCGGGTTTCAGACATGGAAAGATTGTAACGTGGAATGATCGTCTGGAATTCCGTGCTATATGTCGCCGCAGTAGGAGTTACCTTGTCGAGGTTGCCGTCCACATATTTAGGATAAAAATTAGTGGTGCCTTTCAAACGCTTCCAGGATGCTTTGCGACGTTTATCTTTTTCACTCATGGTTCGTTTTCCTTTATAGAGTTTTTTAGCTTTTACTGAAAGATTGAAATGTTACCAGTACCCTTATAAACTGATATGAGCAAAATGTAAACCATGTTCATTATTTCCATTTCCCGATGAAGACAAACAGCTTCCGAGCAACACTTAACCTGGTGCTGGCTAGTCCGCGAGGATTTTGTGCTGGTGTCGATCGTGCGATTACCATAGTTGAAAAAGCTTTGGAAATATACGGTTCTCCAATATATGTGCAGCACGAAATTGTTCACAACAAGCATGTTGTCCAGCGTCTCCGAAATGAAGGCGCTGTTTTTGTGGAAAATATTGATGAAATTCCGGAGGGTTCACATGCAATTTATTCGGCCCATGGCGTTTCACCGGAAGTTCGCAGAAGAGCTGAGAAACGAAAATTAATTATCGTGGATGCTACCTGTCCACTTGTGACGAAAGTGCATGGAGAAGCACAACGGTATGCCCAAAAAAAGCACACCATTATCCTGATAGGACATCATAATCACGTCGAGGTTCAGGGGACTGTTGGGGTAGCTCCGGAACATATTTTTGTGGTTGGAACGCCTGAAGAAGTAGCGGATTTGCAGGTTCCGGACGAGAGCAAGGTTGGCTATATCACACAAACAACTTTATCAATGGACGATACGGCAGAAATTATCTCAGCTCTTAAAAAGCGCTACCCAGAAATTCAAGGTCCGGCAAAGGATGATATTTGTTATGCCACACAAAACCGTCAAAATGCAGTGAAAGTCTTGAGCAAGGAAGTAGATTTGGTGCTGGTTGTGGGTGCGCAGAACAGTTCAAATTCTGTGCGTTTACTGGAAGTCGCGCAAGCAACAGGTGCTGCGGCCCGTCGGATTGAGTCTGCTGCAGAATTGGATCCGGAATGGCTGGAAGGTGTTAAGAACATTGGTATTACAGCGGGAGCATCGGCTCCTGAGGACATAGTGCAGGGTATTGTTTCTGGACTTCAGAACATGTACTCTTCAAGTAATGTCCGCAACCTTGAATTAATTAAGGAGGACGTTACGTTTGCTTTGCCTTCCGTGTTAAGAAATGCTTAAATTTAGCGGCCGCTTTTCCACGCGGTGAAAGGCGATGCTTTTCTTCGGGAGTCATTTCGCCAAAAGTCTGCTGATGCCCTGCAGGTTGAAAAATTGCGTCCCAACCAAAATTGATTGAGCCCCGTCCTTCTACGATAGACCCCTTCACTTTTCCTTCAAACAAATGCATACTTTCCCCGTCATTTGTAAATCCTAAACAACAGACGGCATGAGCCGATTTATCATCAAATCCATATAAAGCACTCACCATTCCTGCCAAACCAAGATTCTGTAAAAACCACTTGACGAGTGGTCCTGGAAGCTCATTCCATGCTTCAAAATACAGTGATGTATCTTCAACAATCACTGGAGCCTGAATATGTTCGTATGCTTGTTGAAGTTTATTTTTTACCAGTTCCTGAAGATCAGTTGTTTGGATTTCTTGCAAATCCAGTGGAAACGATTCTAATTGATGTTCCAACAGCTCTGATAATTCACGGAGTTTGTTGGGATTTGAGGTTGCGAAGTGGAGATTCAAGGTTAAAACAGGCTCAAGTTACGGTTTCACTGGACTAAAAACAACTCGAAATTCAGGAAGGTTTTTAAATCATGACGTTGTTTTTGGAGCGGATGCTGAAGATAATTTAGTAATTAAACAGGGCTTACTGAAAAGTATTTTTTTTGTCATCCCGGACTTGATCCGGGATCCAGATACACGCTCAGATTAAGCAGAAGATTTTAAACCACCCCACTGGGTTCCGGATCTGCTCTGCGCTTCACCCGGAATGACAATGGAGAAGATTCAGAAGATGCGAATCTATTATCCCCGTGAAGACAACTCGTAGGATGAAGAATTTGAGCATCAGTTGTGCAGGGCTTTTGTGCGGTTTTAGGAGAAACCATTGCACATGATATCCTGAATCGAATAATTATATATTGAAATTATTGAATAATAATTTTTTCTGCAAGCCCTGAATATCCAGATCATCGACCGCGTCATTGTAACTTAGTCGTCCAAGAAATAATCCTGCAGCTACAATCAGAATGGCAACAGCTCCACACGATAGATTGGCTAAAAGAATAAAGCCGCTTAAAACGGAATAACGGACGATTCGGTTGTTTTAAAACTGAGTTATGAATTCTTCCACAGGTTTCCAGAAAAATAATGCAGCTTACAAACAAGCATTCAATGGAGCGAGGTTTGCGTTTTTAATGGTTTTTGCATTTGACAAAGCGCGCGGTAAAACACTCCAGACATAAAATTCGGTGGTGCGCAGCTTATTCCAATAAAACTGAGCTTCTTCATTTTCCTCCAGTAATTCCTCCTGAGAGTTTGCTCCAGCAAGCAGGGGTTCCCATTTTTTTTGAGCAGACTCAGCTTGTTTGAGCAGATAAAAACAGCAAAGTACATCACCCATCAAATCCAGCATATTGGTAGCATAAAGTACGTAACCTGCTTTTCCCTGAGTTTCTCCAATTTTTTTCAAACTGGCAATGCTTTCCAGCATCACGGTCCGGTAATTTTCCCATTCTGAAACCCAGCCAGCGAGTTCACTTTCAGGCGTGTGTTCATCAAACCAGCTCAACTCCTGTTCAAGAACCTTCAGCAACTGTCCTTTTTTGGTATTGAATTTTCGGCCTACCAGATCAAGAGCCTGAATTCCATTTGTCCCTTCATAAATCGAGGCTATTTTCTGATCTCGGACATTTTGCTCAAGCGGAAAATCTTGTGTATAACCAACACCACCCAAAACTTGGATGCCGATCCTGGCTACGTCAAAACCCTGGTCTGTGCCGAATGCTTTGCAAACTGGAATATGTAAGTCAAGCAAGTCATGATATTTTTCACGACTATCTTCCGGGCCATGATGAGCCATGTCCGTGTACCATGCAGTCGTGTACATCAATGCACGGAGACCTTCGGTTACGGCTTTCATCTGCATCAGCATTCTACGTACATCTGGAAATTCAACGATCGCTGCTTTCTCTCCAGGATGAATGTCAGATGGTCCCTGAGTGCGTTCTTTGGCATAAGCCCAAGCATTTTGTACTGCCGCACTTGCTCCAGCAAGTCCCTGCAAGCCGATCAGCAAACGAGCTTCGTTCATCATCTGGAACATTTGTGCCATGCCGATATTTTCGGCTTTCAGCAAATATCCCTTACAATCAGCATTTTCTCCAAAAGAGAGTAAGCAAGTTGGTGATCCGTTGATCCCCATTTTATGTTCAATACTAAGCACCGTCACGTCATTCTGCGTACCGTCCAGTCGAACTTTGGGGACAATAAAAAGGCTGATGCCCTTTGTGCCTTCAGGGGCATCTGTTGTACGTGCCAGCAACAGGTGGATGATGTTATCCGCCATGTCGTGGTCACCATTTGTGATAAATTGCTTGGTGCCATTAATCAGATAGTGTCCATCTTCCTGCTTTGTTGCGCTGGTGGAGACATCACCTACGGCACTTCCGGCCTGAGGCTCTGTCAAACACATGGAGCCGGACCATTCGCCGCTAAACATTTTTTCGCAATAATCGTTTTTTTGTTCTTCTGAGCCAAAAGTATAAATTAGGTTTGCCGCACCGGATGTGAGTGAGGCGCCAATGGTAAAACTCTGGTTTGCCGCCAGTTGGGTTTCTTTACCAATGATCGAAATCACTTCCGGAAGTCCTTGTCCACCATATTCAGGGGGCATATTCATGCTCAACCAACCGCCCTCACCCAGTTGTTTCCAGGCATTTGCAAAACCATCTGGAGTAACCACAGAACCATTTTCGATTCTGCAACCTTGCCGATCTCCATTTTCGTTGAGGGGGGCGAGTACCTGTTCCGAAAAAGTACTTGCTTCATTGATAATCATTTTAAACATCTCTTCGTCAAATTCAGCAAAGTCCGGAAGTTCACATAATTTTCCGGCTTCCAAAGTTTCGTTCACGACGAATTGAAGTTCTCTGCGGTCGACTTGATATTCGGTACTGTTCATGGTTTTTTTGTTTTATCGAAAAAGTGGGTCTTTATTTATGAATTGTACTCAAACCCGGCTGGATGCACCAGCAGAGCTTGTTGGAGAAATGGAATCAGTCTGTTTTCTGAAATATAATTGAGGCATTCGTACCACCAAAACCAAAGGCATTTGACATTGCAGTGCGCAACTCCCTGGACTTACCCGAATTAGGAGTCACGTCCAAATCACACTCCGGATCAAGGTTTTCTATATTGATGGTGGGTGGAACAAAATTATGGTGCAGTGCCTTGATGGAAAAAATTGCCTCGATTGCCGCTGCAGCGCCAAGAAGATGTCCAGTCATTGATTTGGTTGAACTGATGGAAAGTTGTTTTGCGGCTTTTTCTCCTAATGCCATTTTTATCGCAATGAGCTCATTCAGGTCACCGATAGGTGTTGAGGTTCCATGCGCATTGATATAGTCAATTTCGTCAGGAGTCAATCCGGAGTCTTTGAGGGTCATTTTCATGGCTCGTGCTGGTCCTTCTGATGAAGGAGATGTTACATGGTGTGCATCTGAACTGAAACCGTATCCTGTTATTTCACAGTAAATACGTGCTCCTCGTGCTTTTGCAAATTCGTAGTCCTCAAGAATTAACATGCCTGAACCTTCACCCATGACAAATCCGTCCCGATCTTTGTCAAAGGGTCGGCTTGCACGCTGAGGATCATCATTTCTGGTGCTAAGTGCATGCATTGAAGCGAAGCCTGCAATTCCTAAGGGTGTTACAGAGGATTCTGCACCACCTGAAATCACTGCTTTTGCATCGCCACGTTCAATAGTACGGACAGCAGTACCAATGGCATGGTTTGAAGATGTACAAGCTGAAACGGTACATGCAGTATAATTTTTTGCGCGAAAAAGGAGGGAGACATATCCCGGAGCTAGATTACTTAAAGTCATCGGAATGAAAAAAGGACTGACACGTTTTGGACCACTCTTTTCAAGAATTTTGGTATATTTTTCAATGCAACCAAGGCCACCTATCCCGACGCCCATTGAGACACCCACCTCTTCTTCAAGATCTTCAGTGATCTCCAATCCTGCATCAATCAAAGCCTCCTGCGTGGCACCAATGGAATACTGAATAAACAGGTCCATTTTTTTAGCTTCTTTGATCGGGATGATTTCTGGCAACTGGAAATTTTTTATTTCACCTGCAATCTGACAACGGAATTCTTCCGGATCAAAATGAGTGATACGGTCTATACCGGGTTTCCCATTGATGCAGGCTTCCCAAGAAGTGGAGACATCATTTCCAAGAGGGGACACGCATCCGAGTCCCGTCACTACAACGCGGTTTCCCATGCTCTTTCAGATTGACAACGTGAAACGAAGACAAGCACATTTATTCGGTAGCTGTGCTAAGGTCATCTTCTGATATATTTAACCATATAACTCAGGCTTTGGATTCCACAATGAAATCCACGGCGGACTCAACTGTGGTGATTTTTTCCGCAGCTTCATCAGGAATATCGATATCAAACTCCTCTTCCAGAGCCATCACAAGCTCTACTGTATCCAGTGAGTCAGCATCTAAATCTTCTATGAAATGTGAACTCATTTTGATTTCTGACTCATCCTTACCCAATTGCTCACTAATGATTTGAATGACTTTAGCTTGTATTTCTTCCATTATTTTTCTTGATTAAAGGTTAAAATAATAATTTTAACGAGCTAACTTTTTTGTCGGAAATGAAAAAAGTCTATATTATTTAATGCCCGTTAATGTGTTTAGTACATTCCTCCATTCACATGCAGAACAGTTCCGGTAATGTACGAGGCTTCTTTTGAAGCCAAAAAAGCAACCGCGTTGGCAATATCACCTGCATCTCCCATGCGCCCCAATGGAATTTGCTGCAGGATTGCTTCCTGCTGGCTTTCATTGAGAGCTTGCGTCATTGCTGTATCAATAAATCCTGGAGCTACAGCATTTACAGTAACACCTCTTGTGCCAACTTCACGAGCCAGAGACTTGGTAAATCCAACCAAAGCAGATTTGGTTGAGCTATAATTGACTTGCCCCGGATTTCCGGAAAAGCCAACCACAGAAGAAATATTAATAATTTTTCCATAGCGCTGCTTCACCATTGACCGGATCACAGCTTTGGTCACATTGAATACTCCATTGAGGTTGACATCAATTACTTTTGACCACTGCTCCGGTTTCATGCGCATAAACAGATTGTCCTGAGTAATACCTGCATTATTAACCAAAATATGAATTTCACCCAGTTCTTCGATAATATTATTCACCATTGCGTAAATGGCTTCCAAATCTGTTACATCAACTTGAAAAGTAAGGCACTTCCGGTTCATGCCTTCTATTTCTTTACGAACATCATCCATCTCCGGGCTCATGTCAACAAGTATTGTATCTGCACCGGACACTGCAAGTTTAAGGGCAATGGTTTTGCCTATTCCTCTTCCAGCTCCAGTTATTAATGCAGCCTGACCTTCAAAATTCATGGCAGTTTCTGAAATATTGTCATCTGTTCAATTATTCCATTTAGTAGAGGGCATAGTTCCAAGTTTTCTTTACGGTTCTGAGGGTGCATCAGCGGATTTTAAAATAAATAATCAGAGTAAACACAAACAGCCAAATTGACTTGAGGTGCATATGCCAGATAACTCGGCTGTTAACCTCTTGAGGATTCAACAGCTTATTCTCCTCAGGAACTGGATCCATTCCAAGTTTTTTCTGCAACATTATCCAAACAGATTCAATATCCTGTTTCTTTTCTGAATATGTCCACAATCGTTGCAGATGATGATGGTACGGAGAGCGTAAAAAAAAGCGATAGCGCTCTGCCTTTGATCGGCCTTTCCGCCACATTATGAATCTGAAAAATGTGCGTTGAATGATAGATGAGATTACTGAAAAAACAAAAATTCCACCAACAATCGGTAAAAATAACTCAGCTTTTACAAAAATAAACATAGCTGAAACCATGCTTCCCAAAGCAAGTGCTCCCAGGTCACCCATGTAAATTAAAGCTGGGGGAGAATTGTATTTTAGGAAGCCAACTCCTGCACTGATGACCAATGCAGAGAGTACTGCTAATTCCTTAATATCATGGGAAAGGCTAGGGATTTTTAACTTTGCCGCTAATTCCGTGTCTCCTCCAACGTAAGCAACAGTCCCTACAAACATGGCGCAAGTCATCAAAGGTACAGTCGCTAGCGAGTCCATGCCGTCAGTCATGTTAACCGCATTTGCACCCCCAACGATGATGAGGGTCATAAAAGGAATAAACAAATATTTTGGTAAATATGGATACGCTGTTTTTAGCGGCACGAGTGGTACTACCAAATGGCCATCAATGTCGACATACAAATATAAACCTGTTACTACCAGCAATGACACAGTAAATTGAGCAGTCAACCTCCACCGCCCACTAATTCCATCTGCTTTTTCGCTATATGTTTTTCTGGCCTCATGTCCAGACTCAACCCGCCGCTTGTTGAGAACTTTTGCCACGTCGTCAACTGCTCCGATAATTCCAAACGACAGCATTATCGCCAACAAAGCCACAATGTATTGATTCAGGTTGCACCAGAGCACTGCTCCGAGCAGTATGCCTAAAATCAAAACTCCACCTCCCATGATTGGGGGTGCACCTGTGTAGGGGTTTGTGTCTGCGGGAGATGTTATAAAATCAGAAGTAATTCCTCGTTTCCGGAAAGCCCTGATTATACTGGGCATCAACCACACAATCAGAAAATAGGCTGTCAAAAATGCCATACCTCCGCGAAAAACGACAGACTTAAAAATCTGATATTGCCAAATCGAGTGCAGTAGGGCGGCCAGCATTTAAGTCCTATAATGTCATAAGTTCTTTTTCCTTTGCAGCAACTAATTCATTCACTAAGTGAGTATGTTTATCTGTCACTTTCTGGACGCGTTCCTGCGCAACTTTTTCCTCGTCTTGAGAGATGAGCTTGTCTTTTTCCATCTGTTTCAGATTATCATTGCCTTCTCTGCGGACATTGCGTACTGCAATTTTTGAATCCTCTCCAATTTTTTTGATCTGCTTTACGTAATCTTTACGTCTCTCCTCAGTAAACGGAGGAGTCACAACACGGATGATATTTCCATCATTGGAAATACTGAAACCTAAATTTGCGGCTTGCAAGCTACGCTCAATTTCTTTGATCATCGATTTTTCCCAAGGGCTGATTGCCAGCATCTGCGGTTCAGGTGTGGATATATTTGCCACCTGATTAATGGGAGTTGGATTTCCATAATATTCAACCTTGACGGTATCTAACATTGCTGGTGAAACACTTCCGGCATGAATACCTTTAAGATCTTGTTTGAGGCTCTCAATAGTATTATTCATCTTATGATCAACCATTTCTTCAATTTCCTGAGTGTTTTCCAAACTCATGAGCCTCTTTACTTGATCAGTGTTCCGACGGATTCTCCACAAACAGCCCTGAGGATGGAGTCAGGTTCTTGATAGTCCAGGACCAAAATGGGAAGTTGATTATCTCGACAAAAAGCAATGGCCGTCGCATCCATCACTTTCAGGTTTTGCCTGAGAACATCGTCATAATTTAACTCTTCATAATGAACTGCATCAGAGTGAATAATAGGGTCTTTGTCATAAACTCCATCAGATTTGGTGGCCTTAATGACAATCTCCGCACCCACCTCAGAAGCCCGCAACACAGCTGCCGTATCAGTAGTAAAAAATGGATTTCCTGTTCCAGCCGCAAAAATTACCACTCTTTTTTTTTTCAAATGCCGATCAGCCCTGCGTTTGATGTAAGGTTCTGCAATGGCATTCAACTCAATAGCTGATAAAACGCGGGTCAGGATGCCCCGCTGTTCCAGCATTTCCTGCAAGCATATACTGTTGATCACCGTGGCCAGCATGCCCATATGATCTCCGGCAACTCGTCCAACGTTACCTTCAGTAGACTTAGAACCGCGAAAAATATTACCCCCTCCAACCACAATTCCAACTTCTACACCCAGGTTGTGAACGGATATCACACTTTCTGCAATTGCTCGGATTGTATTGTATTCAAAACCAGAACCCTGCTCTCCTCCGAGAGTTTCACCGCTCAATTTCAGTAAAATACGTTTGTATTTAGGAGTCATACAAGCTGACTAGAATTGGAATTTCTCAAAGGAATTAAAGCTAATTTTGACACCCAACTCCTTGGCAGTGTTTTCAATTAGCTGACTCACTGAAACCTGAGGGTCTTTCACAAAGGGCTGGCTTTCCACACAAACTTCTTTTAAGTATTTTTTCAGACGACCTTCAATCATTTTTTCGATAATGTTGTCAGGTTTTCCGGATTCTCGTGCCTGGGCTGTAAAAACCTCCTTTTCTTTTTCAAGTACTTCCTCTGAAACCTGATTTGCCGTGACTGCTTCTGCCCGAAATGCAGCAATGTGCATAGCAATGTCCCGAGCCAATGTTTTCAGGCGCTCATCTTCACAAGGTTGATCTGTTTCCAGGGGGACAGCAACTCCAATCTTAGCATTGCTGTGTATATATCCTCCAATCGTGCCATGCTTAATTTCCATTTTTCGGCTTGCGAGAATTTGCATGTTTTCACCCAACTCAGCAATTGTGTTTGATAACAAGCCTTCAACATTGCCTTGGCCTTCGACCAACGTCTGATGTAAAATATCGTTTGTGCCTTGTTCTCTAATCTGATTTGCAAGTTTTTTGATGAAAGACTGAAATTTGTCGTTACGAGCTACAAAATCAGTTTCACAGGCTACTTTCACTAAACCGGCACGTTTTTCATCGGTACTGGCAGAAAAGCATACGGATCCTTCAAAAGTCTCACGGGAAGATTTTTTCAAAGCTGTAGCCTTTCCTTTTTTCCGCAAGAAATCCTGAGCTGCTTCCAGATCCCCATTTGTTTCAACGAGGGCCTTCTTGCAATCCATCATTGCTACTCCGGTGATTTCTCTTAACTCTTTAACTGCTGACGCTGTGATTGCTGTCATCTTATTTTTTCTTTCAATTATTTATTTGTTTTATGTGTTTCCGGACTTGCGAATAGCAAATCCGGAAAGATTTTCTGGCAAGTATTGATTACTTTTCTGTTTCTGACTTTTTAGCTTTTGATGCTTTTGGTTTTTTCTCTGCAGCTTTCGGTTCAGAGGCAGCTACAGCTTTTTTCACAGCTGCCTTTGCTTTAGTTTCGGTCTTTGCTTTTTCCGCAGGGGCCATCTTTTCAGCAACCATCGCTTTTTTCTCTATTGCCTTCGGTTCAGAGGCAGCCACAGCTTTTTTCACAGCCGTCTTTGCTTTAGTTTCGGTCTTTGCTTTTTCCGCAGGAACCATCTTTTCAGCAACCGCGGCTTTTTTCTCTATTGCCTTCGGTTCAGAGGCAGCCACAGCTTTTTTCACAGCCGTCTTTACTTTAATTTCCGTCTTTGCTTTTTCCGCAGGAGACTTCTTTTCAGCAACTGTAGTTTTTTTCTTTGCTGCCTTTAACTCAGTGGCAGTATCAGCTTTTTTTTCTTTTGTTTTTGGTGCCGTCTCGGTTTTTCTCCTCTGAGTTTCTCCCGCTTTTTTTGCAGAATCCTTTGATACAGTTTTAGCTTTTTTAGCAGGAGCTTTTTCTTCCGGAGCGGATTCAATTCTATTTTGCTTACGAACAACCAGCCCCTCCAATACTGCTGTTGAGATAACATTGGCATACAAAGCTACTGCACGCGGAGAATCATCATTACCCGGAATAACGAAGTCGATACCAGTAGGGTCGCAATTTGTATCAGAAACACCAACAACGGGTATCCCCAACTTTTGGGCCTCTTTCAATGCAAGCTGTTCTCTATGACAGTCAGTAATGAAAAGCATCGAAGGAACACTTTTCATATTGCGCACTCCGCCGAGAGAACGCTCTAATTTCACTCGTTTACGCTCCATCATCAAAGCTTCTTTTTTAATAACACCTTCGTAACTGCCATCTTCTCCAGCAATTTCTTCAAAGGATTTCATTCGTGCAATGGACTGCTTGACCGTTCCGAAGTTTGTCAGTAAGCCCCCGAGCCAACGAAAATTGATGTAAGGACTTCCACAGCGCTTAGCCTCTTCTTTGACAATGCGCTGAATTTGGACCTTCGTGCCGACAAAAAGTGGTACACGTCCTTCTTCTGCAGATGCCTTCACATACTCATAAGCTTCTTTGAGCTTAGTTAATGTTTGGCGTAGATCGATTACGTGTACACCGTTTTTTATGCCGTAGATGTAAGGTGCCATGTTGGGATGCCAACGTTTTGTCTGGTGTCCAAAATGGACTCCAGCTTCTAAAAATTGCTTCATTGAAATGACAGCCATAAAATCTCCTTTTGTAATGGCTTGGTTAAATGCCCGTGGGATGAAATCGGACGAATTGACTCTGGAGTTAATCATAAAGAAACGTCTCTGTTGTCCTCATCCCCTGACAATCAGATTCCGGCCCTCTTTCATTAAGAACTAAATTAAACATGTATTTATAATCAATCTTCTGTTAGTTTACAAGTTATTTTTCATGAAAATAGTAGAAGAAGCGATGAGTCTGTCTTCAGAATATCCTATCCTAGGCATCAGGTTTTGCTTGCTTCCATCACCAAAAGAAATGATGCGAATGGATTCCATCTGTTTCAATTCTCCATGGAATGAACAAGATTACCGAGAAATGCAGGAGCAGCCTTCCTTTAACAATTGGCTGTTGGAAATTCCGGCTGTTGGCCAAGTAGGAATGTTGGTTTTTCAGTCTGTTCCTCCGGAATTAGAAATCCTCAGATTAGGAGTTCTTCCTAGTTGGAGAAGAAATGGGCTGGCAGTGTTCATGTTGGAACAGTTGGAAATACAGGCGGAGTCGGATAGTTTGGAAACACTTTGGCTGGAGGTCCACGCTGCAAACAAGACTGCGACTTCATTGTACTGCAGACTAGGCTACAAAGAAATAAGCATCCGGAAAAACTATTTTCGTAATCCTTTGGGAGATGCACTTTTACTAAAAAAGATTTTGAACTAAGATGCTTAATCGACTGAAGAAGTGTGAAATGGATAGCAAATCTACAATGAAAAAACAGAAACTTTAGTTCAATAAGGGGGTCCTAATTGAAAGAAGCAGCTATTATACTCACCTGCGGAATATTTAATTCCCGAAACGCAAAAACTGCATTTGGGCTTGTCCGAAACTCGGAACACTATGATATTCTTGCAGTCATTGATCAAAACTTTGCTGGACAAGATGCAGGAGAATTCGTCGATGGGAAGTTTCTTGAGATCCCAATCCACGCGACTATCAACGACTTCCTTCGGGCACAAAGCACAAAACTCCAATTAGCTCTGGAAGAATGCGGGCGTGGAGTAAATGCAATCATTGGAATTGCCACTCCTGGAGGAGTTATTCCAGAGGGGCTCCGCTTGGAGTTACTGGAAGCACTGTCTTGCGGTATGCATATCCTCAATGGTCTGCACCACTATCTGAGCGATGACCTGGAATTAGTGCAAGCAGCCAAGGAAAATCAGGCTAAATTGCTTGATATTCGAAAACCGAAAAGCGCAAAGGATCACGCTTTTTGGACTGGAAATATATTAAATGTTCGTGCTCCCAGAATTGCCATGTTAGGAACGGACTGTGCTTTGGGAAAACGCACCTCTAGCCTTTGGCTCAGGGACGCCTGCCGAAAGAATGGAATTCACACTGAAATGATTTACACCGGCCAGACAGGAAAATTGCAAGGAGGACGTTATGGTTTTATTCTCGACTCAACTCTCAATGATTTTGTCAGCGGAGAACTGGAATCTGCAATTATCAGTTGTGATCAGGAAGAACAACCGGACTTAATTTTACTGGAGGGCCAATCTTCTTTGCGCAACCCTTCCGGTCCATGCGGTTCAGAATATCTCTGTAGTGCACAGGCGAAAGGTGTGATTTTGCAGTATGCACCAAAACAGAAGTTTTACCTGGCAGACGATGACCGGGAACTTTGGCCTATGCCACCGATTGAAGAGGAACTGGAGTTGATTCGACTCTACGGTTCAGAAACCTTGGCGCTCACCTTGAATAGTTTCAATCTCACAAAAACGGAATTAAAGACTGAGCAAAAAAATCTTGAAACGGGTTTGGGATTACCTGTGGTGTGTCCAATGGAAGAGGGAATGGAGCGGCTTGTTCCGGTGGTGCAAGAATTCATAGCTCTGCAGAGAGCAAATACTGAATCTGCAAAATGATCATTCAACTCAATGAACCAGGACCCTCCGGATTTAAATGTGTTAAATTTTGCTGTTAATAGCTGAGCGTTTATTGCTCAGTCAGTCTAGGAAGCATTTCTGCAAAGTTACAGGGTCGGCTACGGATATCAAGTTGTGTTGATAAAATTTTATCCCAACCGGTTCGACAAGCTCCAGAAGAGCCCGGCAAACAAAATATATAAGTTCCGTTTGCGACTCCAGCTGTGACTCTTGACTGGATTGTTGAAGTGGAGATTTCGTCATAAGATATCTGACGGAACATTTCGCCAAATCCTTCAATTACCTTGTCAAATAAAGGGATAACTGCTTCAGGAGTGCCGTCACGGCCAGTGAGTCCGGTGCCTCCGGTGGTGAGGATGATGTCTACTGCTGGATCCACAATCCAGCGTGACAGTACTGCACGAATCTGATAAATATCATCTGGAACAATGCACTTTTCTGCAAGTGAATGCCCTTCTTCTGTAAGACGTTCAGCAAATATTTTTCCTGAAGTGTCGGTTTCTTCAGTACGAGTATCAGAAACTACAAGTACTGAAATCCGGAGTGGTAGAAAATTTTGTTGCTTCATAAGTAAACCTGTCATCGGATTTGAATTTCTAATATATTGAAAGGCCGTAATAAAATAGGCCACATTTTTTAGTTGGTAGCTATTGTCAGTTTTTTAGTGTTAATTGTCAATTTAACTCATGACTACTGCTGTTCAATAATATGGGAGGATTGCTTGCAGTATTGGAAGTAATTGTGGTGCGACGCTGTAAACAAATTGTGCGTGAGAACTCTCAGGTATGTAACTGAAGGTGTAATTAATGAACCAGATATGAGATGCTCTGTCCATGAAGTCTACAAAGATATACAGTCTTTTCCAGAAGTTGAGCGACTCCATTCCAAAACCGGAAACTGAGCTTTGCTACCGGAATCCATTTGAATTGTTGATTGCCGTAATTCTAAGTGCACAAGCTACAGATGTTTCAGTAAACAAAGTCACTCAGGAATTGTTTTCGGCATTTCCAACTCCTGAAGAAATGCATGAGGCAGGATCAAAAAAAGTATTTGCATACATTCAGAGTGTTGGGCTTGCACCGACTAAATCAAAAAATATTGTAGCAACTTGCGGACAACTTGCGGAGTTTCACAAAGGGAAGGTTCCAGAGACCCGAGAGGAGTTAGAGTCCCTTCCGGGAGTGGGACGCAAAACTGCGAATGTCATTTTAAACACTGCATTTGGGTTGCCGGTGATTGCGGTTGATACACACATCTTTCGGATTTCAAACCGCACAGGTCTTGCCCCAGGCGATACAGTACTGAAGGTTGAACAAAATTTGATGTCAGCAGTGCCTACAAAATGGAAAAAAGATGCACACCACCTGCTCATTCTGCACGGACGTTACGTGTGTAAGGCACGTAAACCAGATTGTGAACATTGCGTAATTGTTCACGAGTGTGAGTATCCTGATAAACTAGTCAGCTGAATCTTTGATAGAAACTTAATCCAAAACATAAATCTTGGTACTCCGCATATGAGCGCTAGAGAACAGCCTATTTTGTTTTTGTCCCAGTTTGATTTTACTGATAATTTTGGAGGACTCTTTTTTGTTTTCCTCAACGTTGTATCTCCGGTTTTTATTCTTGTAGTCATTGGTTATTTTATTGGCCCGCGTCTAAATGTTGAAGCACGTTCACTTTCGAGAACAGCCTATTACGTGCTCGTCCCGGCCTTTGTTTTCAATATTATCAGCGAAGCCAAAATAGAAGCGGAGTTAGCTTTGCAAATGGTCAGTTTTATTTTTGCAGCACAAATTGCGGTTGCTTCTTTAGGTTTTTTGGTCGGAATGGTTCTTGGGAGGACCAAAGAAATCATAGCAGCTTATGTTCTAATTGCAACATTTGGCAATGTTGGGAATTTTGGACTACAGTTGATCGAATATAGGCTTGGAGAGATTTCCCGTATTCCGGCCACAGTCTATTTTCTGGCGATTCTATTCATTTCTTTCGTGATTTGTGTTGGTGCGGCAAGCTGGGCTCGAAGCGGAGGGTTGCAGGCGATATTTTCTGTTTTTAAAACACCGGCTTTACTTGCCTTGATTCCGGCACTTGCTTTTAATATTTCTGGTGCTGAAGTACCCATTTCCTTGTCACGACTGACTGGACTGCTGGGGCAGGCCATGATCCCTGTTATGCTTATTGCACTTGGGGTGCAAATGGGCGAGATCGTAAAAATAAATATTAACTTTAATGTTTTTGCAGCCAGCACGGTGCGTTTGATAGGAGGCCCAGTACTGGCGATGTTGCTGGCACCTTATTTTGATCTCGAAGGAATGGAACGAAGCACGGGAATCCTGCAAGCTGCAATGCCTTCAGCTGTACTTACTTCAATTATTGCTATTGAGTACAAATTGATTCCTGAGTTTGTCACTACAACTGTGCTCTTTTCAACTCTATATAGTATTCTTACTTTAACCGTTTTTCTGACTTATATTTGACTCCAAATGCTATTAATTATTTACAGTGTGCTGGACAATTAGTAAAAGCTGGCCTTTTTGTAAAGTCACAGACACAGGACTGGCGACCACTAAGTTTGAAACTCCTGAAGGAAGTTTCCCTGGGGCTAACTCATTATTTTTCAACGAATAAGCTAAGCCCTTTGTGACTACGCCTTGAGCTCCACCGAAAAGAGGAAGAAGTGAGAGCGTTGTACCAAGCGGCAAATTCTCCTCCCAAAAGTCAAGAATAAACTCCATGCGTTCCAGTTGTGTCCACAAAATGAGATGGGCCCGCAGGGAATATTTGAAAAGAATTTCCAGACTTGAAAGGAACTGATCGTTACGGCCGCCTTCGGCCCCAAGAATGTGTATTTCTGCAAACCCACGTTTCAAACAATGTCGAACCGCTTTGTCCGCATCGCTAGTATTTTGTTCTTTAACATGAAAAAGCTTCGAGTTTGGCAATTTTTTCCTGACTTCCGGTTGAAGTGAGTCAAAATCACCAACCACTGCATCCGGAACAAGATTTTGATTGTACAGTTGATTGGCACCTCCATCAGCTGCCACCCGATAATCTGCTTCATGCCATAATTGATGCATCAGCATTCTTGGAGGAGGATTCCCGTTGCAGAGAATCAGGGCTTTATTCAGTAGCTTGTCATCCTTTTGTTTTTTAATTTTACTCATCGAGATAGAACTATGAAATCACTCTTAAAAACTTTTCCGGTTATCGTAAAAATTCCTGTTATTTGGGGAGATATGGATTCCTTTCAGCACGTAAATAATGTGATCTATTTTCGCTATTTTGAGAGCGCTCGCATCCAGTATTTTGAGACTCTGGGCTGGATGGATATAATGGAAAAAATGGGTATGGGTCCGATTTTAGGTTCCACTTCCTGTCGCTATCGGATTCCCCTTTCTTATCCAGATACAGTATTTGTGGGTGCAAAAATAACAGAAATGCATGAGAAACGTTTTACAATGGAGTATCTGCTCGTTAGTGAACAGTATCCTGAACCTGTTGCAGAAGGTACAGGTGTTGTGGTGTGCTACGACTACAAAAAAAATCAATCAACCCGGATCCCTGAAGTCATTCGTCTATCAATTGAAAAGCTCGAAGACCGCGTTTTTGAAATAGATTAAAGATCTTTGCGGGAGGAATCTTCTTCAGAAGGAGGGAGATAATAAATCAGCTCACTGGAATGCACAAGTCCCAACTCTTTGCGTGCAATCAATTCGATGTATTCCGGACTTGTTTTCAGAGCAGTAACTTCTTCTTGCATCAAAGTTTTCTCTACCCTCATCGATTCAAGCCTTTGCACAAGCATTTGTTCGTGTACTTCCAGTCGGGTGGTGGCTAATATTCCGTAACTCCCAATTACTGAGATCATGAGCATAACCACGCCAAATCCAGCAATTAAGACCATTGTGAATAGTGACCGCCACTCTTCGGATTCTTTTACCAAGCCAACAGGGCTCTCTTGTGTCTTAGGCGGCGAAAACAGACCGTTCACATAAAGAATCCGGTCATGATTCTTAAGCCGCTTGGACTGTACAACGGGCTTGTTTTGCTGACTCAGACTGTTTTTTGAAGTTGGGTACTGCATTTTTGTAGATTAAAAGTCGTCTATCGCTAACACACGGCAGTTTTTTTGCTCAAAATAAATCCGGATCATGATTGGTTGCCGGAGTGATTTTCGTAGAGAATGTTGCATTGAGCTTCCAATTGGGCTCCTTCCTGAATTAATAGTTGTCCGGAAGGGACCCGTACCTCGCCTTTAACATTTGCAGTTGAGTTTACCTCTAAGCGCTCTTGGACCAACAAATCTCCATCAACTTTTCCGGCAATTAAGACCACTTTTCCCTCAACCGTTCCGTTGACATGTCCAGTTTCCGATACCACAATCTCCCGGTCGCCTAAAACAGATCCATCTATTGTTCCACTCACAACTATCTTTTTTTGTGAGTGGATGGTGCCTTCTACAAATAGATCTTCCCCTAAGAATCCAATTGTTTTGTCTGATATAGAATTTTGGCTCGGCATGTTAATTATTCGGCTCAGGAATCAGCGTCTATAAAGAGGCTGATCTGGATTAAATCTGGTAATTGGAATCAAGGGGTTTATACGACGTCCGTTGACAATCATTTCATAGTGTAAGTGTGGTCCAGTACTGCGTCCTGTGCTTCCTGCCAACCCTATAAAGTCTCCGCGTTTCACTTGCTGGCCGGGCTTCACCAAAATTTTTGAAAGATGAGCAAATCTGGTTCTGTAGCGAACAAGTTTTCTTTTTTTCCCAGGATAAAAACCTCGACCGTGTTGAAGTTCTACAAGCAAACCAAATCCTCTTTTCCGACTTGCAATCCTGACAACTGCATCAGCAGGAGCAAAAACTGGAGAGCCTCTTCGTGCTCTGAAATCCATACCAGCGTGATACTCACTTTTCCCCGTAAACGGGTCCTTACGCTTTCCATAGCGATCAGATAACACTCTGCTGCGAAGTGGGATCACGGTCGGAGTATGTCTCCAGAAACCATGATTTCTTTCAATTAACTGGCTTAAATCCTCCAGTTGAGCAACTGTTACGTCGTAGTAGTATGAATTGTTGTAGAGAAACTGACGTAAATTGCCGGAACTTAACAGTGCCTGTGGAGCGTCAAGTGACAAGCTGTCCAAAATTGTAGGCCCTCCGCGTCCGGTTTTAGTTTTTACTCGTTTGGCTTTACTGGATTTACTGAGTTTTATTCCAGTAGTTTTACTAATCTTTTTCGTGAGACGGGTAACTGTCGCCTGGTTAACTTTGAGGAACTCCATATGTTCAGACAAATCCTGTTCTGTTTCAACGAGTTGTCTTCGTAACAGCTGAATGGTATTGGCCTGTTCTTCAAAACTTCTACGGCGTGAAGCAAAATCTTGTAAAGACTGATTAAAGAGCAGAAAGTCTTGGTATATCTGATCCAGCCACTGTACTGTCTGTTGAGGGTTTGCTTGATCATCAAGGTTTGGCGCACATTGAGCCTCCAATGACTGACACATGTAATTATGCAGTTCGTCCAATTTATGTGTGTTGGAACGGAATAGTGCCAAATGTTTTTTAAACTTTGCGTCGTTGTTATACGCAGACTGCTTCAATTCTTCTACGTAATTTTCAAGAAACGAAATCCGGGACTCGCGGCCGTCGTAGAGATCTATTCGCTGCTGAAATGCTATCTGAGTCTTTTCTTGTTTTTCTAGTAACTGCCTCTGCATTGAGATTGTCTGGAATTGCTCAAAAAATTTCCAACCTAATGCACCTGCGCCAGCCAATAACAGGGTCAACAAAAAAAACAGAAATATTGCCCCAAAATGATACTGGCGTACACCGGATTTACTTTCTTTTAGAAGAAGAATTGAAAAGTTGCTCATGCACACAATTAATGTGAAATAATTAAAAATGACGTTTCATGATAGCACTAATATAAAAGAACTACAAACCAATAGAACTGACAGTTAAGCTGAGCTGCAGAGTAACAGCGATTAAACTCTGGTTACCTTGGTCGTTGTACCAGACTGTATAGTTTTGCTTTTAGAAATATTTCCAGCAAATCCTGATCGAGATGGTTGTCTTGAGCTTCAAAGCCCAAAATATTTAAGGCCCGTTCTTCCGGCATCGCTTTTTTATAGGGGCGGTCCCAGGCAGTAAGTGCATCAAAAATGTCTGAAATTGTCATCATTTTTGACTCCAGCGGGATTTCATTTTCAGTCAATTGCAGTGGATATCCGGATCCATTCAGCTTTTCATGATGTGCATGTGCTATATCTGGAACCCGTTCTAAATTATCAGACCAGGGAATAATGTTTAAAAAATTATATGAGTGAGTCACATGCGATTCTATTTCCATGCGGTCCAGTTCATTTAAAGAACCCTTTGAAACAGAAAGTGAGTTCAGCTCATGTTCACTCAAGTAACACATTGGGACTCCGGATGGATGTTGGAATGTCAGTTTTGCAATATCCATTAACTTCCCAAACCCTTCTTGTGCCAGTACAGTCGGTTCATTGGCACCCACAATAAACTTTAGATAATCATCCAACTCTTCCAGCTTTTCCTGCAACACTGCAGAATTATTTTCATACTTGGCAAGTGCTGTTTCCCTGGATTCATCTAAAAAATAAGAGATCTGTTGCTTACTCGTTTCTAACTCCATCGTAGTCCGGATGAGGAGGAAGCGATCCATCAGTGCATGCATTTCTTCCGGATAGAGTTTTTTGGATTTCACCAATACACGTTCTCTAACGCCTATCTTGCCAAAATCGTGCAAAAGTGCCGCGTAGCGAATCTCACTCAGTTGATCTGCTGAAAAACGTATATCAGCAAAGCGCCCGGTCTCGAGTTGATGCACTGTTTCCGCCAGCGCGATTGTGAGTGTTGCAACTCTGCTGGAATGGCCTGAAGTTGTCGGATCACGTGATTCAATTGCTTTCACACTGGCATTGATGAAACCATCAAAGAGAATTTGTATGGAATCCAGTAGTTTGGTATTTCCAATTGCAACAGCAGCTTGAGATGCAATGGATTCTACAAATTTAACATCTCGTTTTTCGAAAGGTATGACCTCTGATAGAATTGATTCCGCGTCCCCCAAAACGGTATTTGGATTTTTCTTGCGGTTCACCAGTTGTATTGCCCCAATCACTTTTTTTTCTGTGTTCCTAATGGGCACTGTCAAAATTGACTTTGTGCGGTATTTGAACTTTTCATCAATTTCCTTTCCTCCCCATCGATAATCTCCCTCCTGAGGAAGCTGATAAACATCATCTATCAGAATTGATTTTCCATTCAAGATTGCATTTCCATAAATTGAGTCTGAAGACAGCTCAAGAAGCAGGGTTGCCTCGAGCGCCATTTTGCGGGAGTTATTTTTTGCCACCTGAAGGCGCAGTCGCTTGTTGCTCCAGTAGTCACCCTCCACTTCCGGATAATTCTGAACCGGCTCAATTAAGTATAATGTCCCGCCGTCAGCATATGTGAGATGCATTGCTTTTGTGATAATTATGTCAAGTAGAGTACTGAGATCTTTTTCATTGGAAAGTGAAACTCCAATATCATGTAATTCTGCTAAACTTCGGTCTTGTCTGAGAATCCGGGATTCAAGATGTTCCCGCTCGCTGCGAAGCTTCACATTGGCCAGAGTTTGCTCCAGAATAAAATTCCAACGCAGGCTGGATAAGTTATTCACTGAAACCCACGCGAGAATTTCTTGAGTTTGAACCGGAACTACTTTCAATTCTCCGGAATCAATGAGGATTATCCCTGATGGTGGATTTTCCGGAATATTTGCAGTCCACTCGCCGTACATTTTATCTTCCAGAATAATGAGCTCAACAGTCTTCGTGCAGATTTTTTGGATATCATCCATGGATTGATAATAAGAAACTTTCACAAGTTCTGCCAGGCTGTCTGAAAGGACAAATTCGGGATGATTTTCCAGAAATTTAGGAAAGAGGATGTAGGGTTTGGAGTTATTCTGCATGTTGAGTATTATCCAAGAAATAAGAGATGCTTATTTCAAAACGAAAATCACAAATAACTGAAATCATGCAAGTAAGAGGTCTGTACTGCTTTCAATAATCAAACATTCAGTAACAGCGGCTGCACTTCTTTCCAGTCGGTCAAACCTTCTTTGGTCAGGCGCTGAGCAGTTTGTTCCATTGTGTGAAAGTAAAGTTCTGGTGCAGGGCGTATCAATTTTCTTCCGGTGTAATTTCAGCAGACAAAATGTCCACGCTCCAAATTCCCGTTTTGCATATAGATCAGGGTATTAGCATTACCCTATTTTTGTAGCGCAGGTCAATACTTTTTAATCCAGGATGCTGTTTGTCCAATACTGGATAAATGTTTTGGAAGGTGCGTAGGCGCTCGCCAAAATCTCGACTTCCCATTTGGATCGTCAGCGGAACTGTGCGTAAAGGCTCAATAGAACCGGGGGGCTGGAGTTCAGAAAAATTCAAGGGCCAGTTAATAATTAGATTAAGCGGATCAGAAATATCAATGTGAATTGGTTGAGAAGCCCATTCTGTCGTTCTGAATTGATTCTTAAACTTCATATGCGCTTTTGACTCAGCTAATTGTTGAGCTGCAGCCATCTCCTGAAATGTCGCCAGAAATCTTAACCCCCGTTCCAGAACTGGAGAGTCCAAACGCGTTCCCAGCCTCATGGATGAAAACCTCAAACCATTGATCAGTGGTAGGCTTTTGTGTGGCGAGTCCCGCAGCTCATCAACTGACAATTGTTTAAGCAGACGCTGATCATCACCAATCAGGATGTAATTGGTTTTTGCTGATGATGCAGGTGAAAGAATTTTAGCCTGCTGTGAAATTTTAAGCAAGGCAACAGGTTGATATTCATTGAGAATCAGGTTAATTTCATCAGGAAATTTTCGACGAATGTCGGCTTTTCGCACAATCGGATGTGACTGCAAACGTGCTGCAAGCTGATAGGGTTTGAGGTTGAACACACGTTGTCCGGGACGCAGACCGCTGGTTCTCAGCACATCAGTATCGTTCAACATCAGGTTTCCTTTGATATGGACCTTTGTAAGCGTTTGTTGAAAAAACGTTTGACCAATCCAAACACTGCCTCCGGCCAGCCACAAAATAAAAACCAGCCCGCAGATTCCAATAAATTTTTGAATCAGCCAGCGCGTTTTTTGTCGCAAAAAAGCCGGCTCATTTTCGACAAAATACGGAGGCACCCAAGAATTCCGGTAACCTGGTTCAATACTTGGTTTGCGTAGTTTAACTGAAAGGCCAGGGATTGGATTACTGCGGTTTTTCCGGACGCTCATTGATGATGTCCGAAGCTTTCGCACAGCCGGGCGTCGATTTGATTGTCGTTTGAGATCCTGCATGGAAAAAAGAGGTATTCAGTTAATGTTTGGCAGTTTAGGGCTTTCCGGCAGAAGCGTAAAAGGTTGCTTGCAACTCGTTTTAAGTCAACTGCTAAAATTTAACCATATACTGCACTCTGCAGGATTTGAACCTCGAGCTCCAAATTAATGGAGTGATTGATAAAAACAGTTTCGCGGGCAGTGTCAATCAACGATAAAATATCAGCTGATGACGCGCCTCCATTGTTAACAATAAAATTTGCATGTTTTGGACTGATTTGAGCACCGCCCCGTATTTTACCTTTCAAACCTGAAGATTCCATCAACCTTGCAGCATAATCTCCAGGAGGATTTTTAAAGACAGAACCGCAGCTTGGCTGATTGTAGGGTTGTTTTTCCATCCGGAACTGCTGACATTCCAGTAAGTTTTTTTCTACAGTTTCAGGATCAGATTCCCGGAGTTGAAAAACTGCACGGGTGATAATCCGTCCATAATTCCCCATAAGTTCAGAATAGCGATAACAGAACTCCAAGCTTTCTCGAGGCGAATTATGTAAATTCCCTTCCATGTCCATCCACTCAGCTTCCTTCAAAAATTCTGCAGTTTCACCACCGTGTGCACCTGCGTTCATCGCAACCGCGCCACCAATCGTTCCGGGAATGCCAATTAAAAATTCCATGCCTCCCCATCCGCGAGTCACACAACGCTGAGCAAATGTGACATCAGCCAGAGCAGCTCCGGCGACGACTTCATTTTTCTCCGAGGCGGAGTTTCCTTCTAGGGGCTCCCAACCCCTGAACTCTCCACTTAAATGCAAAATTATACCAGGCCAGTATGTATCAGGAATAAGCAGGTTGGATCCTTTTCCAAGGATGAACCACGGAATGCGGTGTTTGCGGATGAACGGCAGTAAGAGGCTCAAATCTGCAACATTGACAACATCAACCAAACACTCAGCATTTCCACCGATGCGCCAGGTATTGAACCGCTTCAGAGACTCTTTGCGGCGTAATCGTGATGTCAGAGGAGTTTTCTGCAGTGCCTCCAGCCATTCCGGTTTCCTTTCGTTTGACATTGTTCGTTTTTATTTTTTATTCGGCAAGCTCAGATTTTGTGTGTTTTTTTCATCTGGGCGCTGCTCGTAAAGTTCTTCCAACCGGTAATACCTGCGAATTTCCGGATGGAATATATGCAGGATAATATTTCCATAATCCAAAAGTACCCAGTTACCTTCACGCTCACCCTCCATTCCTAAAGAAAGCTCCCCTTCCTGTTTTAAATTATATTCTATATTTTCAGCAATACCTCTGCAGTGCAACTGAGAACGGCCTTCGCAAATCAGCAGATAATCTGCCAAACTTGACCGTTCGTGTGTATCAATTAAAACAATTTCTTCGGCCTTTGCATCCTGCAGCAGATCCAACATTCGCTCAATTAAAGCGCGGTCCGAGTCTTCAGTAATTGCTTTGTCCAAATTATTTTCAATAAAATTAAATCCAAAAAGATTCTCATTTTCTGAATTTTTCAGTACATTATGTTTTTCAATTACCAAATTTTGTTTTTTGTAGAAAGTTAAAATAACAGTAATTTCGCAAAATCAACACAGAGGGAAAATCTGGGGCATCCTGTTCCCGACTTAAAACTCAAAAAACCGCCCCTGCCACGTTTCTTTTGCAGCCAAATAATCATCAATAAATTGAGTTGGGCGCATTTTTTCGCGAACCCATTCCGGTGCAACTAATTCATCCCAGCGGGAAGCAACTGCAGCTAACCGATGTATAGCAATTTTTGGAGAAAGGTTTTCAAGAAATAATGTTACTTTACGGCTATACTCTTCCAATTCTACCGGCGTAAACCGAGATTCGTGATACAACTTTTCCAGTGGAGTATTACGGAGAACATGCAGGTTGTGTAATTTTACCCCGTCAACTTCGTGCTCTGACAAAATTTCTGCAGTTTCACGAATTTGTGTATCAGTCTCATCGGGAATTCCAAACATTAAATGCACACACAAATTTAACTCAGGCAGTTTTTTCAGATTGCGGATGGCACTTAAAGAGGAAGCGCTGTCATGTCCTCTTGAGAGAAAACGCAGCTGAGCATCATCAAAAGTTTGTACACCCAGCTCAACGGATAGGTAGTTTTCTTGTGCGATTTCTGCAAATTTCAGCAAAACTCTTTTAGGCAGGCAGTCTGGACGAGTTCCCACTACTATTCCGACCACATCCTTCTCCTTCAAAGCAATCTGGTAGAGAGATTCTAATTCACGGAATCGTCCAAATGTGTTGGTGTAAGCTTGAAAATAGATTAAAAATTTTTCAGCTCTATAACGTTTCCGGACGGCCTCCCGGTTGATTTGGATTTGCTTCAGTAGGGGTTGATCTCGGAACTGGTGATAAGCGGCTGATCCCCATTTATCGCAAAATATACAGACAGCCGCCCCGTTGCGGTTTTCTCTGTTTGGGCAGGTATCTACGACAGAAACACTCACCTTGAATACTTTTTCACCAAATCGCTCCCGATAGTGCTGACTAAGCTGGCGGTAGCGCTTCCCGTGTTCAAACTGCGAGAATTGCTGCATAGACTTTATAGCTGTCAATGGAGGACATTTGCTGAAAATGAATTTCCGATAGTTGCGTTAAGTGCAGTATCAAACGTTTGACAGTTTACGGTTGAGAGTTCTTTATTACACCAGAACTATAAGCTGTCATCCCAAAAAACTTCATTGATTAAATCTGCCATAACTCGTTACTCTCAAGTTTGTTTTGTTGCTTCGAAAACATGTGAGGGTCTTTTTCAATATCAGAGCACTACAAGATTCCTGTCTGTGGTTAGCTGGCGCACAACAATTAATAATATAGATTATTTGTGTATGTCGTGAGTAACGGGGATCTGAGAATGTTTTATAAAAGAATTTACGGAATCAAACTTGCGTCAATGACCCAGTCTGTGAGCAGCTGGTTTGTCCGGTTAGTTTCAATTTCTCTTCCGTTCAACAAAACCCGTAACACCTGTGTATTTCCAAGTGTCAGCAGATACTGTCGTTTTGCTTCCCACTGATGAATTTCTTCAGCTCTTATTCGAACATCCTTGGTTTCTTTTCCATCTACAGCAATGCTAATCCAAGTCTCTTCAGAAGCTTCTACTTCAAGAACAAGAGTTTCCACAGTATTTTTCACCACTTCCGGTTGAATATTTTCCTGATTCTCAGCTTGTTTTTCTACTGTAAGAGTAACCTGAGTTGATACTTCAGGTATTGCAGGGGGTGTTTCTGCAGCGATAACAGGTTCCTGAATGGCTGGAGTAATCTTCTGTACCGGTTCGATTTTAGGTTCAGCTTCAACAACCAGCGGTTCTGTTTGTGTTTCATTGTTGCTGATGGGGAAAAAAGGCATCTGTGAAAAATAGAGGGAATAGAATAAATATCCGCCAATAACAAGGACCAAGACGGTCAAAGTGTTGCGAACCGGATGTGATTCCCTGACTACTTGAACTGGTCGAAGAGTTTTTAGATTCAGCTGTTCATTCGGGTTTTCGGTTTTCAAAAGTCGATCTATTTTGTCTGCAATTCCAGTCTCTTCCATTTCCAAAAACTTACAGTATGCTCGGGCTAAACCGCGTATAAAAACTGGAGAGGACACATTTTCAGGGGTGCCGTTTTCGAGAGCCCTTAGAATCTTGAGAGAAATATGTAGGTGTCCGGAAACGCTTTCAAGTGAAAGGTTTTTCGAAACTCGGACTTCCCGAATTTTTTGCCCCAGAGACTGAAGCGTCTCTTCTTCCTCTGTGTTGTTTTCTATTTCCTCAGGAAAAACTATTCCTTCCTCAGGAGCGGTTTTTTCTACTTGAGGCGGTTTTTTTTCTGCTTT
>ERZ651768.284-NODE-284-length-38284-cov-12.541471_pt1 | contig 38284 bp, 35 predicted proteins | sample MGYA00514754_ERZ651768 | MGnify/ENA metagenome assembly ERZ651768
CGCCGACGACGTGGTCGACGAGATTCGGTCCGGCGGTGGCGAAGCCGCGTCCAACACATCGTCCGTATCCGAGGTCAGCGGAGGAGAATCACTCTTACAAACGGCGCTCGACAACTTTGGTGGTATGGACATCCTCGTTAACAATGCCGGCATTTTGCGGGATAAGTCGATCTTCAACATGGAAGAAGCCGATTGGGACGCCGTGATCGCGGTCCATCTCAAAGGCCACTACTGTTGTTCACGTCCATTTGCCCAGTACATCCGTGAAAACAACCGAACGGGTTGCCGCATCATTAATTTTTCAAGTGTGTCGGGTCTCTTCGGTAACTTCGGTCAAGCCAACTATGGGGCCGCTAAAGCCGGCATCGCCGGATTTAGTCGCGTACTCGCGCTTGAACTGGCGAAGTACGGTTGCACGGTGAATACCATCTCACCCGGCGCACTAACGCGGATGACGATCCCGCTGCGCGAAGCGCGTGGAGAAGAAGTCAGCAGCGCAGAACTCGATACCGGCGGACCGCAACACGTCGCCCCCGTCGTCACGTGGCTCGCATCTGAAGAAGCTGCAAGCATTTCTGGTCAAATCATCCATTGCGCGAGCGGCTTGGTCGGCATCATGCAACAGCCTGCGATCATCAAGAGTTTCCAGAAATCTGAACTTTGGACACTCGACGAGCTCGACAAGCGCATGCCCGAACTGATCGAAGCCAAGCAGGCCAACGACGAGGCGGCTCGCGGCGCGGGCGCGGCCAGCAGCGTATAAGGCCTGGGCTCGCTAGCCTAACAAGGGCGAGCTTCGGGCTGGATCGACATGATCTAGCCTACTTATAGGTAGTAGACCCAACGCATGAATCCACTGACCCCTCCGCCGACGGTCAGGTCGGGAAGGACCGGCAAGCCGCCAAATTCTTCTCCAGATTGTCCGATGCTCGCGACTACGCCGATTTGTAGACGCGAATGGTCTCCAGGATTGAAGTCCACCTGGGTCTGCAAGATGTGGCTCTTGTCGTGAAGATTGGTAATGAGCGTCACGGTCTGGCCAAGGATCGGGTGCCACTGATATTGCAACCCCAGCGCTAGGTAATCCTGCATGACATTAAACAATTCGCCACGTGCGACCCGTACGGCAAGCTCGTCCGGCAATTGAATACCCATTGGATCCAAGCGATCCATGCCAAAGGCATTATGGAAGTACTCGCCAAACACATAGGCGGAGCGATCACCAACACTAAAGCTGTAATCGGCGTTGAGGATCGCTGAAACGTACCAATCGCTTTCCCCGACGTGCGCAGCCGCGATATCCGAACGAATCAGCGCGGAGCCCACGGGTATCCTCAGCATCAGGCCAAGGATGTCATCACCGACGTGCCGAGCTCCGAGCATTTCAACTTCGGAATCCCCCATGTACCCGTGCCACTTCAGCGCGTAGCTCGACTCGTTACCTCGTACCGACCCATCACGTCGACGCCCGACGGTGAGTACCTGCAAATCGCTACCATTCGGAAAAAGACGCTCGACCAGGATGAGGTCGTCGCCCGGCTTGTAATCCCGATCCACGGCCGTTGGGCCAAAGGGATTAAAGAGGTCGAGCGGCTGAAACACCCGCCCACTCCCCCAGGAAACCGCCTGGCGACCCACCGTAACGCCCCAGCCATTGTTCCGGTAACTCATCGCAAAACGGTCCAGGCGATGAAAGGCTCGATGGCTACGGCCTTCGTCCAAATCCCAGGTCAGTGACATCAATCGGGCAGCATCGGAATCTGGGGCGCGGTCCAACGAACCCTGTGTTAGTCCACCAACACCGTATGAATCTCCTTGCACCCACGTGGTGGCGTGGTCGACCTCAAAACTCCAGGGCCCGCCCTGGTGCTTGAACATCAACCGGATATCGGCACTGTGATCAAGCGTCGGGGTGTGGGTCAAGGTACGCCGGACATCGTCGGGAGGTAGCGCCGACAGGGTCGTAAACCATTTCAGCCGGGCGTCAAATTCGGCGGTATTGGCGTAAAACCCTAGAAACGCAGCGAGGAGAATCGCCCATTCACGCAGTTTCACGTGGCCTCAGGCGTTGCCCGTTGTTCGTCGGTAATTTCGCCATCCCGAAGCGTAACTTGTCGCGCCGCGTACCCCATCACCAGCGGGTCATGGGTCGCGGTTAGAATCGTGACGCCACGTTCTCTATTTACACGGGTTAACAGCTCGCAGAGTTCCTTGGTGGTATTGGTGTCCAAGTTTGCGCTCGGTTCATCCGCCAGCAACAACACCGGATTGGTCACGATCGCACGCGCAATGGCAACGCGTTGCTGCTGACCCCCCGACATTTCATTCGGGCGTCGATCTGCCAATTCGCCCAAATCGAGCGAGCTAAGCGCTTCTTCCGCTCGCTTCCGCCTGGCACCTGAATCAATCCCTTGCAGCTGCATAATGAATTCGACATTTTCTCGCGCCGTCAGGACGGGGATCAGGTTGTACGCCTGAAATACGAAACCGATTTTTTCGAGCCGAAGGTCTGATAGCTCCCGGGCTTTTAATCCGTCGAGCGACACACCGTCGACCTCAATGGATCCTTCGGTGGGTTCATCCAACGCACCAATCACATGCAACAAGGTTGACTTGCCCGACCCGGATGGCCCGGCAAGGCTCACGAACTCGCCCGGTTCGAGGTGGAAATCGACATTCCTGAGCGCGTGCACGGGCGCAACCTCATCGTCGTAGACGCGAGAAACGCCATGGCACTTTACTACGGTATTCATGCTCTACTCCTCAACGTCGCATTGCTTCTAAAGGATTCAGTCGTACCGCACGCAGCGCCGGAAAGAAACTCGCCACGACGCCCATCACCAAACTGGCCACCACCACAAATGCCAGATCCGCCGGCACTATCGTCGGCACCAGCGTATTCGAGGAAAATCCGAACGCTTCCAACCCCTCCGAAAACGCCGCGAGATCAACCCCGTCCGACAGCCACAAACACAAACCACCCCCCGCAGCGGTACCGATCGCAACGCCCATTATCATAATCAATGTCGATTCGGTCACGATTTGCAGCAACACCGCACCGGCGCGCATACCTAACGCGCGCAGCATGCCGATTTCTCGATAGCGCTCCATGACGGCGGTCACCACCGTGTTCACCAGACCGAACACAAGTGCCGACATGACGATGATAAACAAGATGTAAATCATGGCATCGGAGAGCTGCATCATGGTGGCCGCCATGGGCTGCAACGTCTGCCAGTCGAATACGTTCAGGCCGACGAACGTTGCGATTAGGCTCTGCAGCACGGTCGGTTGGTATTTTTCGTCCGTCAACCTCACCGAGACCTCGGTAACCGTGTCCGATACCAACAACGCCTGGGCCGCCTCAATGCCGGTAAAAACATGAAATTTCTCCAACGCCGAGTGTTCGCTCTGGTACAGCCCAGCAATCCGATAACCGGCCTCGCGGCTGCGGCCATCTGCCCCCTGGGTAACGATCACCAACCGTCGCCCTGCCGCAGTTTCGAGTTGTTCGGCGAGCGATTTGCCAACGAGAATGCGCCGATCGTCGGGGCCTTGTAATCCTTCGCCTTCAATCGTCCAGTCGGCAACAAAAGAAATCGATTCTTGGGCCGGATCAATCCCGATAAACTCGATCCCTCGCGTTTCGCGTTCGCTCATGATCACCGCGGGTACCCGCACGCGTCGTGCCCAACCCTGCATCTGTGCCGCAGGTATCTCAGGCGACCACTCGGACTCGAGTACAAAGCTCTTGCCGATGCCGGGATCATCCAGGTAACCCGGCTGCAAGACCTTCACATGTCCTTGCATGTTATTCACGGCACTGTCCGCCATCTGCGCGGTCATGCCCCGTAGAAAAGCGTTGAGAAAAACAACACCCATGACGGCGAACGAGAGGGCCACGAGCATGGTCACGTTGCGTCGACGCTGGCGCCAGAGATTACGCCACGCCAGTTGGCCAACTTTTACCAACGACATAGCTATTCTTCCGCCACGAGAGCTTCGACCACCTTCATTCGATACAACCTGAGCGTCGAAAAAATCGCCGCCAGTTGCGTCGCAAGCACCATGACAACGACGGTGACCATCGCGGCCCCCACGCTGAAACGACCACTGAGTACTTCGGGTAGGTTCAAAGTCGCATAGATGTCATTCATGTTCTCACCGAGAGACGCGATAGGGATTTGCGTAAACGAGACCACCACCCCGGCCACGCTCATACCCGCCAGCACGCCAAGGACGGACATACACAAGGCTTCAAACTGAAGCATCCCAACGATTGCCCCCGGCCTCATACCGAGCGCGAGTAGAACCCCGAATTCTTGTGTACGCTCGAACACCGTCATGATGAACGCGTTCACAACACCAAACGTCACCAGCACGACAAACAGCACATAGAACGCAACGGACCCAGTGATCTTGATTTCAAATTGTTGGGCGACCTCGGGCAGCAACGTCTCCCAATCGATTAATCGATTCTCCAGGATTTCTCCGTTGTAACTATCGACGAGTGGCTGACTCGTCGTGTACGAGTCGAGTTGCAGCGCGATCACGTGGACTTCATCGGTAAGACCCAGCGCGTCGCCAAGATCAGACAACGTGACGTACACCTGAGAACGATCAAGCGCTGCCATGCCGCTGGTGAATGTGCCAACCACCGAGGAAACGAGTGCTGCGACGCCGGCCTCTTTACCGGATCCCAGGAAGACGATTTCATCGCCAACGTCCACCCCGAGGTTCCGCGCAAGCACGCTACCGACCACGGCTTCACCGTCTCGTTGCAAATAGCGTCCAGCAGCCACGCTGGTCCTTAACGTTGCAAAATCTTGCTCGGGATCCGTCCCAACGACCATGGCACCCACACTCTTTTCGCCGACCGATACCAACCCAAAGGTCATGACACGCGGCGTCGCCACTCGCACCCGCGGGTCCGACCGAATGCGATCGAGCACCGCGGCAGCATGCGGCACCGTGTACTCAACCCGAGGGTCGTCGTTATAACTCGGGTGTTGAATTTGAGCGTGCCCATGCAACAGGTCCGCCTGCATATCAATCATGGTGCTAAATATCCCAACCTGCATCGAGTGCATCACGACAATCAGGAAGACAACAAAGGCCACACTCGACACCATTAACGAGGTGCGCCGCTTGTTGCGCCAAAGATTACGCCAGGCAACCGATACCACCGATAGGTGGACGATCGAGCGGGGCGCATTGACCGATGTCGACGTCATCGCAATCTCAGTCATTATTCTTCATCTCTTAACGCCTCAACCGGCTGCAGCCGCCTGATACGCAACATGGTAACCATCGATGCGAGTAACCCTCCAGCGCCGATCGCGAGCGGGCCCAACAGCACGACCCGAGCATCGACGCCGCCAAACAAGGCATCGGGGACCGGGATACCAAATCCCTGGACCATCTCTTCGACCCCCATCGATTCTAAAGGAATACCCACTATCACGGGGTAAGCGAGGAGCGCAGCGCTTAACACCCAGGCGAGCAGGCAGCCCACCAGCCATAGGGCGAGGGCCTCAACAATAATCATGCCCATGATCGCCTGCGGGCGCATGCCGATGGCGAGCAATAACCCAAATTCCCGCGTTCGTTCAAGAATCGTGATCACCAGCGTGTTGCCAATGTTAAAGACCACAATCAGGATGAGGATCACGTAGATGAACTCTCCCATCACTCGATCAAGGGCAATACCCTGGTCAACGTCCGGCATCAACACCTTCCAGTCACGAATCACCGAGCCTCGCGTCAGCATCGGCTGCATTGCCTCTACCGCTCGATCAATGGCGTCAATGTTATGTAAATTGACGACAACACGATGACCTCCATCACCCAAGCCAAAGGCAGCTTGGAGATCGGGCAATGCAACCTGTAAAACCGAACGATCGACGGCCGATTGACCCGTTTCCATAATACCGCCCACGGTCAACACCATGGCCGCAACATTGCCCCCAACACCGGTCCCCAAGACGACGACCTCATCGCCCAAATCAACACCAAGATTGCGCGCTAGCCCGGCGCCGACATATGCATGATCCGATTGTGCAAGATAGGTCCCCTGCGAAAGACTCTTCGGTAAATCCGAGACCACGCGTTCACGTTCAGGATCGACGCCTTGGATCAACGCACCCACGCTCTTTTCACCAATCGAAACCAGGGCGAACGCCTCGGCGCGGACCGTGGTCGCTGCCACCTCCGGTAGTGCTTCCATTTGTCTAGCCAAGGACTCTGCCCCGGAGATCAGATACTTTGGTCGGGGATTATCGAGGTATTGGGTGTGCTGGACCTGCAGGTGACCGCTGCCAAGCCGTGTAGCCAGATCGATCATGTCCCCGTACATGCCCTTTTGTACAGACATCCCGAAAATCACAATCGTCGCACCGACGGCAATGCTCGCCGCGGTCCGCCAGGTCCGCCCCCGATTCCGCCATAAATTTCGCCATCCGACGCGGACAAACAGCAACGAAAATCCAGCGCTCATCGTCTATGAACCCATGTTCTGATTTAACGACCCGACGTCAGCGAAAATAAAGTGAATTTGCGATCGGCGACATCGGCATCAAAGTCGGCTTCGACGTATTCGATCTCGGTCCATTCTTGTGGCTCTTCGAGGTTTGACATACGCATCAAGACGCCAATCGTGCGGCCACCCAGCTCAGCGACCCGTTGCGTTTCGAGCCGCTTGATCGGCGTCATCGATTGATCAAAATAGGTCTGCGACAGCATCACGTAATCGTCCCGGACGACCATGGTCTCTTTACCCCAGACCACCGGGGCATCGTCGTGGGGAACCGCATCAATGGTGTAAATCGTATGGCCATCCTCGACCGTTGTCTCGACGACGGAAAGATCGTAGTAGCGCAACAATTCATCGGATCGAGACAGGTCGTTGTACGAGAAATCCGATCCACCCCAGCTCTGCGACATCATGCTACTCGGCAGCCGTATCGATCGCTTGAGTGCCGGCGCGAACGTCCACATCTTCTCGCCTTTTTTCAACACCGCATTGCCCGCGTCCTTCGCCGGTGCCGTGAACCGTATCAACGCCTCGTCTTGTCCTCGTGTCCATGCAACGATGGTGGAGGAGCGGTTCCAGTCCGGTCGTTGGATGCGCATCACGAGTTCTGAGTAGGAGCTCGTACCACGCGTCAGTTCGAGCGCGCGGCTCATCAATTCTTCTGCGGTCAAGGACTCGGCCTTGGCCACTTGGTAGGTCCCGAAGACCAACCCCGTGAGGGCTACAACAAGACTTACACCAAGACGACGTGACCACGTTAGCCGGTTAAATCGCACCCTAATACCTCGTTCATCTATGTGCTGGATAAAGGTCCAACCGATTCGCTTCACGGCGTAGTTTACAAGGTCCCGAGTTTGGATTCCGGTACCCCTGTCCAAAGCTCCCGGATGCTATCAGCTGGATCCGTGACCACCTCGGGCGAATTGGAGAAAACCATCGTTGCTCGACTTTCGGCATCGTAGCTCGGCCAGTCAGGCCCCGAATCGTCACCCGGATGTCCGGTGTGGGCGAACCGTATCCACGCAGCCCGCGTGAAGTCTGACAGGGCATCGGCTGCTGGTCCCTCACCGAAGAACGTGCCCGCACCATTTTTATCGTAGGTTCCCCAGACGAATCCCAACTCCACCGCGTGGCAGGCACCCATGGCACCCCCCATCAGCGGCGATTTCCAATCAAAAAGGTAGCCGTAGGTCCGCTCGTCATGTGCGCGTTGCGCTTCAAGTAGCAACATCGCTGGGACCCAGAAAACGCGATCCGTCATGATCTCGACCGAAATGTCACCGGGTGCCGTGCCCTTTCCGCTGTCGGCAAGCCAGGAACGGTAACTTCCAATGACGTCGGCGGCCGAATCGCCAAAGATGTCACTGATGGCCTCGGTAAGCGCGTCTTCCGACATATTCGTCGCGAGCGGGTCGAGTGCGGAAAAGAGCTTCCACTCTTCCGTGGTACAGCCCGCCATAATGGCGATTCCGGCCGCCGATCCTGCACGAACGCGTTCGATCGGCATCGCCGGTAACACCTCACCGTCGATGACTGGTTGAAAAGACATTCCCGGCAATCCCCGTTCAGACGCGATCGCACTGAGCTTGGTTTGGACTTCCGTCAAGGTCGCCTCGGACAGCCCCATCAGCGCATCGGGATCGTCGGTCTCAAGCAGCTCCATTACCGTCTCGGCCACCTTCAAAGCTGCCGACTTCGAAAGGGCCGTGTGACAAGCACCACTTTGGGGTATGGCTTTATGGAAAAGTCCCTCGGCACTCGGCATGGCGAGCAAGCAACCCACCGACATGCCCCCGGCGCTTTCGCCAAAAATGGTGACGTTGGTCGGGTCGCCGCCAAACGCCGCAATGTTGTCTCTCACCCATTCGAGCGCTGCCACTTGGTCGAGCAACCCTTCGTTACCGGTAGCCCCAATTTTGCCGTCGGTGGCCTCTTTCAAGTTCAAGAAGCCTAAAGCGCCCATGCGGTAATTGATCGTCACCACCACGACGTCGCCTTCCCGTGCCAAATATTGGCCGTCGTATAGGGGCTGGGAACCCGCCCCGATCGTAAAACCGCCGCCGTGGATCCAGAACATCACCGGACGTTGGGTGTCGTTTGTCCCTGGGGTCCAGACATTCAAAAAGAGACAGTCCTCTCCCTGGGATCCCGGGTCAGCGGACCCTCCAAGCAAACCGTCCATTGGGGTGGCATTTTGCGGAGCTTGGTTACCAAACGAAGTCGCCTCGAGAGGCTCGCCCCACGACGGGTGCGGTTGTGGCGGTTGCCAACGTAATTCACCGGTGGGTGCGGCCGCGTACGGAATTCCTCGAAACACCAAAAGACCGTCTTCTTCTGACCCGCGTATTTCGCCCTTATCTGTCTTAACCATTACACCCATCTTTTCCTAACCCCTTCGTTATCTATCCACTCGCATAATGACCATATCGCCCGGCCCTTGCCCACCGAACATCCCATCAATTCGTCAGTATCGTACGGCCTTGTTCGTAAGCATGTTCAGCCCGAGTTCGAATTTCTTCATCGGTCCGGCTACCGATCGGGTGGTCAACCATCGCAAACTGGTAATCGGCGAGCCCCAACGCACGCGCGATATTCCGTCCCGTCGGTTCGAACGGGTGCGTACAAATGACCAATGCGGGTTTGTGGTGGTCTTCAAAGGAAATGCCGTCATGCACACTGCACGTTGAGCAACTCCCTCAGTCGCCGACCGCCGTAATCAGAAAATCGGCTTCCGCCGCCAGTTCGGCCAGATAGGCAGGATCCGCAGGCATGCCGGCGTTCCGTTTGTCGATGAAATGAACCACCGAACAGCCGTGTTCCTGCTCAAATCGGGCCGCCGTCTCTCGCAGTAATAACTCAGCGTTGGCTTTACCATTCGACAACAATCCGATCTTCTTTCCATCCAAACTGGCCAGTCGGGGTGCCGCGACGCGGGTCGGCCCGCCATCCCCGTCTGCGCCCGGATCCATTAGTTCAATGCTCATAAACACCTCCTTTTCCGGTAATTAACAATCAATACACACGCCGATCGGCTTCGATTGCATCATCGATGCCCGCGTACGACTCCACGAGGGAATGAAGCATGAGTGCCCGCCGGCATCACCGCCCGCAACCAAGAGAAGTATGTCGTCTGGGCCAAAACCTCGATGCACGTGTTCGGTCCCTTGCCGCTCGTGTTCCCTCTCAACGTATTTTCCCACCCGCTGCATGACCTCAACGGATTGATTCGCTTGGGTGAATAGATACTGGCAGACGTCCGCACGGCTCCATCCCGTACTCGCGACAATGTCTGCGTGTTCGGGGGACAACACCACCACGGACTGCCCAATGGTGATGCAACTGAGGCTCGCCATCGCATCCGCAACACAATCCAAAATCGACTCGGGCGTATTGCCTCCATGGTTTTCGACGTTGCAGAAGCCAGAACCTGCAAATACCGTCACGCTGGAAATGTCCTCGCCATAACCCAGCGCGATATGCAGTGGATCCCAAGGGCTCGACTCAGCTCGTTCGGCAATGCACGAGCTGTATTTACCGGGATGACCTTGGGTCGATTGGTCGGAAATACCCGGCAACATTTCGAATACGTTCATGATGATGAGTCGCATCGCCCGTCCGATGGTGGCGTTGGCTCGATTCCCAGGTCCAAACACGTTACCCGCCGAATTCATGCCCAACTCTCGAACGACCGGGCCGCTCACGATGACCACGGGTGCTGAGCCACCGGTACTCGCCGTCGACGCGTGAAAGCTGTAATCGGGTTCATTAACGGCCTCTAGGGCGGCGACAACGACCGGGAAATACTCGGGCAGGCAGCCCGCCATCACGGCATTCACCGCGGCACCATGGAGGTTGCACTCCAGCCCCGTGGCGGGATGACTCGCAATCACCGTCTCGGGCGGACGCCCCTCCATGGCCAGCATTGCCTCGACCCGGCTGCGCTCGGGTGGCACCACGGGTAATCCGTCCGTCCAACCTCGCTCATAGCAGTAATCGATCGCTGCAAGGGCGTCATCCTCGACCTCGTGGACGCCTTTGTTTGCAGCCATACGGACCTCCTCGACGGGTTCTAACCGCTACGTGACCTCCCGCTTCGCAACCGGCAATATGCACCCTGAGTTGATTGCGGCGACAAACCGTGAAGGAAGAGATTACCATTTGGAGCGAGGGCACGCGTCTCGCAGCGGACCTGTTCATTCCAGATCGCGCAAGCGCCGATGGCGGCTACCCGGCAATTCTTCTTTGTCACGGTTGGGCGGGCCCCAAAGCGCACCTGAGTACGACATACGCACCCTTTTTTTGCCAGGCTGGATTCGCCTGTCTTACGTTCGATTACCGCGGTTGGTACGAAAGCGATGCTCGGTTGGCGACGCCCGACGCACAACCATCCCCCAATGCAGATGGTTCGATCACGGTAAGCGCCTATCCCGTCCGTGAAGTTGTGGACCCACTCGACCAGAATCGGGACATCCACAACGTCCTCGATTACCTCTTGGACCATCCCCGGATCAATCCCAAGCGCGTAGGCCTCTGGGGATCAAGTTTTGGGGGAGGCCACGTTATTTTCGTCGCTGGCACCGATCCAAGAATACGGGCCGTTGTCAGTCAGGTGCCGGGGATGGGCGGTCTACCAGACAGCGATGGCCACCCTACCGTGCCAGCCGAAGGACAGACACTGGGCTCCACCATGGCGAAAGGCGAACTTTGGGCGGCCCCGCGATCTCCCGAGATGCCGGAGTCGCTCAGGGGCGCCGGCGACAGCCGGACTATGTGGCGTTACCTTCCTCGAGTCGCGGCCCAAACCATTAGCGTACCTACACTCATCCTCGATCAAGAAGACGAAGAATACGGCGGTCGCGAAAACTCGGGTATGGCAGCCCACAAGGCACTGCCGCCAACCACGACTTCGCGGTATCACGTCTTCCAAGGAGGACATTACGATATCTACGAAAAAAACTATCGCGAGGCCTCAACGATGGCCCGCGACTGGTTCCTTGAACATCTATGATTTAGGCCCTTAATGTGAAGCGCTTTCAGCAGTCGCACATCGATCACTACCGAGACCACGGCTTCGTCATCGTGGAGAATTTTCTCACTCCCGAGGAGTTGGAAGGTGCGCGTGCGGATCTCACCGACACCCTACCCGGATGGATCGAGTACTGTGACGATCCAAGCCTGCCGAAGCCCGAGGGCTGGGAAAGCGGCCGCATCCCCGGCCGGGGGCCAATGCAATTTCCCTACACCGGATTATTTTTAAACGACATCACTCTTCACCCTGAACTGCAGGCGTTTGCAGCCGAGATGATGGAGCACAACGACCTTTACTGCGAACAGTCCCACCTCAGCGTCAAATGCAAGGGACACCCCGGTGACCGAGACCAAGGCATGCACTGCGACTTTGGCAACCACACACTGGCGTATCCTCCCGACGATCCTGCGTACTGGCAGACTGCCTATTTACTTTATTACACCGACGTCTCGGCAGACCACGCGCCAACGGCTGTGTGTTCTTGGACGCACTACCCAGAAAAACTTCGCTGGCCCGCGCACTACTCGCGCGAAGATCGAGCCGAGTTGTACGACAACGAAATCAACGTGGTGGTACCCGCCGGCTCGTTGCTCGCGTATAGCATGCGGACGTTTCATCGGGGCACGCCGTTCCGAGCTGACGCGGGCCGAATCGGTCAATTTATTACCTACGCCCCGGCTGCGTGGAAGTGGCTAGGCATCGTGGGTTGGTCCGCCCAGGCCATACGACCTGAATTCCGCCAATGGATCGAAGGAGCCTCGCCCGAAGAACGTACCCTGCTAGGATTTCCGCCCCCAGGCCATGAATATTGGACAGCCGAGACGGTGGAAGGCGTTGCAGCGCGTTATCCCGCCATGGACATGACCCCATACGAACGCGCGATAGCTAATAAAAAGACCTAGGTCTATCAGGCCACCCTTCCAAGAGGACGTGACAAAGCTTTCATCCTTTCTCCATTTTTCATTCATTTTCTTTGGTTTTCGTTGTATATTGGGGTGCGACTAGTTGATTGGTTAACCCCTTGTCGTATGGCCACTAACGTTCACAAATCCGCCGAAGTCCACGCCGACGCGAAAATCGGTGACGGTTGCAATATCGGTCCGTTCTGCACCGTCGGCGCCGACGTGACCATTGGCAACAATACGACACTTCGTTCCCACGTCGTGGTCGATGGCCATACCTCCATCGGCCAGGACTGCGATGTCTTTCCCTTCGTCACTCTTGGCGTTCAATCGCAGGACCTTAAATACGTCCCGGGGACCGTGACCTATGCCCGCATCGGTCACCGCAACATTATCCGGGAATACGTTTCCATCCATAGCGGAACCGAAGAGAACTCGGAGACCGTTCTCGGCAACGACTGTGCGCTGCTGGCCCAATCCCACGTCGCCCACAATTGCATGGTCGGCGATCACGTTACATTGAGCCACCAGGTCTCCCTGGGAGGTCACGTGACGATCGGTGACTACGCCAATTTAGGCGGTCTGAGCGGCGTCCATCAGTTTTGCCACGTCGGCCGCGCCGCCATGGTCGCGGGCATGGCGAAAGCGACTCAGGACGTCCTCCCGTTTACGATCGCTGACGGCAATCCCGCACGCATGCGCGTGATCAACAAGATCGGGATGGAACGGGCCGGGTATCCTGACCAAGCCATCGCCGAGGTTCGGCGCGCTTTCCGCACGCTGTTTATGCGTGAATTGCGGCTGGAAGATGCCGTTCACGAAGTTGAAAAGGCCCTAGGCGAACACCCCCACATTCGTTTATTGCTCGACGCGATCACCAGTTCGAAGCGTGGGGTCGCACGTCCTGAATCGTCCACATTCGAAATCAACGTTAGTAATTAGCGGGCCGCTGGCATGCCACGACCGTGACAACCCGTTGGGGCATTCTCGCCACGGGGCGCATTGCTAGAACCCTGGCCGACGCAGTCTCAGCCTCGGAGACCGGGGAGCTTGTTGCCGTCGGTAGCCGCTCCCTCGCTAACGCGGAAGCGTTTGCAAGCAACTACGAGGAGCTAACGGCTCACGGGTCGTACCAGGACCTCATCAACGATCCCGACGTCGATGCCGTCTATGTCGCGACGCCCCACCCACAGCACGCCGAGTGGACGATCAAAGCGCTCGAGGCCGGCAAGGCCGTCCTTTGCGAAAAGCCCATGGCCGTGAATCACCCACAAGTCATGGCGATGGTGCAAAAGGCTTCCGACACCCAAATCTTTCTTATGGAAGCGTTTATGTACCGGACGCATCCCCAAACGCAGCGGCTCATCGAGCTCTTACGCGATGGAGCCATCGGCGAAATTCGACACATTCAAGCGAGCTTCGGTTTTCACGCACCGTTCAACGCCGAGCATCGGCTGTTTGCCAACGACCTGGCGGGCGGCGGCATTATGGATGTCGGTTGTTATCCGGTGTCCATGGCGCGCCTCATTGCAGGCGACGAACCCGAGCGCGTCAGTGGTCACGGGCGGTTGGGCGAAACCCGAACCGACGTGTTCGCCTCTGCCCTACTGCACTTTCCGCGCGGCATCGCGGCACACGTTACGACCGGGGTGCAATTGGGTCTCAACAACTCGGTAAGCATCTTCGGCAGTTCAGGGCACATCCACGTCGACCATCCCTGGCTCTGCCCAACCGAATGGTCCTTTGATTTGATTCAAGCGGGCCAAACGCAAACCATTACCGGCTCTGCCAAGCCCCCGTATGTCCACGAAGTCGACGAAGTGGATCGATGTCTCTCGTTAAGCCTCACCGAATCCAAGACGATGGACTGGCGCGATAGCCTCGCCAACGCAAGGGTTCTCGACGCATGGCGACACACCATCGGCCTTGAGTTCGACCAAGAAAAACCCAACCGCCAAGTCAATCCAGTTCACGGCCGACCACTGCAAGCTGAGTCGTCGAACATGTCTTACGACCAACTGGACGGTATCGACAAGCCAGTCTCTCGCCTTGTCATGGGCTGCGATAATCAGCCCAACCTTGCTCACGCTTTCGTGATGTTCGACGACTTCTTCGAGGCGGGTGGAAACACCTTTGATACTGCGTATATCTACGGTGGCGGTGCCATGGAGCGCTTCCTGGGTCATTGGATCGACAACCGCGGACTTCGAGACGATGTCGTCGTCATTGGTAAGGGAGCTCACACGCCACTCAATGACCCGGAACACGTGCCATCGCAATTGAACGAAAGCCTGGAGCGGCTTCAAACAGATCACCTCGACCTTTATTTTCTCCATCGCGACAATCCGGACGTGGAGGTGGGTGAGTGGATCGAGGTCCTCAACCGCGAACGCGAGGCGGGCCGTTTTCGTGCCTTCGGTGCGTCAAACTGGTCGCTAGCGCGAATCCAGGCCGCCAACGACTACGCCGCCGAACATGGGTTGCAGGGATTTGTCGCCGTTTCCAACAACTTCAGTCTCGCCCAAATGATCGATCCCGTCTGGCCTGGCTGTGTCGCCGCGAGTGACGCTGCGTTTGCCACGTATCTAGAAAGCCATCAGCTCGCGTTGTTTCCCTGGTCATCGCAAGCGCGTGGTTTTTTTACCGGGCGAGCCGACACCGTTCGGCGCCAGATGGCATCCGGCATCGATACCAATTTCGGTAATCAACCCACCGACGCCGAGATGCAGCGTTGTTGGTTTTCTGACGACAACTGGGCACGTCGCGACCGAGCAACAGAACTCGCCGACGTGCACGGCGTCGAACCTATCAACATCGCCCTTGCCTACGTTCTTAAGCAGCCGTTCCCGTGCTTTCCACTGATCGGGCCACGACAATTGTCCGAAACCAGGAGCTCGCTCGGTGCGTTGTCGGTGGACTTGAGTGTTGACGAGCGCCGGTGGCTTAACCTTGAGTTGCCCAAGCGCCCTGCTTCCTGACCACGATCGTGCCCGCGAGGCGGTCGTGCAGACAACGCCGGGACGAACTAAAAATGAACGCCGCGTCAATGAGTGGCACCCACAGCAGGGTCCCCGGGAACGGCCACGGAATGCCTTCTAAGGTGATCTGCCCTACCACCGGGAGAGTTGCCGAGACGACGGTATCCGGGATGTACAACCAACTCACCAAATTCGCCAACAAAATGAAGACGACGTAGCGGTAGAGAATCAACTTCTCCAGCACCGGACGATGTCCGCTTTCTGCATCCACAATCTGCAAACCCAACATCCACTTGCCGACGGTCTGGCCCCGGGTAAACAGGAGATAGCCATTGATCACAAAGAAAATGGCCGTGAACCACAGCGTCCATTCGACAATAACTGGCAGTTCGTTCGAAAGGAAAAAAATAAAACTCGTGTAGCCGATGTCGCCTCGAACGGCGAAAAAAACGAACACCCCAACCAGCACCAACGTATCGAATAACGAGGCAAGTAAGCGTCGGAAACGTCCCGCGGGGGTAATTCCTTCGGTACCAAAACGTGTCGACACGGTAGCTATCCTCCCTCGATACGAATCGCGCACACGATTCGATCCGTGAAAAGGAACATTAACGAATTACGCCCGCGCGCGACAGGCTACGAATTGGAAACCACCTTCGTGCCCGCTATGAGGTCGTGAACACAGCGTCGATCTTCTCGAAAGATAAACAGAAAGTCGATCAGGCCCAAAAGGCCTCCAATGATCGGAATGGCCCCCACAAGCATCACGAGGACGTAACGGAGCCCCAATATTTTCACCGCCGTTGCGGCACCATTTGACACGGCGTCCACGATGCGGATGCCGAGCGCCAATTTGCCCAAGGTCTGCCCCTTGGTCACCAGCAAGTAGCCGTTAATCACCATAAAAATGATAACGAACGCGATCGTTCCCGTTGTGGACATCTGCTGCGTCATGGGGTCGCGCATTATGTCCAGCATCGTGATGCCCAGTGGTCCAGGGTTGAAATACGCGACGGCCACAAGAACGATACCCGCAATGATCGTATCGATTATGTATGCGCCCAGCCGTCTCCCTCGACCCGCAAGTTCTGGACCGCTCGGCGTGCCCGCCTCTTCAGACGTGGTGGCAGGTGTTTCGTAGTTACTTTGGTCGTCGCCTGAGTTGTTTTCGTTTTCGCTCATGATCCGCCTCTTCAGTTACTCTTGGGTCAGCCTATTTCACACACAAGTTCAGTGGGATCGCCGACCGGTTCGATACACCGAGGACCGTTGTTACGCGAATTACTGACAAATGTCGAGACCGGGACGACGGAAAGATCGAGCGCCAGACGGGGCGACATGAGGTCAGCCAGTACGGTCCCCTCTTGATCCCGTGCCATCCACTCGACGGCACCAAGTTTCGATAGCATCACCGGCTGTCGCCGGTGCACAAATTCAAGTTGCGGCGAGGCCGCCGTGGTCACGATGGTGAAACTCTCAACCACCTCGTCGCTCGTTTTGCTCTGCCACCGATCCCAGAGACTCGCCAACAACATTGCCGAGCTGTCCCTTGGTCGGATGTAGTGTGGGAGCTTGCGGTCATTCCGCGATGTCCATTCGTAAAATCCCGACACCGGCAAAACACAGCGGCGGCGTTCAAACGGACCCTTGAAGGCGTTCGAGCTCGTTAGCGTTTCGCTCTTGGCATTGAACATCGCGTAGCGGTTGGACGGTCCGCTCGACCAGTGGGGAACCAGCCACCACCGGGCGTTCGCGGCTTCGTACGCGCCGTCGCTATCGGGTCGAATGATCCAGGCTTGGGCCGTGGGCGAAGTATTGAAGTTGTCGTCTCCAGGATAGGGTTCGTTCACCCATTCCATGAAGGTTTCGGCCAGCGGATCACTCGTGACGTTAAATCGTCCGCACATCGGCTATCGCACGAGCGTCGCGACTTCACGCATCTCATCCGCGTCAAGCCGCAAACCAGCACCTTCGACGTTGCTGTGAATTTGTTCTTCACGCGTTGCGCCCGCAATGACACTGGAAACTTCCTCAAATGAAAGTAACCAACCGAGTGCCAGCTCGAGGAGCGTACGCGAACGCTCGTCGGCAAAGCTCGTTAGGGCCTCAAGACGATCAAAGTTGTTATCCGATAACGCCCGTCCCGCGCGCGCACCGGCATTCGCAAGCCGGGTCCCTTCGGGCGCCGCCTCACCACGCACGTATTTCCCGGTTAACAAACCACTCGCCAGCGGGAAATACGGCAGCATGCCAAGACCGAAGTGCCGACAACCCGGAATCACTTCGTGCACCACCGCTCTTTCAAACAGGTTCATGTGATTCTGCGCCGACACGAAGCGGGTATAGCCCTCACTCCTGGCCGTCCAATCCGCGTCCGCGATCTGCCAACTGGAGAAGTTGGACGAACCGACGTACCGGACCTTGCCCGCGCGGACAAGATCGTCCAGCGCGGAAAGCGTTTCATCGATCGGTGTCGCCGGGTCCGGAAAGTGGATTTGGTAGAGATCAATGTAGTCGGTGCCGAGACGACCAAGGCTCGCTTCCACAGCCTTCATGATGTAGCGGCGAGAGCCCCCGCGAGACAGTGCATCTTGACCCATCGCCATGCCAAATTTAGTGGCAATGATGACGTCGGACCGCCTTGATCCCAGCGCCTTCCCGAGAAACACCTCCGAATCGCTTCCGCCGTATACATCGGCGGTATCGAACAAGGTGATGCCATGATCAAGCGCGGCATCCACGACGCGTTTGGTTCCCGGTTGGTCGACCCGACCCCCAAAATTATTACATCCCAGACCGATCTCACTTACGGTTAGCCCGCTGTTACCCAATCGTCGAAATTCCATCAATTACTCCCGTGTTTGCCAACGGTCCAATCGACCGCGACTAACGCGCTGGCGGCAAATTCTGCCGCAGGTAGCTCCAGTGCTGTCGCCATCGTGTCGTTCCATCGATTCAAGAAACCAAACAACGCAATAATGCTGACGATCTGCACGATTTGACGAGAGCTGAAGTGCGTTTTCAGAGACTCAAACATCGCCGGCGTTGACGCATTCGGATTCTGGCCAGCAGCCATCGCGACCGCGATGACGGCGCGTTCGCTCTCAGAAAAAGCCGGCTCGGTCTCAAACTCCAAAACAGCGTCCAGTTTGGCGCGGTCACCGCCACGCTCAACCATCTGATGGGCCGTGTGTGCTTGACAGTATCGGCAACCCGCCGAAACGCTGACGGCGAACGCAATGAGCTGAACCAAATCTGCCGATAAATTATCTGACCGATCTGGGTCATCGGCGACAGAACGTTCAAGCATCGGCATCGCCGCCTTCAGGTCGCCACCAAAAACCACCGACGTCAGTGCAAAGAAAGCTGCCGGTAATTGTGGCATATGAGCCATCGTCAACATGCTGTTGGGTACGAAGCCCATGGCGGCTTCTGCCCCTGAGAAAATGCCTTTCAACTCGTCAACCGCGTCGCGCGGCCTGGGTTCAATGTGTGCCATTTTTTTCCTCCCTTCGGTCATAATGCCGGGGTTGCTCCAAAACAAAAAGCCGCACACCATTCCGGCTCGACGAGTTTTCACGAAAGAGGGACGCATGGCCGACATTGACGATTTTCGCGCGGAGACCCGATCCTGGCTCGAAGAGAACTGCCCAGCAGGCGCGCGAGGGCCGGGGCCGATTTCAACCGGCGCGACGACCATCACGATCGACCATGAGGACACGGAACTGTGGCTCGATCGCATGATAGAGAAGGGCTGGACAGCACCTGTGTGGCCCAAGGAGTACGGCGGTGGGGCCCTCGAGACCGACCAATACATGACACTGATACAAGAAATGCGGCGGATCGACGCGCGCGCGCCACTCGGCGGCATGGGCGTGAGTCTGATCGGACCCACGTTGCTCGAATACGGAACCGATGAGCAGAAAGCGCGACACATCCCCCGCATTGTCCGGGGAGAAGTCGCGTGGTGTCAGGGGTACAGTGAGCCAGGGGCCGGGTCCGATCTAGCTTCGTTGCGCACCCGCGCCGAAGATAAAGGCGACCATTTTGTTGTCAACGGTCAAAAAATTTGGACCTCGGGTGCCCAGTACGCAGACTGGATCTTTGCGCTCGTTCGAACCGATCCCGATGTACCCAAACACGTGGGAATTAGTTTCGTGCTCATGGATATGCATCAGGACGGCATCACGGTAAAACCGATTCGTCTCATTTCCGGCGAGTCTCCGTTTTGCGAGACGTTTTTCGATAACGCGATCGCACGCAAAGACGACCTTGTCGGCGAGCTCAACAAGGGATGGACCGTTGGGAAACGTCTATTGCAACACGAGCGCGGCAGCATGGCCTCACTGGTCGGCGGTGGTGCGGTCAAAGACACCGGGCCCGTGCTTGAAGACGAAGCCAAAGTGTTTAGTGGTGAAGCAAACGGGCGCATTGCGGATGCCGCACTCCGCGACCGCATTTTGTCACACAACATGAACTCGCACGTATTCCACTTGACGCAACGGCGTACGGTTGAAGAAGCATCCGATGGCAGCACGCCGGGACCCGCAACCTCCATCTTCAAAATGTATGGGACCGAACTACAGCAGGAAAGGTCGTCCCTGTTTGTGGAGATACGGGGAACTCAAGGATTGGGGTGGACAGGAGACGAGTTCACTGGACGCAGTCTCATGGATACAAGGGGCTGGCTTTCCAACCGTGCCGCGTCCATCTATAGCGGTAGTAATGAGATTCAACGCAACATTATCGCTAAAAGGGTTTTGGGCTTACCGGATTAGGGTCCCACGACTAACAAGCCTCTTTTTGCACGTCGGCACAATGTCGGCGTGCTTGGGCGGATGCATCAATACCGGCGAGTCGAGCAATATGAGCGAACCACAACCGCCCCTTGCTGAACAACGGACATACAGCTACAGCCACCATGGCATCACGGTCGATGATCCGTATCACTGGCTGAAAGACCAGAACTACCCCGACGTTACCGACGCCGATGTTCTGAGTTACCTCGCGGCGGAAAACGACTATTTCACAGCGGTGATGAGGCCCATTCAATCGCTCGTCGATGAGTTGTTTGAAGAGATCAAACAACGGCAGAAGCCCGATGACGCGACCGTACCGATGCGAAATCGCGGTTATTACTACCAGTCAAGTTTTAGCGTAAACGCGCAATATCGTGTGCATTCGCGCTGGAGCGTAGAGACCTCGAACCCATCAGCCGACGACATGGAAGTAATACTCGACGAACCCACGCTCGCCAAAGAACATGATTATTTCAGCCTGGGCGCATTCGCCGTGAGCGATGACGGTCGTTACCTTGCCTACAGCACCGATACCGACGGCAGCGAACGCTACACCATGGTCATCCGGGACTTACGCACCGGTCAGTTACTCGACGAACGCATCTCGAACACCATCGATTCGCCAGTATGGGCCACCGATAACCGAACGCTTTTCTACCTCATGACCAACGACGAGTGGCGTCCTTATCAGGCAAGGCGGCACGTCGTTGGAGAATCGGCGGATGACGACATCGTAATTTATGAAGAATCCGACCCGGGATTTTTCGTCGGGCTTGAGCGAACCACCTCTGGGGAGTACATCGGCGTGAGTACGTCCGACCACGTCACGTCCGAATTGCGCTTGCTCTCAGCCAATGACCCCCTTGGCCCGTTGCAACTGGTGGCGCCTCGACGCGAGGGCCACCAATACTGGCTCGATCACCAAGGCCAACGATTTGTGATTCGTACAAACGACCACCACAAGAATTTTCGTTTGGTAACCGCCCCCGTCAACGATCCTAGCGAAGTCTCGTGGGCTGGTTTGATCGAACCTTCCGACGATCGCTATCTGCTCGGATTCCAGTGTTTCGACCAATGGATTGTGGCGGAAGAGCGTCTTGAGGGGATCGATCAAATCCGCGTTCTCGACGCCGACGATATTTCACACTACATCGATCTCCCGGACTCAGCGCGAGTGGTCGGCATTGGCGGGAACGCCGAATATCAAACCGACGCCGTCCGACTGCACTATTCTTCCATGGTGACTCCCCACACTACTTATGACTACGATCTCGATCGGCGCCAGCTACAGGTCCGAAAGGTCCAGGAAATACCGAGCGGCTACGATCCGACCAGATACTTCTCTGAGCGCCTTTGGGTTGACTCGCGTGATGGCGTACGTATCCCGGTTTCCATTCTCTATCGCACCGATATTGAACGTCCCGCGCCCCTGTACCTCTACGGCTATGGCGCCTACGGAGCCTCGGTCGATCCCAGTTTCTCAACATCCGTTCTGTCCCTACTCGATCGCGGTCTTGTGTTCGCCATCGCCCATATCCGTGGAGGCGATGAACTCGGCTATCACTGGTACGAAGACGGCAAGGGAATGAATCGCACCAACGCTTTCAACGATTTCGTTGACGTTGGCCGATTCCTAGTACAAAACGGGTACACCGAACAAGGCGAAATAGCGATCTCCGGGGCTTCCGCGGGCGGTGAATTGATGGGGGCGGTGGTCAACCAAGCGCCAGAACTATGGGGTGCAGTCGCGGCCCTCGTACCGTTCGTCGACGTTCTTAACTCCATGCTCGATACGTCGTTGCCATTAACGCCGATGGAATGGCCCGAGTGGGGTAACCCGATCGAAGACGCCGATGTGTTTCGATACATGCAGAGCTACTCTCCGTACGACCAACTCGTTGCAGGCAATTACCCACCCATGCTCGTCACCGCCGGACTGAATGATCCCCGCGTCACGTATTGGGAACCGGCCAAATATGTAGCTCGCCTGCGAACACTTAAAACTGACAACCATCCGTTGCTATTAAAAACAAATATGGGTGCAGGACATGGCGGTCGTTCTGGACGTTACGACTCACTTTATGAGGTTGCCGAGGAATATGCCTTTATTCTGAAAGCGTTGGGAAAGGCTTCCCGCTGAAATCAGACGCGACGCGGCACCAAGCGGCACTGATCCGACCGACGACGAATCCCTATCCGTGCTAGCAAATCCCCCTTACTCGGTCCCATCACGCAAGGTTGTTTGAAAATCTGGATGCGCGATACCGATCAGTGCCTCTCGCCGCTTTCGTTGCGTCGAGTGCCGAAGATCGGCGACGCCGTATTCGGTCACGACGATATCAACGTCGGTCCTCAGCGCCGTCACCATCTCGACCTTTGGAACGATCCTCGACACCGTGTCATCCTTGGCCGTCGCCGTCATGGCGATAATGGAACGGCCGCCCCGCGAGGCCTTCGCAGCACGCATAAAATCGACCGACCCGCCGGTTCCGGAAATCTGTCGACCGGCGATAACTTCGGCATTCACTTGCCCTTCAAGATCTACCTCAACGGCGGAATTAATTGATACGAAATGCTCGATCGAGCCGAGGATACTGATCTCGTGCGTAATATTCGCACCTGCGAGCTGGACACTGGGTGTATCAGCCAGCCATTCATAGAGATCAAGGCTACCGACGGCCATTGCTGTCGTATGAATGCCGAGGTCGCGTGTTTTTGCGGCGCCGTTGAGATTGCCGTTCCTCACCAACGCCATGCCGCCGTCGTCAATAAGACCGCCGTGCAAACCCAAATCGTTGTGTTGGGAGAGACTCGCGAGTATGGCTGCCGGGATAGCCCCGATGCCGGTCTGGATACAGTCGCCGTCGCCGATCAACGCGGCAACCAAGGCACCAATTCGCTCTGACACCGGATCGATCTTGCTCAGTGACATTTCAGTCAGGGGTCGTCCCGTCTCGACAACGTAATCGATAGTGGTTTCTGGGACGAGGGGCGCGCCCGCTGCCGCGACGAAGCCCTCGTTTAATTCCGCAACCACGATCTTGGCGGACTCACACACGGCGTCGAAGAAATCCGCGTTCGGTCCCAAGCGTAGTTGTCCTTCCCGATCGCGAGCAACCTGAACCAATGTGTAGTCAAGTGGGGATCGGCGCAGGTACTCGTAGACGTAGCGCATCTGCATCGGTAAATACGAGATTCGAGACGGATCAACAGCCTTTCGAAGCGCCGGTGTCATGAAAAAGGTCTCCACACGAACGCTCGAATTTAAAGCAGTAAAATCGAATCGATTCAGGCCTGGTAGCGGAAACTGAACAAACGTCGTATCTCTTACAGCTTCACCGGTACCCACCAACGCTTCGAGAAGACCCACTGGCTCGTTGCTGCTGCCCGTAACAAACACCCGAGACTCGGGTTTGATGATATTGGCCAATTCATGAGCTTGAATCGTCTGCAACTACTTCTTCCCCGGGGCTCTATAAGGGCGCTAGATTAGACCAATCAGATCTCGAACGCCGACTAGGAAGTATATAAACCGTGACCACCCTCATTACCCACTCTGTCTGTCTCGAGCATCAGATGGAACAACACCATCCGGAAAGCCCAGAGCGGTTGGCGGCTGTGCTCTCTCACCTCAAGGACTCGCGCCTCATCGATGATCTCACGACCCTTCATGCGACCGAAGCCGTCCGGGACGACCTCACGGCTTTCCACCGCGACAAGTACGTCGACGCACTGGTAGCGATGGAACCCGATCAAGGGCTACGGCCCGTGAATCCAGACACAAGCATGGGACCTAAGTCGCTCGCGGCCGCCCGCTATGCCGCGGGAGCCGCAATCCAAGGGGTCGACCATGTCCTTGCAGAAGCGGACACCCGCGTTTTTTGTGCCGTCCGACCACCGGGCCACCACGCCGAAGAATCGACGGCCATGGGATTTTGTTTTTTCAACAGCGTGGCGCTCGCGGCACATCGAGCCCTAAATAAACACGAACTCGAACGCGTGGCGATTCTTGATTTCGATGTCCATCACGGTAACGGCACTGTCGATGCTTTCCAAGATGATCCCAGGGTACTCGTTTGCTCAAGCTTTCAATTTCCTCATTATCCCTACCGTCTGCAGGATGTTGATCGGCCGAATATCATCAACACGCCATTAGCCGCCGGTACCACGGGCGTCCAATTCCGCAAAGCGATCGAGCGAGATTGGCTCCCAGCGATGGACGAATTCGCCCCTGCTTTAATTTTGGTATCTGCTGGATTCGACGCTCATCGTGACGATCCGCTTGGAGACCTCTTACTCGATGAAGCAGACTTCGGGTGGATCACTTCGTTGATCATCGACGCAGCGAACCGGCACGCTCGTGGCCGCATCGTCTCGGTACTTGAAGGTGGTTACAACCTAAAAGCGCTAGCTCGCTCGGTAGCGACCCACCTCGAGGAACTGTGCGCGTGACGATTTGAGTGATTTAGCTTTAGGAACTTGCGACTAGGGGACCGCCGCCATCACAGTAGATTCTCTCACCCGTAACGTAGGAGCTCTTGTCCGAAACCAAATAGCGCACCACGTTGGCAACATCTTCAGGTTGACAGACCTTGCCAAAGGGCATCGTGGCGTCCAAATCTCGTAAATTATTAACGCCCGCCGTGGCTCGCATCAGTCGCCGGCCCATCTCCGTTTCCACCAACCCCGGTGCCACGATGTTCACCCGTATCCCGTGCACCCGCTCTTCTTTCGAGAGGGTGAACGCCAAGGTCTCCTGCGCCGTCTTTGCCATGTTGTATGGCGCACCGTTGGCTCCCAGTCCTTTGGTGGCCGCACTGGAGATCATGATGATGTCGCCTCGATCTTGCTCACGCATGCCCGGGATGACCAACTTCGAAAGGTAATGTGCAGCGAACGCGTGGGTCGATACGACTCGTCGCAGCTCATCTGGATCGGTATCGGCGACCGACAATCCCCGGCTAGCAATGCCGGCGTTATTGACGAGTATGCTGACGGCACCGAGATCTGCCTCGATGGCGGCGACCATTTCCCGATCTTCTTCGTACTGATCTACGCTAGCGTAATACGCGCGGGCTACCCCGCCCAGGGCTTCGATCGCGTCAACGGTTTCGTTAGCTGCTGCTTCGTCGCGCCGATAGTTAACCGCAACACTTGCGCCGTCTTCGGCGAGCGCCAACGATATGGCTTGACCAATACCCCGTCCTCCGCCGGTAACTAGCGCGACCCGATTTGCGAGCGACATCCGTTACTCCCCCCTAAAATTTGCATCCCGTTTTTCAAAAAATGCGGAAACTCCCTCCGCAAAATCCTTGGTTGATCCGGCAGCAGCTTGTAACTGTGCCTCCAGATCAAGCTGTTGCTCGTAACTATTACTCCAGGTCGCCCAATAGGCGCGACGCATGAGCACCAAGGACCGCGGGCCCTTGGCAAGTTGATGTGCAATCTCCATCGCTCCGTCCATCAAAGCGTCGTTGTCCTCGAAGACGCGATTGACCAACCCCCATTCGAACGCCTTTTCAGCCGGCAGTCGCTCGGCTAGCAACGAGAGCTCCATCGCGCGTCCCCAACCCACCAAACGTGGCAACAGGAAACTCGCGCCACCATCGGGAACCAACCCGATCCGTGCAAATGCTTGAAGAAAAAACGCCTCCCGGGATGCGCAAACGATGTCACCCATGATGGCAAAACTCATCCCAACGCCTGCTGCGGCACCATTCACGGCTGTAACGATCGGCATTTCGAGATCGCGCAAGGTGAGCAAAAGTGGGTGATACGTGTTTCGAAGGCCTGACCCAGCTGCTCGTGGCCGATTTTCGGTTGGCTTGTCGTCCGCCAAATTCGCACCCGCACAAAAGCCCCGGCCAACGCCGGTCAAGACCAAACACCGTGCGCCATTTGTCGGCCTTTGAATCTCGGTGACGGCTTGTGCCCAACCCTCAAGCATGTCTGCGCCGATCGCGTTCATCACTTCCGGATGGTTGAAGCGAAGCAAGGCTACCCCGTCCTCAAAGTCCAATGTCATCCTATTCAATTCCAAGGTCGCCTCCCCATGTTCTACTTGAAATCGATTTCCCCCGAAGGGCTGGCCACCATAACCTATCAACCATGAGCGAGCCATGGGCACCCGAATACCGTTTACAGCTTCTCGAAGTCGAGAGAATCCTCTCCGATAATATAGAACTCGATGTCAAAGACGCGGTCGTGCTCGACGAAGGTTGGGACTTCTTTTGTTATCTCATCAATGAAACATTCGTCTTTCGATTTCCTAAGAGGCGAGCAGAGGCTGAGCGCCTTATTGAAGAAAAAGCGTTCCTGGCAAAACTTAAGCTCACGACAAAAACACCACACTTCGACTTTTGGGTGGATCGTCCAGTTGGATTTCACCTTCCCTTTGCAGGTTATCCGTTGTTATCCGGCACGCCATTATTCGAAATATCGAAAGTCGACGTCGACCCTAACGTGATCGGCAATCAACTCGGTCAGGCATTGCGAGAATTACATGCGCAGATGCTGACACCCTCGCGCCCACCTCACGACCCAGTTACGGAGTGGCTCCCGGGTGCGCAGAATGAATTGGAGAGCATCGCCGACGTTATCGATCGCTCCCTTTTCGAGACCTGTGGCGCGTTGCTTGCAAGCTACCAACCGCGAACCCCCTCCGAACACCACGTTACGACCCACGGCGACCTGCACGCCGGTCATGTGCTGGTCGACGAACAGGGCGAATTGGCTGGCATTATCGATTGGACCGATGCGCATACGTCGAATCGGTATACCGACTTTGCAGGTCTGTGGGCATGGGGCGGCGACGGTCCTGTCATCGCTGCGTTTGACGGCTACCGTCGCGTTCCCACGAGCGCAGATTGGGCACAACTTCGTACGCAAGCAATCATTGACGTTGTGGAATTGATCGATTTCGGCATCCGCAGCGAAGAACCCACGCTAGTTGCAACAGGCCAAGGTTGGCTTAGGGATCGGCAAAATGAAGGAGTACTGGAAGATCTCTACGCCGCGCCAGACTAGTTCGAAGCCCCTTGGATGCATCGAGCTAACGCGATTCAATATTGCTCGCTGGAGACGACTGTTTCATCTTCAGATGACTAGGGAATAATCGTTTAATGGAAGCCCCCGCACCCACGTTGAAGCTGGCAAGCCTAAAGGAAGCGAAAGCGATCGCTAGTTTGTCACGCGACGAGATTGAAGCAGGCCTCGGATGGCGTTGGCGTGCAGAAGCGATCACCGCGATGATTCGTGATCCGGATGCCATCGTTGTCTGTGCGCACGTGCCGACGGGAAACGACACGGCGGATCAGTTTGCCGGCTTCGGCATCATGCAGTACGAGCTCGATCACGCTCATCTCAATTTACTCGCAGTGGTACCGAACTATCGACGCCTAGGCATCGCGCGTGAATTGCTCCGTTGGTTAGAAAAAAGCGCGCTGGTCGCTGGGATTGACACGGTGGCGCTCGAAGTCCGTGCCGTCAACGTGCCCGCGCGCTCGTTTTATCGAAATGCGGGTTACCAGGAAAACGAGTATCTCCGCCACTATTACAGAACGCCCGACGGAAAGACCGAGGCGGCATATCGCATGCGCCGCTCGCTTCGCGAACGGCGATTTCGTCCCTCATGAACGGGTATAGAGACCACACTGTCACCGAAGATTGAGGGCCCGCTATAATGCGCCCTGAAATCGCATCGGTCTCAAGTTGCCGTGGCACACGAACACGCACACCCCGAAATGTCTCGCGATGAGGCTCCGCTCGGTAGAGCTTTTATTCTCATTTCGTTATTTGCCGTCATCGAGGTCTTCGGCGGGCTCTTCGCGAACTCCTTAACCCTTCTCGCAGACGCCGGCCATATGCTATTGGACGCATCGGCGCTCGGTCTATCGTGGTTCGCTGTGGTTTTGTCGCGTCGTCAACACTCCGAAACGCACTCCTACGGCTATCATCGCTCCCAGGTTCTTGCAGCGTTCGTCAACGCGCTACTGTTGGTAGCGCTGTGTGGCTGGATTGGATTTGAAGCTTTTTCAAGAATCGAGAGCCCTCAGCAGTTACTGCCTTTGCCGGCACTGTTGATCGGGACGCTCGGCTTGGCGGTTAATCTATTTGCGTTTCGGATGTTGCGCGGCGCATCCGGCAATCTCAACGTCCGCAGCGCCGCACTTCACGTTCTCGGTGACCTGCTGGGTTCTTGTGCAGCCATAGCAGCAGCACTGATCGTTTGGCTATTTGAATGGTACCTAGCAGACCCAATTCTCGCCCTCGTTGTTATCGCAATATTATTGCGGGGTGCGTGGAAAGTGCTGAGTGAATCGATCCATATCTTGCTCGAAGGCGTACCTGACGATCTAGATCTCGAGGACATCAAGGATACTTTGACCAATCAAGTCTCGGGCGTTCTGGAGGTGCACCACCTCCACGCGTGGGCGCTAACGAGTGAGCGCCCGATGGTGACTCTTCATGCGATAGTCGACGAATTTGTCGACGAAATCGCAGCTGCTGCCTCCATCAAAGCGGTACTCAATAGGAATTTTGGCATCGACCATTCAACCGTCCAAGTGGAACGTGGACCTTGTCTCGACGATACCTGACGCAACCACCATAGAAATTTGCTACGAAATAACGCGTCCGACAAAGCCATGAAACAACGAGCGCTCAGCGGAAAAAAATACCAAACGGACCATGGGCACATGGCCATAAAGAACGGGATCAAACAACGCGGTCACTTATTGCCCGTGACCGACCTTACCTCAAGCCCGCCTAAACCTCCCTGGCTGCGCGTCCGATTACGCGGAAATGGGCGTTTCGAATCGGTGCGGGATGCGGTCCGTAGCCAGCAACTTGCAACCGTTTGCGAAGAGTCTCACTGCCCCAACATCAGCGAGTGCTGGGGCCAGGGGACGGCTACCTTGATGCTCATGGGTGCCGTTTGTACCCGAGCGTGCCGTTTTTGTGCAGTCGACACTGGGAATCCGGGTGGTTGGCTCGACGAAGACGAACCATTGAAAGTTGCGGAATCGGTGCGTCGTATGAATCTCTCGTACGTTGTACTGACGTCTGTCGATCGCGATGACCTCATGGATGGCGGAGCTTCGCACTTCGCGAAGTGCGTCCGCGCGGTCAAGCGAGAATCGCCCAAAACAACGGTCGAGGCATTGACCCCCGACTTTCAGGGAAAAGAACAAGCAATACGTACCGTGGTGGAATCAGGTATCTCTGTCTTTGCACAAAACCTTGAGACCGTTGAGCGTCTAACGTCCGTGGTGCGCGATCCCCGTGCCGGGTACAACCAAACCTTATCGATCCTCGAATTAGCGGGAAAAATGGGCAGCGTCCATACTAAAACCAGCTTGATGCTCGGTTTAGGCGAGCTCGAACAAGAAGTGCGTCAGACTTTGGCTCAGCTCGCCAATCTAGGCGTGAACTTCCTCACGCTGGGTCAATACTTACAACCGACGCCCAACCACCTACCCATCGTCCGTTGGGTACATCCCGACGAATTCGAACGCTATCGACAATGGGCTCTGGAATTGGGATTTGAAGGGGTTGCCGCGGGGCCCTTGGTTCGTTCCAGCTACCGCGCAGATCGGCTCGTCTCAGCGTTAAGCTGAGCCTCGCGCATAAGTATTAGGGCCGTCACCCCGAACTAACGGCACAGCCGACATACCCGCCTGCCAACCCCGTTATACTGACGACATGCTCGTTTTCGAAGACAATAGCGATGCCATCCCCATTGAACTGGTTGGCTCTGAAACGCTTGAATCATGGCGGTCCGAACAAGACGAAAAGACGCTGGGATGGGCAGTTCGTACGCTGTTTGAAGGCAAGGCCAATCAACACTTCTTCGTCCCGACGACGAGCGACCAGCCCGAGCGGGTAATTGCCGGCATTGGTCAAGGACCTTCGATCAACAGCATCGGTGATTTGCCGATTACCCTCCCTACCGGGGATTATCGTCTCGATAACGCGGACAAGGCCGTTATCCTCGGTTGGGGCCTTGGCGCTTATCAGTTCGCCGCTTATAAAAATGTGCGTGCCTTACCGAGGCTCTTCGTGGGCGCAGACGCCACGGATGTATCGGCCGAGTTAGATGCCATCTCCCTCTGTCGAGATCTGATCAATACCCCAACCTCCGACATGCTTCCGCACCACTTGGAGGGCGCGGCTCGTAAACTGGCCACGCGCCACAACGCCACCATGGACGTCATAACAGGTGATGAACTGCTAGTACGCGGATTGAATATTATTCATGCGGTGGGTCGCGCCAGTTCATCCGCTCCACGCCTGATTGATATTCATTGGGGTGATCCGTCCGCTCCAGCCATCACCTTGGTAGGCAAGGGCGTGTGTTTTGACAGCGGCGGATTGGACCTGAAATCCCATAGCGGCATGCGTCTGATGAAAAAAGACATGGGCGGCGCGGCGACCGTACTCGGACTCGCTGACCTCATCATGTCACGGGGCTTACGGCTTAGGCTCCGTGTATTAATTCCCGCCGTTGAAAACGCAGTGTCCGCCAACGCATTCCGACCCGGTGACGTGCTGCATTCGTACCTAGGGCTTACCGTAGAAATTGACAATACGGACGCCGAAGGCCGTCTCATACTCTGCGATGCGCTCGCGTTGGCGGCAGAAGACAATCCGGCGATGATCATTGACTACGCAACTCTAACAGGAGCCGCGCGATCGGCGCTTGGAACCGATCTCCCAGCAATGTTCAGCAACTCGGACACATTAGCCACGGAAGTGATCGACTCGGGGGGTTCCGCTGAAGATCCCGTTTGGCGGATGCCGTTGTATTCGGACTACCAGGTGTTGTTGAAAAGCGACATCGCCGACATCGTTAACTCCGCCAATACGCCATACGGCGGTGCAATCACGGCCGCTCTCTTTCTTGAACGCTTCGTTGACGACGTCCCTTGGCTGCATTTCGACATCATGGGTTGGAATCTACGCAAACGACCGGCACATCCTGAAGGCGGTGAAGCCATGGCACTGCGAGCCGTTTTCGAGTTTCTCCGCCGTCGATACACGGGCGATTGATTCCCTGATCTCCATGGACATCTTTATTCACAATACTCGCACGCGCACCAAGGAACGCTTCGAACCAGCATCGGAGCACGACGTGAGCATCTATGTCTGTGGGCCCACCGTCTATGACCGAGTACATATTGGAAACGGACGACCCGCCGTAGTCTTCGACGTGCTAGTCCGCCTGTTACGGCTCTTCTACAAGAACGTGCGTTATGTCCGCAACATTACCGACGTTGACGACAAGATCAACGCAGCCGCTCAAGCTGCGGCCGAACCCATCGCCGAACTTACGGATCGATTCGCGGCTGCCTATCAAAAAGATGTTGCTGCGCTCGGGGTGCTGGAGCCCACTGTCGAGCCGCGCGCCACAGGCCACATTCCCGAAATCATTGACATGATCAAACTGCTACTCGAGCGCGGGCACGCGTACGAAGCCGAAGGGCACGTGCTTTTTGACGTTGCCAGCGATCCGGATTATGGCAGCTTATCGCGACGCTCTTTGGCCGATATGATCGATGGCGCTCGCGTCGAGGTGGCACCGTACAAGCGCGATCCAAAGGACTTTGTCCTATGGAAACCATCGACCAGCGATCTCCCGGGTTGGGAAAGCCCCTGGGGTCGGGGGCGCCCCGGATGGCATATCGAATGTTCCGCGATGATCCACAAACATCTTGGGCCCACGATTGACATCCACGGTGGCGGTAACGACCTAACCTTTCCTCATCACGAAAACGAACTTGCCCAGGGACGGTGTGTCGGCGGCCACGCCAACTACGTGCGCTACTGGATGCACAACGGAATGTTGACGATGGGCGCTGAAAAAATGTCGAAGAGCGTCGGTAACATCGTCACCATCCGCGAGCTCCTCGAAACGTACGACGGCGAGGTACTTCGTTATGCCCTGCTCTCAGGGCAATATCGCCAAAGTCTCGTGTGGGAAGAGCGGTTGCTCGAGCAAGCGCGGTCGAGCCTAGACACGCTCTATCAAGCCTTGCGGACGGCGACCTCCGATAGCCCAAACACGGCTCGGAGCTATGCCGATTCGCCCGCATCCGAATTTCCCAATGCAGTGCTCGAAGCCTTAGCCGATGACTTGAATACCCCCATTGCACTTGCTTCACTACATGCACTTGCCGGCAAGATCCACGGTGCAGATAACGAAGCAGAAAAATCCGATCTTCGAGAAAAACTGCTCGCCGGCGGCTGGTTGTTAGGTATCCTGAACACGCCGGTCGAGGAATACTTTCAAACCAACGCCACCCTTGATAGTGCCTCGATCCAAGTACTCATCGATGAACGCGAGGCTGCACGCAATGCGAAAGACTTTGCCCGAGCCGACCAAATACGTGATCAACTCTTGGAAAGCGGGATTGAGCTCGAAGACACGACTGAAGGAACCCGCTGGAGAACCTTGTAAACGCAACAGTCACCGTTCGATTCTCTATTTGCTGGTGCGAGCAAAACTACCCCTATATAGTGACCGCGACCGCGACTGCGCGGCCTGAAACTAATCGGTTCGAGTGAACGGGAAGTCGGTGCGATTCCGACACTGTCCCCGCAACGGTGAAGTAGAGTACGCATCGCATGTCGGCTAGTTCCGACAACGCAAGCCACTGGCTTAATTATGCTGGGAAGGCGCGAGCGCTGTTTCAAGGGAAACGTCTACCAAGTCCGGAGACCGGCTCGAACGGTACCCATCTGCCATTCGCGGAGCGACGAGGGAAGATTGTTCTAGTGTGTTTGTCTTTCGTACGACATCTGTTAAACGTTGCGGCAATTTCAACCTTTATTAGCGGTATCTCTGCCTTCGCAGACGAAAATATCGTCACCGAAATTATTGTGAGTGCAAGCCGACTGGAAACCACCGAACAGCCAGTCCATGTAGTCGATATGGACGACGCTCCACGGCCTCTCATGGCAGTAGATACACTTCGAGGGATATCGAGCGTCGCCGTTTCTCAATCAGGCAACCGGGGTTCTCTAACCCAAATACGGCTTCGAGGCGCCGAAGCGAATCATGTCATGGTGTTAATTGATGGCGTTCAGGCAAATGACCCGGCTATAGGATCAGAATTCAATTTTGGCACGCTTTACGGTATCGGTATCACGCGTATTGAGGTCCTCAACGGCCCGCAGAGTGCAGTACACGGAAGCGACGCGCTAGCCGGCGTAATCTTTATCGACACCACCCCCGTCGCCGACCGCTCCGCGGCATATCTTGGCATAGGGACAGCACAAACCGTCACTTCCTCTATTGACTTCGCCCGAGTGAAATCCAACGGGTACATTAGCACTTCAATTGGAGGCATCAAAAGCGACGGAACCAATGTTTCGCTAATTGGTGACGAAAACGACGCTTTTAGGAACAACAACTTGAATTTCAACGCGCAACACTCGGTTGCGAACTGGACGGTAAAACTAACTTCGCGATTAACTCGGTCACGGACCGACTTCGATCCAACGCCCTACCCAGCATTCGTTCCCATTGACGGGGATCTACGCAACGATACAGACCTGAGATTAATTGGTGTATCCAGCATCTGGGATGGCTCGGATTATTGGACACCCAACATTCACCTCGCAACTACGCGCGCTCGATTAAGCAACGTTTCGGGTGGGGCCATTTCTGATGGCAGTATCGGGAAGCGGCACAACGTCACGTTCTCCAACAACTTTAGACTTTGGAATGACCGACGGCTAAACGTAACGGTAGGCCATCATTCGGAAGAATTACTCCGGCACGGCGTGCGGAGCGTGTACGGTGACCCTAACCAAAATCAACAAACGCAGTCATCCAATATCGCTGCTGAATACCTCTACACTGAGCCACCCATCACAGCATCAGTTTCGATAAGGCGCGATCACCACAGTTTATTTAACGACGCAACGACCTTTGGTATAAGCGGTAGCGTCGTCCTTCGTTCCACAAAGTGGTTCGCTCGAATCGCTTCAGGCTTCAAGAATCCAACCTTTACGGAACGTTTCGGCTACACACCTGACACATTCATTGGTAACCCAGATCTAACACCGGAATCATCGAAAGAGTTTCAGTTTGGGGTTCACCGATCTTGGCGCGTAACAGATCTTTCACTCGTGTATTTCAACGCTAACCTCAAAGACGAAATCGACGGATTTGTTTACGACTCCGTCAACATGGGTTTCACGGCTCGGAACATGGCTGCTCGAAGTCATCGATCCGGCATCGAAGCGACCGTCGAGATAGAAAGAGGATCACATTCGTTGGATGCGAATTACAGCGTGATCAAAAGTACCGAATCTGGACTTCGTGAAGTGCGCCGACCACGAACCCTTGGCCGGATAAACTATACGTTCCGAGTCGGCGAACGATGGACTCTAGCGGCCAGGATCACGCATACGGGGAGTCAAATCGATACCGATTTCTCAACTTACCCGGGGACACGTCGGCGACTGGATCCGTACCAACAGTTCAACGCCGGTATGACCTTTAGCGTTAGCCCCCAACTTCAGCTCCAACTTTTCGTTGAAAATCTATTCAACGTAAAAACACAAGACGTATTCGGTTATCGTAATCCAGGTACCACAATACAGATCGGGATCCACGCATCATTATGAATGGTGACGCAATCAGCCGGCACGTAGGGGCAATGTGGAACGAAAGTATCGTTCCGACGCTCCACGAATACATCCGTATCCCAAATAAGTCCCCAGCTTTTGATCGGGATTGGGAAGAACACGGTTACATGGATGACGCCGCCAATCTGCTTGTTAAATGGGTCGCTCAAACAGGCATCACCGGATTAATGCACCGCGTGGTTCGCCTCGAGGGACGTACGCCAGTCATCCTCATTGATATACCGGGCGAGCACGGTAACGTCTTGATGTACGGGCACTTCGACAAACAGCCCGAATTCAAAGGTTGGGCAGACGGGCTTGGTCCATGGACTCCAATCGAGAAAGATGGCCGACTGTACGGACGCGGAGGTGCCGATGATGGCTATGCGATCTTCGCCAGTCTTGCCGCGATTAGTGCGCTGCAAGCGCAGAACCTTCCTCATCCGCGGTGTCTGATACTCATTGAGAGCTGTGAAGAAAGCGGTAGTTATGATCTTCCCAGCTATATTGACCATTTAAGCGACGAAATCGGCGAACCCGACTTGGTAGTCTGTTTGGATGCGGAATGTGGAAATTACGATCAACTTTGGTTGACGACGTCGTTACGCGGCACGTTGAGTGGAACACTCAACGTTGAAGTACTTTCCGAGGGGGTGCATTCGGGCGCGGCCGGAGGAATCGTGCCGTCCAGCTTTCGGTTGCTCCGCCAGCTACTCGACCGAGTCGAGAATGCGGTCTCAGGCGAACTACTGAACTTTCTACAGGTTCCCATTTCTGCCGACGTTCGCGCACAGGCCGACCGAGTCGCGTCAACCCTTGGATCCACCGTGCTCGATCGTTTCCCGTGGTCGGGTAGTACCCGGCCGACAGCAACCTCGTCAAGTGAATTGGTCATAGCAAATACGTGGGGAAGTAGCATGGCAGTAGTGGGCCTCGCGGGCGCTCCAGACCCCTCAAACGCTGGCAATACGTTGCGACCCTCCACCGCGGCAAAACTTGTTTTCCGTCTCCCTCCGTCGCTCGACGCTGACGAAGCGGCGAATCGAGTCAAATCGACGTTCGAAAAAGATCCACCACAAAGTGCCACCGTGACCTTTAACCTCGATAGTCCACAAACCGGTTGGCATGCTAAAAGTCTGTCCCCAAGCCTATTGACCTCGCTCGAACGGAGTTCCGAAACTTTTTTTGGAGCCCCCATGATGACCATGGGAACGGGCGGGACTATCCCATTTATGAAAATGCTGGGAGACCGATTTCCCGCTTGTCATTTCTTTGTGACTGGAGTTCTCGGTCCGCATTCGAACGCCCATGGCCCGAATGAATTTCTCCACCTAGATACGGGAAAGCGCGTGACCTGCTGCGTCGCCCAGGTGTTGGCCGACCGAGCATTGACACCGTAACCCATTTGAACCGCGGCCAGTCGTCGCGGTTTTTCCCTATAACTACTACGCCAAGTGCGCCCTCAACTTGCTGTGGCGACCAAATTGGGCTTCGAGAAACGACATTTGGTCCCCAAGAATTCGTCCGCTGTTGGTCAACGCTAGATACTCGGCGACATTGGGGACATAGGGTAAGGCTAGTATTTCCATCCCGCATTCGTGCGGCAACCGGCTACCTTTGAAATGATTGCAACGCTTGCACGCAGCCAACACGTTATCCCAACGATCATCACCACCCCGAGATTTGGGCACGACGTGGTCTCGCGTGAGTTTCAAATCAGGGAACGACCCGCCACAGTACAAACACAAGTTGTGATCACGAGCAAAAAGGGCTTTATTCGTCAGTGGCGGACCGCTTCGATCCAGTGAAACGACTCGGCCGTTGCACGCGATAATGCCGTGTACTTCCAGCGATGTCTGACTGCCGTCTCGGCGGGAGTGTCCACCACGAATCCTCAATATGGGCTCTCCATGTGTCCATAAGACCAATCGGCGCGCATATAGACATACGGCGTCCTGCCAGCTAACCCAATCAACGGGCTGCCCGGCCAAGTTGAGCCTTAGAATTCGCGGGACACGATCGAAGTCGTTCAACGTCGCTAACATAAATCTATCCTTCCACCCGACACGTATCATGACCAATCACGAAAGGCTGTCAACTCGCTCTCACCCAATAACTTTACGGATTGCAGAGCTCTCGAGGGTCGCTAACGCACCTCCATATAGCCGCCCCGGATCGCGGGTTCACCTGCCATGTTATAGGCGGTAAACCAGACATGACTGTCTACTAACCCGTTTACTTCCAGGGTGATGGTGTTGGGCATCAAAACCATAGCACCGAATCGACACGCGTATCGCTTAACCCGGTGGGCATTACCATCGAGCAAGTTGTTGACGAGGCAAGAGATAGAGAGCGCTAGCGTCGCTGTACCGTGAAGAATAATGTCGGGCAGGCCCGCGGCCCGCGCGATGTCTCGATCCGTATGGATCGGGTTATAGATCCGCGCGCATTCCGTGTATACATGCGCCGCATACGTGCTTACCGGGATCGTGTACTGTCGACCGGCTTGGGCGCCTGATGGGATTTCGGGTAGCAACGGCGCACTCTCGATCGCCTTATCCCCGCCAATAACGTTCACTCCACGAGAGAGGCCGCCCTGCTGAGTGGATACGATCAGATTCGATTCTTCATCCCTGGTTTCGAGCCGCATCATCTGAAATGCCCCCGCTTTGCGCTGCTCCACCGAAGTAATTGTGGCGCACGTGTAGAGCGATTCGTTTGGACGGATCGGGCGATGGATAAGGACGTCGTGTGAAGCATGCACTCCAGAACGCGCTTCTTCCAACGTCATGCTTTCTGAGCCCTCGACACGTTGCGCATCGAGGACAACCGGCCACTCGGGACACACAGAAAAAACCGGATGGGCAGTAAGTTCCCTCGTCGTATCGTAGTAGTTTGCGGATATCTCTCCGACGCCCGCCGCGTATGACATCAACCAGCGTTTTTCTGCAACTTGACGAAAACGCTTAGTCGACTTTCCCACGGTCGAAGAATTCATCGGCATTGAACGGCTCCTACTTTTTGACAGATCATAAACGAATGGGCAGAGTCGTCCGCCATGATCTGGCGATGGTCCACGGCCTATGTGATTACGTATCTATTGCTCGGGGGCTGTGGCTCCACCAACCCCATGGTTGAGACTCCGGTGACCGTTACTCCCAAAGACAACTGGTTTTGTGACATGGGGGTCGAAAATCAGACCTGGGAGTGCGTCAAAGACTACGTTCCAGATGGCACAAAGAAACGGCTATCGAGATCGCTGCCACCTAAGCCAGATCAGACACTGCCAAAAACTTACGTACCGGAAGTGGTAGATAGCAGTAACACCGTAGGTACCCGCTCCTCCAACCCTAACATCGGATCGCCACTTTACCGACGCCTCGCACTTAAGCCGGGGCATGTTGTGAATC
>ERZ651768.285-NODE-285-length-38260-cov-3.788859_pt1 | contig 38260 bp, 36 predicted proteins | sample MGYA00514754_ERZ651768 | MGnify/ENA metagenome assembly ERZ651768
GCTATCACGAAAGGTTCCTATGGGCAACGAGTGCTCTTTCCATCAAGCAAATAAGGTGCGTGAGTATCTCCACTCGCAATCTTAAATTGCGCAGATCCATTGAAATAAAAAGGCCCCGCTTTCTAGCGGGGCCTTTTTATTTCAATTACTAACCTGGCCTACTGGAGGCTTAATAGTCCATAGGGGGCATAGCAGGCGCTGGTGCATCCGGCTGAGGAATGTCACTGATGAGGGACTCAGTTGTGAGTACCATTGCCGCTACGCTAGAAGCGTTCTCTATCGCGGCTCTGGTGACCTTTGCCGGGTCCATAATCCCGCCCTCTAAAAGGTTGACGTACTCTCCGGTTTCGGCGTCGTATCCATAGTCTCCATCGCCTTTAAGGGTTTCGGCTAAGATGACTTCCCCAGAAACTCCTGTGTTCTCTGAGATGAGCATGAGGGGCTTAACTAAAGCCTTCTTGAGTATATTCACCCCAGTTTGCTCGTCTCCCTCAAGGGAGATCCCATCTAGCGATTCCCCGGCCCTTAATAGCGCAAGCCCTCCGCCAGGCACAATTCCCTCTTCAACAGCAGCTCTTGTAGCCGATAAGGCATCTTCTACCCTATTCTTCTTTTCTTTGAGCTCCACTTCAGTTGCGGCTCCGACCTTAATGATCGCGACACCACCAGAAAGCTTAGCAAGTCTTTCCTGAAGCTTCTCTCTATCAAAGTCAGACGTTGTTTCATCAATCTGAGCTCTTATCTGATTAATTCTTCCCTGTATCTGGCTATCTTCACCGTGACCCTCGACAAACGTAGTCTCTTCTTTACTCGCAACTACCCGCCGGGCACGACCAAGATCTTCCACACTAACCGAATCAAGCTTCCGGCCTATCTCTTCACTGATGACAACACCACCAGTCAAAATAGCCATATCCTCAAGCATAGCCTTTCTTCGATCGCCGAATCCTGGAGCTTTTATAGAAAGAACATTAAGGGTGCCTCGTAGTTTATTGACCACTAGAGTCGCTAAAGCTTCCCCCTCGACGTCTTCCGCGATTACAACAACGTTCTTCGCAATCTGGAGGATTTTCTCCAAAGCAGGTAGGAGATCCGACACTGCTGATACTTTCTTGTCCGTGATAAGAATGTACGGGTCCTCTATTGAGGATTCCATTCTATCCTGGTCTGTAATGAAGTAAGGGGAAATATACCCTCGATCAATCTGCATGCCCTCAACGAACTCTTGCTCGTAATCAAGACCCTTCGACTCTTCAACCGTGATTACTCCATCCTTTCCAACTTTCTCCATCACGTCAGCAATCAGATTACCCATTTCGTCGTCGTGGGCGGAAAGAGCAGCTACCTGCCCAATCTGTGTCCTGCCTTCCACAGGAGTTGACATATCTTGGACAGAGGATCTGAGTGTATTTACAGCTTTGTCGATTCCTCGCTTGATCGCCATTGGATTGGCTCCCGCAGCGATGTTTTTAAAGCCTTCATGAATTATTGCCTGGGCAAGAACAGTTGCAGTTGTTGTACCGTCTCCGGCAACATCATTTGTTTTGCTAGCAGCCTCTTTCAGAAGCTGGGCTCCCATGTTTTCAAATGGATCCTCAAGCTCTATCTCTTTTGCAATAGTAACTCCATCGCTGCATACCTGAGGCGGGCCGAATTTCTTGTCAAGTACAACGTTTCTTCCCCTTGGGCCCAATGTAACGCCTACTGTGTCCGCCATGGTATCTATTCCACGCTTCATGGCAGCTCGGGCTTCTTCACTGAAAGTAAGCTGTTTAGCCATTACTTCCTCCTACCTTTTATTTATAAATCCTTAAATGATTAAACTACTTTTTGAAAAGAATATCGTCTTCCCTAAGAACTAGGTATTCGATTTCCCCGTCTTTGTATTCGGTACCTGCATATTTTGAATAAATAACCGTGTCACCTACCTCGAGTTCCATGGGGACATGGTTACCTTCATCTGTAACCCTACCGGGTCCAACAGCGACAACCGTACCTTCCTGGGGCTTTTCCTTAGCAGTGTCCGGTATGTATATACCTCCGGCACTTACCTGCTCGTCCCCTTCCATGGGCTCCACTACTACACGATTACCCAGCGGCTTAAAAGCAACCTTGGTAGTCATGAATACGAACCTCCTATTCCTTACTCTATATTTACTATCTATTGTTAAAAATTATCTGCTTAAATAACGGAAACAAATCCGACTTGCCGAAAAGTCGGAATTTCATAGTAAGCAGGTCAAAAAACCTTGTCAACACCTGACTACTAAAATCGTTGGTTTTGACGTCAATTTGACAAAAGGTTTATATGCGCAATAGACGCTATAAAATTTCGGAGTTTTTGAAGCTTCCTATAAGGATAATTTGGACCATTTGCCTTCATAAAATAGCAACGGCCTACCGTTTCTCACCTTCATTTCTTCTACTTTTCCTACAAAGATAGTGTGATCCCCTTCCTCGTAAGCGCTGACAACCTTGCAGTCAAGTGATGATAAAGCTCCTTCAAGAAAAGGAATGCCCGACGAGGTAAAAAAGAAGTCCGGGTTAATACTGCCATCACGCTTTTCAGCTGAACGAGCGTAATAGTCGCCAATTATTTTTTGATCTTCTGAAAGAATATTGATTCCATATCTTCCTGTTCTTTTAATTATCGGATGAGTATTCGCATTGTGACCCACACAGACCATTGACAACATCGGGTCAAGCGAAATAGAAGCTATTCCATTTGCTGTCATTCCATGGACAGTACCATCTGATTCGACGGTGGTGATAAGAGAGGCCCCGGTCGCAAAATTGCTCCATGCGCGCCTGAAAAGGTCGGAATCCATAGTATTCGCCACTCCTTACTCATATCGGTCATCTAGAGTGTTTATTTGGGGATTTCTAAAGCATCCAATGAGCGTAAGTACAATTACTCGCTTAACTGATGCTATATCTAATTCCTATTACATCACCTACGGCAAGATTATATACACTTAAATACCTTTGAAGTGCATTGGGATACACTACGCCACCACATGCATTTTATTGACACCTGTTCAACAGCCAAAATAAAATGCTATCGCTAAGTAGCCCTCCCGATCATAATAAGCGCCAAGAACCTAAAGTTAATTAAGAATGCCCACAAAGGCCTACATTTTAATCGAAACAGCTGTCGGCAGAACCAAAGATGTGTCTCGCGCACTTATCGCATTAAATGACGTGATCAACGTTGATGCTGTTACCGGGCCGTATGACATAATTGCCATTGTTTCGTCAAACGGCCTTGCCGCCGTTGGTGAATTAGTAACCACCGACATACACACTATTCAAGGTATTGTTCGGACAGTAACTTGTCTACAGTTGGTGCCCAGTAACTGAAGCACCTTTGTACTTTATAGGGTAATAAATAGCTTTCACAAGAGGAGAACTTCCTTATGGATTTTAGGTTTTCAGAAAGCGAAGAAAAGTTCCGTGAGGAGCTGACATCGTGGCTGAATATGGAACTCGCTAGCCGCCCAAGCGATGATGATGAGGACAATTCGGATTCATCATGGGACTTCAACCTTGTGATGAGAAAAAAGTTGGCTGAAAAAGGTTGGCTGACCATGGCGTGGCCCGAAGAATACGGGGGGCAAAGTGCCTCTCATATGATGCAAGTCATATTTTCAGAGGAGATGTCCTATAACAGGGCCCCTGGCAGGGATGTCTTCGGAACTAGAATGATGGCACCTACTCTCATGATTCACGGCACTGAAGAGCAAAAAAAACAGTTCCTCCCTCCGGTTTCACGTGGTGATGTCCAATGGTGCCAAGGTTACTCCGAACCAGAATCAGGTTCAGACCTAGCCTCCCTCCAAACCAGGGCAGTAGAAGACGGCGACGACTTCGTCGTCAATGGCACGAAGATTTGGACTTCAAGCGCTCACAGAGCAGACCACATAATGGTTCTTACAAGAACCGACCCGGATGCACCAAAACATAGGGGAATCAGCTTCCTACTTTGCGATATGAATACACCTGGCATTACGGTCAATCCGATCATAAACATGGCTGATGACCATGGTTTCAACATGGTTACATTCGAAGACGTTCGTATCCCCAAGAAGAATCTCGTAGGGGAACAGAATAGGGGATGGTATGTAGGCGCCACTCTGCTCGATTTCGAACGTTCCGGAGTAGATTATTCGGCCGGAGCCAAGAAAACCTTAGAAGAATTAGTTGACTTCGCGAAGAACAACAAGAAAAACGGCACGTTAATTGCTGATGACCCCGTAATGAGAAATCGCTTCGCTGACCTTGCAATTGAAGTCGAGGTTAGCAAGCTGATCTCATACAACATAGCGTGGATGCAAAGTCAGGGTCTTGTACCAAACAAGGAAGCTTCGATGGGGAAGGTATTAGGCACAGAACTCCAGCAACATGTGAGTTATACGGGAATGCAGATGTTAGGAATGCACGGGCAGTTGGGACCGGGATCAAGCCATGCTCCGCTAAAGGGCCGCATAGAGCACATGTATCTTACAGATGTATCCCAAACGATTCAGGCCGGCACTTCGGAAATAAATAGAAACATCATAGCCACAAGAGGACTCGGATTACCGCGAGGGTAACCCCAGCAAAAAGGGAGAGAAATATGGATTTCAAGTTCGACAATGTCGAAGAGGAATTCCGATCGGAAGTTAAGGAATTCATTGATAAAGAACTGCCATGGAACTGGCGCCAAGAAGACCTCGACGCAGAAGACGAAGTTGATTCGATAAAAGTGATGGAATTCAAGCGAAAGCTTGGCGGGCAGGGTTGGCTCACTATGGCATGGCCTGAAGAGTACGGTGGGCAATCCGCGACTCATATGAGACAGGTAGTGTTCAACGAAGAGATGGCCTATAGGGGAATTCCCGCAGGAGATGCGGGGATTCGCATGGTGGGCCCTATCTTAATGTTGTACGGCACCGACGAACAGAAAGAACAGTTCCTACCGAGAATTGCTAATGCGGAGATCAACTGGTCCCAGGGTTACTCCGAACCCGATTCAGGTTCGGATCTGGCATCACTTCAAACCCGAGCTGTCGAGGATGGAGATGATTTCGTGGTAAGCGGATCGAAGATCTGGAACTCCGCTCATGCTGGATCAGACTGGATGTTTATGTTAGTGAGAACCGACCCAGATGCACCGAAGCATCGGGGAATTAGTTTTGTACTGTCCGAACTAGAAACTGAAGGCGTCACCGTAGAGAAGATTCCGATGATGTGGGAAGCCTATAGGGGACTAGTAACTTTTGACAACGTTAGAGTACCGAAGAAAAACCTGGTCGGTGAAATGAACAGGGGATGGTATGTAGGAGCCGCACTCTTGGACTTTGAAAGATCTGGGGTGGATAGACCAGCAAGAGCAAAAAGGGTTCTAGAGGATTTAATATCTTTTTCTAAAGAAAACAGCAAAAATGGCAGGAATCTCGCCGACGACCCAGTAGTAAGGCATGAATTAGCGGATCTTGCGGTCCAAATAGAGACGACTAGGCTCATGTGTTACAACGTCGCCTGGATGCAAAGCCAAGGACTGATCCCAAATAAGGAAGCATCCATTACCAAAGTCTACGGAACGGAAATGATGAATCGATTATATGGGTTTGGTGTGAAGATGATGGGAATGCACGGTCAGCTAGATCCCGGATCCAAATGGGCCCCACTCCAAGGAAGGATTGAAAACGCATGGCTTAGATCCTTTGGGGGAATGGTAGCTGCTGGTACCTCTGAAATACAGAGGAATGTAGTGGCACAAAGAGGCCTAGGCCTACCCCGAGGATAACTGCGACCTATAGTTAATGAACCCGTAATACAACACTGAATGAAATTTCAGAGGAGACTGAGATGGATCTAGGACTTAGCGAAGCTCAACAGATGTTGAAAAACAGTGCACAGGAATTCCTGGAAGCCGAGTGCCCAGACACTTATGTGCGTGAGATGGAAGATGACGAGAGAGGTTACACCGCGGAAATGTGGCAGAAACTTGCCGAGCAAGGTTGGCTGGGACTCATCATTCCAGAGAAATACGGAGGAGTGGAGCTTGAGTTTCAAGATCTCATCATACTTCTTGAAGAGATGGGACGGCATATGCTGCCAGGTCCATATTTTTCCACTGTGGTAATGGGTGGAATGTCGATTATGGAAGCTGGCACTGAGGATCAGAAGCAAGAGTATTTACCGCGTATCGCCGAAGGACAAATCATAGTCACCCTGGCATTAAATGAGCCCAGTGGAAGGTGGGACGCTGAGGGAATCCAGCTGACCGCAGATAAAAGCGGGGACGGTTACGTATTGAACGGAACGAAATTGTTTGTTCCTAACGCTCACGTATCAGATAACCTAGTGGTAGCAGCCAGAACAGGTGAGGAAGATACTGATATAAGCCTCTTCATAGTCTCGTCACAGGCAAAAGGTGTTACCCAGAATTTGCTAAAAACAATCGCATCTGACCGCCAATCCGAAGTAGTTTTTGAAAACGTTGAAGTTCCTTCCTCAGCACTACTAGGAGAGAAAAACGCCGGGTGGGCCACTATCGTGAAAGTTCTTCAATGGGGGGCCATCGGTAAGTGTGCAGAAATGTCCGGTGGCGGTCAAGAAGTATTAGATATGACCGTGGAGTATGCAAAGCAACGTACACAGTTCGGACGCCCCATAGGAACGTTTCAGGCGATACAACACCATTGTGCGAATATGGCAACTGATGTTGAGGGAGCAAAATTCATCACATATCAAGCAGCCTGGAAGTTGTCTGAAGGACTACCTGCAGAACGAGAAGTCGCTATGGCGAAGGCCTGGGTTAGTGAAGCCTACCGAAGAGTATGTGCTCTCGGACATCAGTCACATGGTGCCATAGGCTTTACCAAAGAGCACAATATGCAACTTTACTCGAGGAGAGCTAAAGCAGCCGAACTAGCATTTGGCGATGCTGATCTCCATCTTGAGAAAGTAGCCGAAATCATAGGTCTTTAATTTTATACGCTCAGCACGGATGAAGTGCCTGTGAGGTCTTATCTCTCGGCACTTCATATGAAAGAATGCTGCCTTAACTGTACTGATTCAGTCACATTAGGCTTATGATTGTTGCGTACTAAAAGTCGGACGGTTCCACACTAAGAAAACAACAGAAAAATCAATTGAATGAATCAAATAATCCTTACATAACTTGTGAAGATCTCTTCAAAATCTACAAGGTCGCGGATTTAGAAGTTGTAGCTCTCAGGGGACTAGATCTCAAAGTCGACCGAGGAGAGGTTGTAGCAATTGTTGGAGCAAGCGGAAGCGGCAAAAGTACACTTCTCAACATTCTGGCCGGGTACGATAATCCCTCAGCTGGCAATATAAGGGTAGGCAAACGAGATTTACTTAGAATGAATCCTGGCGATGTAGAAGAGTACCGAAAATTAGAGGTAGGGTTTATATGGCAGCAGACAAGCAGAAATCTATTTCCATATTTAACAGCGCTCGAAAATGTTGCTTTACCTATGATGTTGACAAGTGTGAAGGGTACCGAACGAAATGAAAGAGCATCACGTTTATTAAACATAGTAGGGCTAGCTCACAGGCTAGATCACACACCCGAGAAGCTTTCTGGGGGGGAGCAACAGCGAGTAGCAATAGCAGTTGGGCTGGCCAATAATCCTCCTCTCTTGCTTGCAGACGAACCAACAGGGGAACTGGATGACATCACTGCTTCGGAGATCCTGGATCTGTTTGGAGAAGTCAATGATGAGTTAGGTACAACCATCGTGATAGTCACACACGACCCTGATATAGCTTACAAGGTCGGAAGAGTAGTTCTGATCCGCGATGGAAAAACCTCCACGGAAATCCGCAGGAGGGTATCTTACCAGAGCATATCTGGATCGGCAGACACTGAAAAAGAGTTGGAGGAATTCATCCTCGTTGACGGAAACGGAAGAATTCAGGTACCTCGAGATATACTTGAGGAACTAGGTATCGGAGAAAGGGCCAAAATCGAAACCAGCGATGGTAAAGTCATCATAGCTCCCGGGAAATAATTCTGATCTATGTTTGAGCCACAAGACGGAGTTGTGCCAAAAGACGATGCACTTATACGCACTATTGACCTTTCAAAAGATTATATGCTTGGCACAGACATAGTAAAAGCTCTCACTGACATCAACTTTCAGGTGTATCCCGGTCAATTCGTAGCTATAGTTGGCCGTTCTGGGTCAGGAAAAACAACGTTGTTAAATATAATGGCGGGACTAGACAAGCCTACCTCGGGGAGTGTGGTCTTGCGAGGCAAAGATATTGGAAAAATGGGAGAGAAGGATCTTACACAAGTACGGCGACATACTATTGGTTTCATATTTCAATCATTTGGATTACTTCCTTTGCTTTCTGCATTTGAGAACGTCGAATTACCATTACGCATAGCGGGAGTAGGAGCCGGGGAACGCCAAATCAGAACCCGTGAAGTGTTGGAAATGGTTGGACTTTGGGAACGTGCTAACCATCGGCCATACGAACTATCCGGTGGAGAGCAACAACGAGTGTCAATTGCTCGTGCAATTGTTAACAGACCACCTCTTGTCCTTGCCGACGAACCAACCGGAGAACTTGACTCCAATAACGCACGTTCAATCTTTGGATTGTTTAAAGATATGGTGAAAGAGCAAGGAATCAGTGTCGTATCGGCCACACACGATTCTACGCTTCTCTCGTTAGCCGATGAAGTGAAAGAGATCAGAAATGGCCAGCTTGAGGATAGTGTTGTATCCGAATCCCCTGAGAGGTTTCGTTAGTTGTTCGTAATATAGTAAAACTGACAGTCCCTAAATTGCTGGAATATCCATTTCAAATAACCTAACGTTGAGACTGTCCCCTCTGCCGGATAATCAGTCCAAGGAACCTTGGATAATGTCCAGTCAGGCTGCTCAACAAGTCTTCGACGTAGGATTTGTATTGAAATCAGCAGATATTCTTTCCCCAGAAGCGAGTGATCGTCTGGAAAGGTTCCTTTCTAAACCTTTGAGTGCTTCTAAAGGTGAACTTTCTAGAACGCACCAGGAATCCACTACTTGCTTACCCTATGTATGCCATTTTTCTTCTGTCTGCAGGGTCAAAAGAGACCGCCCTGCAAAAGTATTGGTAAGAAACTGCCTCAGGTTCAATTCAACAGATCAACAAGAGCCCTCGGGCATATCTGAACTAGCTATCGACTTGCTGGCTAAAAGACGAACGAATGGCAAACCTCTATCTTCTTCAACCCTTGAACTGTTGGACCGTATTAGACCAAACGGACCCCTAAGGCAACAAGTATAATCTGCCCCTGACATTCACCTGGACTATTGGGAGCGCATACAGATATGAATCTTTTTGATCTATCAGGCAAGACCGCTTTGGTAACGGGGGGCAACGGTGGTATCGGATACAGCATAGCAGAAGGCCTTGCTCAGGCCGGCGCCGATATAGTTATAGCTGCGAGGAACAAAACAAAGACATCTGATGCAGTGGGTGCCATCAGAGAACTAGGTGTCAAAGTGAAGGGTATAGAAGTCGACGTTGCGGACGAAGCATCAATAAGAAATATGGCTAAAGGAGCAGCGGATTTAACAGGGCACGTGGACATCCTCGTGAACAACGCAGGCATAGGAATCAGAAAGCTTCCCCAAGACTATCAGCTTGAGGATTGGAACAAAGTTTTAGATATAAATTTGACTGGCTCTTTTCTGTGCGCCCGTGAACTTCATTCACACATGAAAGAAAACGGTGGGGGCAAGATAATCAATATAGGGTCCATGACCTCGATTTTTGGTCTTGACTGGGCGGTCGCATATGCCTCCAGCAAAGGTGGCGTGGTTCAACTCACGAAAACCCTCGCCGTTACCTGGGCTCGGGATAATATCCAAGTTAATACAATCCTGCCAGGTTGGATTCACACAGACCTCACCCGAGGAATAAGAGAGGATTACCCAGATCGGTATACCCATATACTATCCAGAATTCCGGATGGACGATGGGGTGAACCTGCAGATCTGGCTGGAACATCTGTGTTTCTTTCCAGCCAAGCATCCAACTATGTGACGGGTATCTCGATCCCGGTCGACGGGGGATACACCTCTTTTTAGAGATCAGACTTCTAATTTACCTACATCCCTAATATGGTGATAAATAATGGCGAAAGAAATACTGCTAGACATAGAAGACAACATTGCAACAGTAACGTTCAATAGACCAGACCAACACAACGCAATTAGTTATGAAGGCTGGCAGCTACTCTCAAAAACTGTTAGGGATATAGGCCAGGAAGGCTCTGTGAAAGTTGTCATATTCACCGGTTCTGGTAACCGATCGTTTTCCGCAGGTGCTGACATCAAAGATTTTAAATCGCATAGATATGACTCCGGTTCTTCCAAGATTTATTCTGAGGCATTCGATGGAGCTTTAGATGACATTGAAGCCTTGTCCATGCCTACTATTTCTATGATACGAGGTATTTGCGTGGGTGGTGGATGTGAGCTTTCTATGGCAACTGACATACGCATAGCAGCTCAAGGAAGCAAATTTGGCATTCCCGTAGCTAAACTTGGAATACTAGTAGGCTATCGTGAGATGAAAAGACTGGTTAATCTGGTCGGCCCAGGAAATGCTAGTTATATATTGCTAAGCGGCAGAATAATTGGAGACACAGAGGCGCTGAAAATGGGCATGATCACTAAGCTGGTAGAAGAATCAGAATTGGAAGGAGCCGTTATGGATCTCGCAAGAGAAATGGTGCCCCTTGCCCCACTTTCTCAATCAAGACACAAGAAAATTCTACAATCCGTAATTGCTAATCAATCACTGGACGGGTTCACAGTAGAAGAAATCAACTTGCCATTTACGAATTTCGACAGCGAAGATTTCAATGAAGGACGAAAAGCTTTCATAGAGGGCCGTACTCCCGTCTTTAATGGGGCATAAATTCCTGTTGCTTTAGATATACACAACACTTAAAAATCACTGCATGTGTAGGGGGGGGAACCTGGACTGGATTTCATCATGCTCTTGTAAAAAATTATGAATTCCGATCACTGTCTAGCGCCTGAATCAGAACTAGAGGTTTTCTTCAAAAAATCGTATTAGCCTTTTCTCAAGGTAAACCCTGTCCGACCGCCTTCTTGGCATGTGGCGTTCGTCTGGAAACATAGCAAGTTCGTAATCCTTACCAGAGGAGATTAACGAGTTGATCAGGCGGGCTGTGTGCCTGAAATGAACGTTTTCATCAATTAAACCATGAATCAATAGCAGTTTCCCCTGCAGGCCTGAGACGTGAGCCATTACGCTTCCGTTTTCGTAACCGTCGGGATTTGAATCGGGCGTGCCCATATACCTTTCTGTATAGTGCGTGTCGTATCCGTCCCAGGAAGTAACTGGTGCTCCCGCCACAGCTGCTTTAAAGATATCTGGTGCTTGGGCCATGCACATCAGAGCCATGTATCCTCCATAACTCCAGCCGTATATTCCAACTCTCCGAGGATCAGCCAAACCCTGTTCTATGAGCCATCTCACTCCGACAATCTGATCTTCGACCTCAACCGTTCCCATATTATTTTTGATGTAGGATTCGAACGCGATGCCACGCCTGGTACTTCCACGATTATCTAAAACAAATACGAGATAGCCTCTCTCCCTGAGATATTGAGGTCGGAGAGAACCGGTCAGACCCCAGCCTCTGGTCACAAGTTGGGCATGTGGCCCGCCATAAACATAAATTAGAGTTGGATAAGGCCCGTCTCCATAAGATCTATCTGGCCTATAGACAGCGCCGTGTAATATCTCTCCTGTTGGGGATTGCACATTCACGAACTCTGGTGGTTTCAAACCTAAATCTTCGACTCTTCTATCCGTAGGTCGATGGATTTCCTCTATTAGACCCTGTCCTGACAGCCCCTCTAATGTGACCGCTGGAGGAGCCTCTGGAGATTGATGGATGTCCACAAACTTACCGGCCCTAGCATTACATATAACAGTGTGTATACCCGCCTCCAGCGTGATCCTTTCCAGGTCTGCTCCTCTAAATGATATTCGGTATAAGTGATTTTCTGTTGGGGACTCTTTTGTCGATGTGAAATAGACAACCTCACCGATTTCGTCTACAGAAGAAATCGATTCAACTTGCCATTCCCCATCGGTCAACTGTACAAAGGATTGGCCATCAGCCTCGTAAAGGTACAGGTGTCGATACCCTGATCTTTCAGAAGCCCACAGAAACCTTCCATCTTTCAAAGGGCGGTACATGTCATGCAGATTTATCCAGATCTCTGATACTTCTCTTAGAAGCATGGTTTTATGAGAGAGGTCACCGGTAAACCGAAGTAAATCAAGGCAGGTCTGTTCTCGGTTTTGACACTGAACTGCCAGATGGCCGTCAGGCAGCCAATCCACACGGGCTATGTACTCGTATTCACTCAAATCTGCCCATGTTACATGGCCCACCATGTCAATTACTCCCAGCCTGACCTGAGGGTTATCGCAGCCAGCAAATGGATACCTGTGAACTTCCCTAGAAGAGTCTCCCGGGAAATCTTTGCCAAGATGGGAAATATGAAACTCCGGTATATGAGTTTCGTCGACCTCTGTGAAAGCGATTAGACTACTGTCAGGTGACCACCAGTAACCTGATGATCTTCGCATTTCTTCTTGAGCTATATAGTCGGCAAGGCCTCTGGTAGTACCATCTCGGCCTCCAATGGTTCTCATTGACGGAGTCCCACCACCTATAGGTATAGAATAAATATCGCCATTGCATACAAAGGCCAGTGAACTCCCATCTGGGGATGCCTTGGGATCTATAGCAGGGTACTCTTCCCCATTCACAAGTAGCCGGGGGCTCGAGTCCAAAGAATCTAAAATATAAACACTTCCGCTATCTGGAATAAGTATCCTGTTCCCAGTGATCCAGGTGTATTGGGATATCCCCCGACCCATCTGCCTGAGACGCTGTCGTCTCAGCTGCTCTTCAAGGGATTCCTCGCTTGAGCTATCACCGAGAGAGCTCGCTACAAGAGACTCAATCCCGCTACTCAATTCCAGCGCAAATAGCGATTTAGATCCATTTGGGCTAACGGACTTCAAATAAGTCAGATATCGATTATCAGGACTGAATGAAAAAGAGCTCGGATAATCCATACCTGGCGAAGGATATTGCGCTATATCCTCTACTGTGATCGACATAGAAATCAATCAGCGGATTCGCTGAACTACTTTTCTGGCAGCCTCAACCACATTATCAACATGCTCCATCATAGTAAGAGCATTGAAAGCCCCCGCTGCTGCTGTTTGCATCAGTATTCCCTCATTCAACATTCCCAGAAAAAAAGCCCGCTTCATCTGGCTGTCTCCAGAAATCGCGTCCCTATAGTTGTGTATCGTTTGCTCAGAGAAGTGAACTCCAAACATGGACGCTACCCCAGTCACTTGGGCATCAATATCAAACTCATCAAATACAGCACGAAGCTGCTCCCTGAGGGTTTCACCGAGTTTGTTCATTCTTGAATACACTTCAGGGGTGAGATTATTCATCACAACCTCGCCCGCTCTCATAGTGAGAGGATTAGCATTAAAAGTTCCGGCGTGTGCCACATCTGCACCGCCACCAGTTGGATCGAAGACGGACATAATGTCCATCCTTCCTCCGAAAGCTCCTACCGCCGTTCCTCCTCCGATGATCTTCCCAAGAGTGGTCATATCTGGAATGACGCCAAACAATTCCTGCGCACCTCCAGGTGCAACACGGAAGCTTTGAACTTCATCAAATATTAGCACTACCTCCAGCTCTTTCGTTATTTGCCTGATCCTTTTCAAAAAAGATATATCCGCTGGCAGGTAACCAAAGGAGGAAACCACAGGTTCCATAATCACGCAGGCGATTTCATCGGCATTATCTCTCAGTATTTTTTCTGCTGATTCTGAATCGTTATACGAGACTACGTAGACTCCGTTCAAAATCGAGCTGGGTTGGCTTGAGTATTCAGGTAAAGCAGAAGGTCCAAGGGGGTCGAGTTTTTCCTGCGAAGGGTAGACACTCACCGCAACGTATTCGTGAGATCCATGATACCCGCCCTCGAATTTGAGTATTTTCTCCTTTCCCGTAAACTCCCTCGCCGCCCTGACAGCCATCATAGTCCCCTCAGTACCCGAATTCGTAAACCTAATAGTGTCTACCGAGGGAATACGCTCGCAGAGGATCTTCGCTAGTCGTATCTGGCTTTCCGTAGGTCCACTAAAAGCAGCGCCCTTTCTTGACTGATCACTGATCACAGCGGCTATGTCAGGATGAGCATGTCCAAGAATCAAGCTTGTTGCATTTATCATTAAATCCAGATACTTATTGCCATCTACGTCATAGATATATGCCCCTTCGCCCTTCTCGATGAAATGGGGGTATGGCTCAAAATAAGCAGTACCCCGTGAACTCCCCCCAGGAAGAAATTGCTCTGCTTCTTTCTGAAGAACGGCTGACTTGGGAGTACGGCTTACATAGTTTTCTATTTCAGCCTGCAGTTTATAGGTATCCAAGGACGGTCTCCTGAATTCGGATGAGCCAATTCATCTTAATACTTGAATTTAAAGACTCTACTTAAGCATGTTACCTTGTGGAATTTTTTTCTTTTGCATCTTGCTGAGTATCTCATTAAGACTTCCAGAACGAAATCCTTCCATATCGAGGGTGACATATGAATATCCATAGCCTCTGAATGCGTCAGTTATCTCCGTTCTTAGTGGTTCTGACATTAGGGTTTCAAAATCTGTTGGTTCCATCTCTATCCTTGCGATTGTGTCATGATGACGAACACGCAGCTGTCTAAAACCCTTCGAGCGAAGGAATTGCTCAGCGCTTGCTATCCGAGTAAGAGCCTCAACGGTTACCGTAGTTCCATAGGGAATCCGCGACGACAGACAAGCCTGTGCTGGCTTATCCCAGGTCTTAAGATTCATGTCTTTAGAAAGTTCTCTAATATCATCTTTAGTGAGACTGGCTTCAACCAATGGGCTGCGAACCCCATATTGTTTAGCTGCTTCCAAGCCGGGGCGGTAATCCCCCAGGTCATCCGTATTAGTCCCATTCACAACAAAACCGTACCCTTCTTCCTCAGCGAATCTGCAAAGATGAGAATAAAGCTCATCTTTGCAAAAAAAACATCTGTCCGGATTGTTTGATTGATAATCTTCCCTTTCAACTTCCTTAGTATCGATAGTGCGAAAATGCAGTCCCAAGACCTTTGCAAGTTCTGTAGCCTCTATCAATTCAGTAGGAGCAAGACTTGGGGAGACCGCGGTCACAGACAGGGATTTTTGTCCCAGGACTTCATTGGAGACAGCTGCCAGAAAGGCACTATCCACTCCTCCAGAATATGCAACGATGACGCTGCCCATTTCCTCGAGTGCGGATACAAGCATCTTTCTCTTTTCTGCTAGTGTTTGGTTGGCTACCTGGACCACGGGTCCACTCCTCTGAATCCTTCCCTTTTTGGACAGGAGAGATCCGATTATTCTTCCATCATCTCTTTAATTATAGATCTCATCTGGTTTGAATAGTGTTGATAGGATCGGTTCTGATATTCAAGAATTTTCTGTGATTCATCTGTATCGTACCAATCATTCCATCCCGCGGAGTCGCGATAAACCGCCATTTCAATAGGAGCCCCCATGACTTCAAAAAAGTCCTCCACATAATTCTTTCCCTTCAACCTCCATGATTCACCACCAGCGATGTTGAAAATATTTCCTATTGCTTCCCTCGAATCAATGGCATTGCGAAGGGCGTCTGCGACGTCATCTCTATGTATCATTTCGACCCGTTGCTCAGCAGTAAATGGCCAAGGGTCCGGAGGTTCAAGAAATTCGGGTACAGCTATACTGGCAATTCTTAGAACTACCGAGTTCACCCCTGACTCCTTAACCACTTGTTCCCCTGAAATCTTGCTGTCCGCGTATACGTCTATTGCATCTTGGGAATGTTGGGTCGTGACCGGAGGTTCTTCCCCCGAGGTATCACCGTAGGTGCTTATCGACGAGGTGAACACTATTGTCGCATCGGGTGCTCCAACTCTCATAGCCTCAACAATGTTCTTTGTTCCATCCACATTAACTTTGAAAGTAAAGTTTCGATCTTTCTCACTGTTGGGAGGAAGTATTGCTGCCAGATGGAGTACACCCCCAACCCCTAAGACGGCCTGAGAAACAATTGCGGTATCTGTTATGTCGCCTTTGACAACTTCAACATTTTCCTCTCCTTCCAGACCTGCAAAATCCATAAACGGCAGGTCGAAAATCCTAACTGACCTGCCCTGATCTAAGAGCATTCCTGCGAGCTGCCTCCCTACACTACCCGCCCCACCTGTAATAAGTACAGGTTTCGTCATGTAAGGGTGGTTCCTTTCATTCCAGCCTTCTCTATAACATTCTGTGCACTCACAATCAGAGTTTCAAGAGCGGGAGCAAAATCATTCCAGTTCCCTCCTTCTTTGAGTTCAAGAAGTGAGGCGGAGTCCCTCATCGCAGATCTCGTCGGTGGTACACTCGGCATAGTTTTGAAAAAGAAAGTCTCACTGACTTCCTCAAACTTATCAACTATCTCTACTATTGATGTCTCCCAGTCATTATTCTGAGACCCAAGTCCTTCAGCAATTTTTCTGCAAATAGCAATGGACTCGTCCAGCATCTCCTGTCCAGATTGTGGCATGTAACAAACACTCCTCTCACTAAAATGTCATAAAACTAAGGGGCGATCACAGTGTGACCGCCCCTAATCCCGGCTACAACCTTTCAACCATTTCCCTTTCGGAAAGCAGTTGCTTAGTCGTCACCATCTGCATGAATCGATTCCTTAACCTCTGTGACCGAGACCTCTCCATCATCCTCATAGTGATGTCTGACCTTATCCAGGTCAATTTCATCTAACCTGTCAAACCCTTTCCCATCATGCCTGTCGTATGGGAATGGTTGGAATTTTTCAAATTTTTCCGCAAACCGTTGTCTGCTGGGCCTGGTGTCATACGGGAACCTGAATCTTTCAACGTCGCCCGGTTCGCATTCAATAAGTTCATAATCCCTGCTGCCCAGTCCGTTCTCATGCCCAGCGTTGATACTTGTTACTTCGCTCTGAGTGTGGAAAGTGGCCGAAGCATGCTCAAACTTCTTATCACCTGAATGATGCGCTTCCATTAATTCAGCCTTCGAACCCCTTATTCCTTCCGCCTCTCGAGCCTTATCCACACATGCCATGTCAATGGCCACAGCGTCCTTACTGGCAAAAACTCCCAGGTGAGGAATAATGGGCACGTCAGCAAAACCTGCGCAATCGCACGCCGGTGAGATATCAACCGCTACATTAACGTATCCCACCTTTCCCTTTCCAACAGCTTTTTCAACACCTAAGCATGCATCAGCTATCGCCACATCCACTGCATCAAATTGCAGGGGAGGTATGTCCATGAGTCCGCGTGGGCCCATGACACCAAAGCATCCTAGGCAGTTTGCGCACTTTTCATTGTCCCATTCAAGTTCATCGTTTTCATTTATGTGATAGAGGTTGAAGGGGCAGCAATCCTCTAGAATTTCCCAGTCTGGAGTATTTTCTTTACCCTTGAAGTTTTCCGGGTGGAATACTCCGGCTGAACCGAGTCCGTAGGTCGGGTGCCCACCCATGTGGACATTAAATTTCCCTCTCTTTGATTGGGCGCCGATACCTAAGTTCTTAAGGGCACCACCAATAACGCCCATGCTATGGCCTTTAAAATGTGTCAGGGCGATTAGAGTGTCAGCCGCCGCGATCGCCTGTGCTACATATGCCTCTTTAAGGATGTAGCCCTCTGGTATATCCACCCTGAAATCGCTTGTGCCAATAAATCCATCGGCGCAGATGAAAGGGCATCCTAGAGTAGCCGAACTATATCCGTTTCTTTCAGCGGTCTGGAGAATATCTATCTCACTGGACCGTGATCCCCAAGGGGAATACGTGGACGTGGTTGTGTCGCAGACAAACGGCCGTCCGCCCAACTCTTTGATACGGTCGGCAAGGGTTCGGGCGTAGACGGGTCTTAGATAGGCAGAGTTACCCCATTCACCACAGTGGACCTTTATTGCCACTATGTCATTTGGCTCCACAATTTCGTCTAGGCCGGCTGCATCAAATACTGTGATCATCTTGTTTGCAAGAGCGGTTTCAACTGAGTCAGAATGAGCATCCATGTAATAGACTTGAGACTCTGCCATACTATCCTCCACGTTCCCTTTATTGTTTTTCTTGATCTGTGGGAAAAGGTTACGCACTCCCCCACCATTAGGATAAATTGAGATTAGCACTGAGGAATAGCGGTGTCAATTGTTTCATAAGTGCCTGATTGGGAGCTACTATATATCTGTCAGGAAAGCATAAGTGCAACAAACATACGCTTTAGGGAGTAGGCTATGAAGGCAAATGAGCGATGGATCCATCCGGGACCTCAGCCAAACGGATTGCAGGCTGATAATGACGGTCTTTGGGCGATAGATCAATCCGACAATAACCTTTATAAACTCTCATACTCTGACGGCTCCGTCATCGAAAAACTGGCCACAGATACAATGCATTCAAGCGGCGTAACGAAGGGCGGGGGTCACCTTTGGGTAGCCTCAACATACACATGTGAGTTATTTAAACTTAATTACGACGGTACTACTGCAGCTCAATATGACACGCCAGGAAAAGGCATCGTCGAATTTTCGGATTCACCTGACTCGCCAGTAACGGGTGCGCATGGAATGGAATGGGTAGATAACGAGAACCTGTGGGTAGCGGTACCACCAGCCCAAGCCGTCTTCCTTTTGGATCCCACAGATATGTCCGTAAAAAGATCAATCCCGTCTCCGGGGATTCGCCCTCATGGTCTGTTCATATTTGAAGACGAAATGTGGCTCGCGGACACCCAGGATGGCAAAATACATAAACTCGATGTAGATTCCGGAACTATTCTTGATGAAATAGAAATCCCTGAGCCAGAGATCCATGGAATGACTTTGCACGAACGTGAGATATGGTTCTGCTGTGCGGAAACTAGGAGAGTATGTACTGTTCCGCTACCCGATTGATTTGTTGAGACAATGCTTGGCGCAAAGCAATGCAAAATTACCTGGCCAAAGTGGAGATGAACCATGCCCTTTCATAATGCCGAACTGTTCCCACTGAGTGCGAACATAAATATCGCTGGAAATCTCGAAATCGGTGGGTGCGACACAGTGTCTATGGCGCAGGAATTCGGCACTCCGCTATATGTGTATGATGAATCAACTATAAGGAGCATGGCAAAAACTTATCTCCATGAGTTCTCATCAAGGTATCCTGATACTACAGTGGCGTATGCTTCCAAAGCATTTCTTAACAAGGAAATGTCTAGGATTGCCAATGAAGAAGGTCTTTCATTAGACGTAGTTTCTGGAGGCGAAATTGCAGTAGCAGTGTCCACAGGTTTTCCCGCGGAGAGAATGTATTTTCATGGCAATAATAAGACCCTCCAAGAATTATCTGAAGCTATCAACGTAGGAATCGGCACAATAGTAGTGGATGGTTTTCAAGAGTTAGACCTACTCAACGAAATTGCTAAGGGCAAGGGCATGGTGCAAGGGATAATGCTTAGGCTGTCCCCTTCGGTGGATGCTCATACTCACGGTCATACGACCACCGGCATACTGGATGTAAAGTTTGGATTCTCTATTGAATCTGGAGAGAGCACAGTTGCTATACGTCAGGCGCTGGGCTCATCAAACCTTGACTTGAAGGGAATCCACTTCCATCTAGGATCTCCTATTTTCGAACTCGAGCCTTATTCCGAGGCTATCGATACGGTTCTCGAGTATCTGGTGCAGTTCAAAGATGCGGGATTGAATCTACGAGAATTTAGCCCGGGCGGAGGTTTTGCAATCGGGTATGTGAGAAACGAACTTCCCCCTAAGATATCCCAGTATGCAGAAATCATCACCTCTATGCTTAAGATCAAATGCAAAGATCTAGGTTACACCGAACCAAAGCTCATAATCGAGCCAGGCAGATCTATCGTAGGACGAGCCGGAGTTGCCCTGTATACAGTGGGAGTAATAAAGGAGATTCCAACTGTCAGAACATACGTATCCTTAGACGGTGGAATGGGGGATAACATTCGCCCAGCACTTTATGGGTCAAAATACGAGGCCGTCGCAGCTAATAAGATGTTTGAGTCAGGAAAAGAAAAAATCGTCACCTTAGCTGGTAAATACTGTGAATCTGGTGACTTGTTAGTGAAAGACGTTCCTTTACCAGTTCTCGAGCCAGGGGATATTGTTGCGATTCCGTCGTCTGGAGCATACTGCCTCGCGATGTCAAGTAACTACAACATGAATCCCCGTCCTGCGGTGGTGATGGTCGAGAATGGAAAATCGAGACTCATCCGACGGAGAGAGACATATGAAGACCTTATGGCACTGGACATCTAGCAGAGTCACAGCTCTCGATACTCAAAACCCCTGCAAATTATCATAGAACCAATCATCAGACCTCATCATATATGTCAACCTCGAAGCCCATAGTTGTTTATTCCCTATTGGGAGTTAACCTCGCGTGCTGGATCTTTCTTGAGATAACTGGAGGTTCGCAGGATCCTGCCAATCTCAGACGCCTGGGAGCGATCACTTTCTTCGAGATAAGTAGAGGTGAATACTGGCGGCTTGTGACGGGGATGTTCCTCCATATTGGTCCAGCACATCTTGCCGTAAACTGTCTGAGCCTTCTCATCATGGGAGGAATTGTCGAGCGTATTTTCGGAAACTTAAGGTTCGCGGTCCTATATCTATGCGCAGGATTAGGGGGTAGTGCATTCAGCTATGCAATGATTCCAGCTCTCTCCGTAGGAGCTGGTGCAAGCGGCGCAATTTTTGGTTGTCTTGGAGCGCTGGGCGGGTTTTTTCTATTGAGAAGAAGAGATTTAGGGGAATTAGGAAGACAGAATTTAAATGCTGTTCTAATTCTCGCCGGCATTAATTTCGTCTTCGGATTCATTATTCCGGGGATCGACAACTGGGCTCATCTTGGGGGATTTATTATTGGAGGGTTAGTCGGAATAGGTTTGGTACCTCCTTTGCGAGGGGTGAGACGTCCAATCTCAGGGGCCATCGGCAAAGAGAGCAGGTCTACTGCAAATACTTCAGTGTATCGGATATATGTTTCAATGCTGGTCGCATTCTGCGTGTTCGCAATCGCGATATGGATTGGGAACGGAAGGTTGTACTAAACAAATTTGTGGAATTGTTGTGGATTACAATCTTGAAGGCCTTTCAATGAACTGCTCAAACCTTCTACAGAAGTTGGCAGCAATCGCCCCATCAATGACTTGATGATCAACAGTGAGACTGATAGTCATCACCTCCCTGATCACTATGTCCCCTTTTACAACAACCGGTTTTTGTTGACTCCTACCTACTCCCAAAAGACCCACCTGACCTTGATTGAGAATAGGAGTGAATCCGTCTACGGACCCCAAAACTGAGATAGTGAATGTCCCACCAACCAGTTGATCAGGGCGTATTTTGCCAGATCGCGCAAGCTCAGAAAGAGATTTCACTTCGTCTGAGATTGCGTGCAAGTCCTTGTCTCCAACATCTTTTATAACGGGCACAATAAGTCCGTCGTCGAGAGCAACTGCCATAGCAATATTTATCTGCTCAAAACGAAAATATGAATCTCCAGACACTACACTATTCATAGCAGGAACACGGCCCAACGTCTCCGCTGACGCTTTAATCAGGAGTTCGGTTAATCCAACACCTAATTCTCTTCTTAAACTCTGCGCCTCCGTGACATCAACATCGAAGAAAAAAGATAATTGGGCAGAATCCCTCAAGCTATCTTTCATATTGTTGGCTATCGCTCTTCTGATACCGCTGAACTGCACGATTTCAGAAGGCTCTGGTACACCTGGAGGCTTCAGGGGCCCTGAAGCCTTGGAACCTGCCTCCGACACTTTACGCACATCGGCCTCAACTATTCGTCCCCTAGGGCCCGTAGATGTAACTTCGTTCAAATCCACCCCGAGCGCTAAAGCAAGTTTTCGTGCACCTGGGGTGGAAGGAATAGGTCCCGTGCCAGATCCTGCCCTAATACCTGCAGATCCGGACGCTCGCCTCTCAGCCCGAGATGCGAGCCTTTCCTTTCTTAATTTTTCCGGGGTTTTCTTTTCGGAGTCTGTGACCGAATCTTCTGGCGGTGCCTCTCCTTCTGCCAGAAGGTAGCCCATAACGTCATCTACTGCGACAGTAGTTCCTGCTTCAACAACCGGGTGAAACAGCCCAGTTTCGGTTGCCTCTAGATCATAGTTAACTTTCTCTGTCTCAATCTCTGCAACCACTTCTCCCTGAGCTACTTTATCTCCAGGCGATTTAGTGAACTTCGTAACCACACCCTCGGTCATAAAGTCTCCGAGACGAGGCATAACAATAGGAGTTGCCATAGTAAGATTCAGCTCCTAATCTAGTATTTCTAGAGCAGCTTCGACAACCTTCTCTTTATTTGGAACAAACAGAGCTTCAAGAGGACGGCTGTAAGGCACCGATGTATGCGGCGGCGTGACTCTTCTCGGAGGGGCGTCAAGATAGTCGAATGCCTCCTCGGCAACTAAAGCTGCGATATCTGTTGCAATGCTACAGCGTGGGTAGTCTTCGTCAACTATCACTACTTTTCTGGTTTTTTGGACGGAAGAGACAATTGCATCGTTGTCCATTGGTGAAAGCGAAAGAAGATCCAGAACTTCAACTGAGTAACCTTGATCTTCCAATTCATCGGCAGCTTCCATGCAAACCCGGGTCGTATATCCGATGCCAATGAGTGTAATGTCGTCACCGGTTTGTTTAATATCGGACTTCCCTATCTCCACTGTGTACTCATCTTCAGGTACCTCGTCATCAAATCTAAGCCCCATGAGCTGGCGATTATTGAACACGATGACGGGATCGTCATCTCTAATGGCCGCGATCATCAGCCCTTTTGCATTGTATGGGTTGGAAGGTACAACACATTTCAAACCAGGGAAATGTGTAAATATTGAATATAGTGTTTCAGAATGCTGTGCCGCTGAGTTGGTTCCTGCTCCAATACCAGTCATGATTGTCAGAGGTATCGTCACCTTGCCGCCAAACATATAATGCATTTTTGCAGCATTGTTGGTTATCTGATCCGCGCACACTCCGTAAAAGCTAACATACATAAGGTCAACCACTGGCCTTAATCCTGAGGCTGCAGCACCGACACCGGCACCAACAAAGCCCGCTTCTGATATAGGTGTATCCCGGATACGAGTCCTTCCGAATTCATTTACTAGGCCCTTAGTCAAACGCATCGGACCACCCCAAGCGTCCTGGAATTCTTCTCTTTCTCCCCCACCCGCGATGTCCTCTCCCATTACTATCACAGTAGGATCACGCTCAAGTTCCTGCCTGAGGGCTTCATTGATTGCCTGAATATACGAAATTTGTCTTGTTGCCTCTGCCTGTGCCATATCTACCTCTATTAATTGATTAATAACTTTATAGGGAAAGGACTCCTCTATTCGTTCAACCCTGTCGTTTCATTTACCCGTATGAAACATATACATCTTCCGTCAATTCCTGTGGATCGGGAAAGGGGCTTTCATTCGCATAAAGTGTCGCCTCGCTAACGGCTTGGAGGCAACTGGCATCTATCTGGTCAAGCTCCTCCTCATCCGCATACGAACCGTCGAGAATATGGGCCCTCGCTCTAGCGATACAATCCCTGTCCAGATAATATTGTTGCTCCTCTTCTGAACGATATCCTAGTGGGTCGTCTGCGCCGAAGTGGCCCATATACCTGTAAGTCTGTGCTTCTATGAGAGTTGGTCCCTCCCCTTCCCTGGCCCGAGCTACGGCTTCCCTACCAACTTCAAACATGTCAAGGATTGATTGCCCATCAACTGATACACCTGGAATTCCGTACCCCTCGGCCCTGTTGGACACTGAACCGCCAGCAACTGAGTACTCGAACGGGGTGGATTCCGCGTATCTATTGTTCTCGCACACAAATATGACAGGTAATTTCCAGATACCAGCTAAATTCATGGATTCATGAAGAACCCCTTGACTGGATGCTCCGTCGCCAAAAAAAACTACACTAACCTGATCCGTTCCTTTAACTTTAGCCGTTAAAGCCACACCGGTAGCTACCGGGATATTGGAGCCAACAACACCGTTTGCACCAAGCATTCCTTTTTCTATATCTGCGATATGCATGGTTCCGCCTTTACCCTTACCTGTCCCTGTGGATTTACCCAGTAGCTCCGCCATCATCTCGCCTAAATCAAGACCTTTAGCGATGCAATGATGATGACTACGATGCGTCCCAAGAACATAATCCTTTTCGTTAAGATGAGCACAAATACCGGTGGGCACCGCTTCTTGCCCAACCGACGAATGCATCCCTCTCAGTTTGCCGGCGTCTGCCTCCCTTCGCGATTGCTCTTCGAATCTCCTAATGGTGACCATAGTTTCGTACATCCATAGAAGCGATTGCTTGTTTATTTCTCCGTACGGCATCTGTATTTGCCTCCAAACTGAACATCTCTATATTGATTGCTATTCCCGCCTTGGGTCTGGCATTTCTCCAGGCCGAATTGGGCGGATTATAACAGCAGATCCGTTTACGATATTACCCAGCAATAAGTGTTTCTTCACCTTTGTCTGGTAACCTAAATGTAGGCTCGCATTTGCTAGCAACCTCCATTTCCATTTCAATTGACACTGTATTGGAGTGGTTGCTACGATTTGAATACCAAAAATGGGCTCGGGGGATATAGCTCAATTGGGAGAGCGCGGCGTTCGCAATGCCGAGGTTGGGGGTTCGAGTCCCCCTATCTCCACCACCCGTAACGTGATTCTTCCGAGGCACTAATTTCAGTTATGAACGCTTTGGCAAGTGAAATACCGAGCGTAAATCTGAACTACAGTTAATTCAATAAGTGATAGGAAGAGAATTGGGATCGATTCCGCATCTTGCCGCCTTCAGATACAAAGACTACAGATTTACCTGGGCAGCTAACGCACTTGGCGGAGCGAGCACATGGACTTTTCTGATAGCGAGCCAGTGGTACGTGCTGGCAGAATCAGACAGCTCTGGTTTGGTTGGTTTGTTCACTTTTGCCTCGATGCTTCCTTTTCTGTTGGCTTCCCCTTTAGGCGGAATTTTTTCGGATCGGATGGAAAGAAAACGACTCACCGCAATTACCACAGGGGGGACCCTAGTAGTCATTGTTGTTGCTGCAATTTTGGCTATCGCAGATATTCTTCAATTGTGGCATCTATGCATCCTCGCTTTCATTTCTGGTAGCTTCAGGGCAACTCAAGAAACTTCGTTAGTTTCACTAGTCACTAACATAGTGCCCAAGAAAGATCTTCTCAATGCCATTACTCTCAACGCGGCCATTCGCCACGGTTCAAGAGTTATTGGCATGTCTATTCTGTTATCGACAAGATTGCCGGTTGCCGAAGGCTTCTCGACGGCCCAATTTTTTTGTGCCAGTGCTTTGTTTGGCATGGGTTCCCTTGCTGCAATTCTTCTAGTGTCAACGCGATCTATCGGCGAGGAGGCTCCAACCACTGGCTTAACCAAGGGAATGATAGAGGGCTTGAAGTTTATATACACAAATCGGCCTGTCGGCATATTCATAGTGCTTGTAGCTTTTCACTGCTCGCTTGTTATGTCGTTTGATTCAATTCTGCCAGTATTTTCAAGAGATACCATCGGCTCAGACGATGCATCCCTGCTGGCCCTACTTGTCCTTTCGTTCGGATCAGGGTCAGTGGTCGGAACATTTTTGATTTCCGGAATAGGAAACGAAAAGGGGAAGGGTTTTCTGTTAGTTGCTACTGGCCTAATTAGCGCGATTTCACCTATCGGACTAGGTTTTTCTTCCGCGCTCGCACCGGCGTTTATCTTTAAGTTTCTCATGGGTGCTTCACAGTCCACTTTTATGGCTTTAACCATGACATTTGTGCAGGTATTCACTCCGGATCGTGTAAGAGGTCGAGTATCCAGCCTGTACATATTGCATGCAGGGGGAATAATGGCGTTCGCCAACCTGGGGTATGGCAACCTAGCCGATCTTTTCGGAGCACCAAAGATACTTATTGTTACGGGAGTAATCTTTCTCGGGGTATTCGTTGCATTGAGTTCAACCGATCCTGTGCTCAGGGATGTCTATAGAGGTAAAAACGTTCAACTGTCGGTTGTGTAGGCGTAAAGTTTAGCTTGTTCCGAAGGTATTAAAGTCAACATGCCCGTTCTAGGAGTTTCAATGAATATTCAAAAGCTTCCATTCTACTTGATTCAAAATGGGAATTTGATCTTTGGCTATCAAACCTGATCTACCGGTACAGATACAATACAGTGGCGGAGACAAAAAACCACATCCCAACACACAACAGAATGGGAATGTCCTTGACGATAATAATTTCCGGTCTTTCGCCTTTCCCATCAATTCTCACCAAGTATAGATAACGCAACATTCCATAAACCACGAAAGGAATAGTCAACATCATAGAGTTGTTAGACGGAAGGTTATCGGCGATAAAGGTATACAGGCAGTAAGCAATCAGTGTCGCACTTAGCACTATTGTTAACATGCTTGAAAGCAACTCTTGAGTATAAAACTCTAAAAGTTTTCTCCCATCATGTCCGTTGCCATTATCCGACATTAACTCTCCCATACGCTTGGAGAGGGCTATATAAAGGGATCCGAACCCCATACAGACGTATAGCCAAGGAGACATTGGGACTCCAATCGCAACCGCACCTGCTACTACCCTAATAATGAAGCCGGCCGATATGCAGAAAACATCCAAAAGTATTATTTCTCTGAGAAAAAAAGCGTAGGCCAGCATTAATAATAAGTAGGAAAGTAATACGAATACCATCGCAACACTAATTGCCGACGATGCGAAAATAGCACCTGCAGCAAGAATCAATGCGACAGTCAATGCTAGTTTCTTTCCCAATCTGCCAGATGCCACTGGCCTGTACTTCTTGTTAGGGTGAAGTTTATCCTTATTGGCATCGATCACGTCGTTAAACATATAAATTGCGGAACTAGCCAGTACAAAACACCCCAGAGTGATAAACGCTCTACTTAAAATCGGTACTGAAGTTTCTGCTTCGTTTAAGACCCAGGTTTCGTTAAACGAAAACAGCGCAGGCAAAAAAACCATCAGGTTCTTGGTCCATTGAATGGGTCTCATAGTCTGCAATAAGTTGATAATCAATTAATACTGTGATCCTTTTGATACATCCGATAATATTTTGCCTGAAAACCTCAGTCAATGTTCTGTCACGTCTCATATAGTAGAGAAGAGAGAAGAAGGTAGAGAAGGACGAGGCATTTTCGGGTATTTCCTACCAGTCAAAACTCGAAAAGTTGCCTAAGGAGATCACATGGACCTTATTGCTAATTACAGTTGCGTCACGGGAGAAGGCCCTCTATGGCACTCCGATAGAAACCTGCTTTACTGGATTGATATTCCAAACGGACGCTTATTCCAGTATGACCCAAAAACCGAGGAACACCAGATAGTATTTGAGGGCCCACAGATAGGTGGCTTCACAATACAAACAGACGGAAAACTCCTGTTATTTATGGAAAAGGGATCTATTGCCAAATGGAGCAGTGAAGGCCTAGAAACAGTAGTTGAGGGAATCGGAGGAGAAGAAGATTCTCGCTTCAATGACGTGATAGCTGCTCCAAACGGGAGCGTTTTTTGCGGTACTATGCCAACCGAATCTCATTCCGGAACTCTATACAGGTTAGACAAAGATGGATCTTTGAGACCTGTTGTAGAAAATGTGGGAATATCTAACGGGTTAGGATTCACCGCTAACCAAGATACTATGTACTACACTGATTCAACCGCACGAACAATCTATCGGTACCGTATCGATCCAAAGACAGCAGAATTATCCGCTTGTGAAGAATTTATAGTCACACCTAATGACGGAAGCATCCCCGATGGTATGACAGTAGATTCTGAAGATCACATCTGGTCAGCTAGATGGGACGGATTTTCCCTTTATCGTTACAGCCCTGATGGCAACCAGGTATTAAAGATTGAATTCGAGACAAAAAAAGTCTCCTGCGTTACATTCGGTGGAATAGACTACCGAGACATGTATGTAACCACTGCTGGCGCAAACAATTTATCTGAAAATGGTCAGAGTGCAGGGTCACTGTACCGGTTGAATCCCGGTATCACTGGAAAAGAGGAGTTCCGATCCGCAATTTGCGTCTAAAAAATTTCGTAACCCACAATACGGCTATCAATCAAGGATTCAAATGTTAGAATCTGAACAGATCGGGCATATTTCATTTGGAAGTCAAAATAAAGTAATCAGAAGCCAAATCCTATGAAATTATACAAGAGGTGATCAGGGACCATGTCTGGACATTCAAAATGGTCGACGATAAAGCATAAGAAAGCCGCCACCGATGCCAAGAGGGGAAAATTATTCACCAAGCTCTCTAAGGAAATTATCGTCGCCGCGAAACAAGGCGGCGCTGATTCCGAAATGAATTTTAGGCTTCGCATGGCAATTCAGATTGCAAAAGACGCCAACATGCCTGCAGACAATATCGATCGAGCGGTGAAGAAGGGCGCAGGAAGTGGTAGTGAGGGTGACGCAATGGCGGAGATAATTTATGAGGGATACGGTCCCGGTGGTGTTGGCATTATGCTGGAGACGCTAACGGACAACAAAAATCGTACAGTGTCAGATATACGTTCTACTCTAACAAGGGCTGGCGGTAACATGGCTGAGTCCGGATCCGTTGCATGGCAATTTGAACAAAAGGGGGTGATCATAGTGGATGCATCAGAGAAGATAGCAGAAGACCTCGCTTTGATTGCCATAGATGCTGGAGCAGATGATTTCGAAACTTATGAAGGAACCCTCCATATCTACTCAGAACCATCTTCGCTAGAAGAGATACGTACAACTCTCAGCGAGACTGAAGCAACCATCGCTTCAACTGAGTTATCAATGATACCCAGCAGCACCATCATGTTGGAGAGCGGCAAAGCAGTGCAAACATTAAGGCTTCTGGATTCCCTGGAAGAACTTGATGACGTACAAAAAGTGTACTCGAACGCCGATTTCCCGGATGAAGCATTAGTAAGATTCCAGGCAGGATAGGAACACCCATACTACATGAGGGTTATGGGTGTGGACCCTGGAACATTACGAATGGGAGTGGGCGTCGTAGATTCGATTTCCGGCGAATTGACGACCCCATTTCACGGATGCCTCTCGCCGAAAAGAAGCGATCCTATAGAGCAAAGGCTTGCATATTTATTGCAAGAGTTGGAAGACGTAATAGGTAAAGTATCCCCTGACTCCGTCGCAGTTGAGGAACCATTTGTCTCACAGAATCCAAAAACGGCGATAGCAATCGGTCAAGCACAAGCGGTTGTGTTCCTGGCAGCAGCTAGGCACGGTATACCAGTCTCACGTTACGCTCCCACAGAAGTTAAGAAATCGGTTACGGATTACGGAGGAAGTTCAAAAGAACAAGTGAATGCCATGGTTTGTATTTTGCTAGGAAATATTGAGATTAACGGTCCCAACGACGTCACCGATGCTCTAGCAGTCGCGATTTGCCACCATAATGGGACTATGCTGGATCATCTGATCATGGAGTAGCAAATGGTTTCAACGTTAATTTCCGCGATCACCGGAACCCTCCACTCTAAAGGACCTGATTATGCGGACATTTCCATGGGTGGAGTCACCTTTAGAGTAAGCGCCCCACTGAATACCTTGGAGACGCTAGGAGGCACAGGGGACACAGTCAGGCTTCTCACATCCCTGCAAATCAGACAAGACAGCATCACGCTTTATGGTTTCAGTACTGAAGAGGATCGTATAGCTTTTGAAACGCTCATTAATATAAGCGGTGTAGGCCCAAGATTAGCTATCGCAATTCTCTCCACGTTTGACGCGGGTTCACTCTCTGCCGCCGTCCGGGCGGAGGATACCGTGGCATTTACAAGGGTGAGTGGGATCGGTAAAAGAACCGCAAGTAGGATTGTACTGGAGCTCAAGGGTAAGATGGACCACGTTTGGTCAGTTCCCGCCAGCGGAGAGTCAACTGATGATGTGTTTGATTCGTTGACTGCTCTTGGCTACTCCATACAAGAAGCTCGTGACGCAATCGCCTCAGTACCAAGTCATGAGATCCTAACCACAGAAGGGAAACTAAGACACGCTCTCCAGTTCCTCACATCACGTTGAAATTGACAAGGTTCAGTACCTTTGATATTTGACTTTGATCAATGGGCAAATTTATATGACAGAGTGTATGACGACGTAACGTGTGACATTCCGTTTTATCTCAATGAGGCTTCCAAGATCAACGGATCGGTTTTGGAGTTGGGGTGTGGTACTGGTAGGGTGACTATCCCAATGGCGAAGGTGGGGATTGACGTCACTGGAGTAGACATTTCTCCCGCAATGATTTGCAAACTAAGAGAAAAGGCTGCTAGCTCTGGAGTTATCCTTAAATCCCATGTGATGGATATGAGATACCTTAAGCTCGATCAGATTTACCAGCTAGTAGTAGTCCCTTACCGTGGCTTCCAATCGATAATGGATGTAAAGGGCCAAGAAAAGTGCCTAAATTCGATTCATCGCCACGTCGAGCATGGCGGCAAAGTTGTTATAGATATGTTCGTTCCATCAAGGGAACTATTTGACCAATACAACGATATCTCATACCAAGTAAAAGAGATTTCAAGTTGCGCCAGTAGAGTTGTCACAACTGTTTGGCATCGATCAAACTTCGACAGACACAATCAGACAATAGAAACTTGTCTGAAAATTGAATCAATCGTTGGCGGTATTGTTAAAGAGAGTAAATATGTGAATTTCAATTTAAAATATCTGTATAGGCACGAAGCAGAATACTTATTTAAGAACTGCGGGTTCAGGGTTAACGAATTATATGGGGGGTTCAATGGAGAACCATTTGACGAGAGTAGCACTAACATGGTGTGGATTTTAGAATCAGAAAAGAAATCAAATGCCTGAATTTAAGATAGTTTCAGATTTCATGCCGACCGGAGATCAACCAGACGCGGTCAACGCTCTAGCTGCCGGCGTCAGCGAAGGTTTAGAGCATCAAACATTACTCGGTGTAACAGGCAGTGGAAAAACATTCACAATGGCCTGCGTGGTTGAGCAGGTCCAAAAGCCAACTCTAGTTATTGCCCACAACAAAACCTTAGCAGCTCAACTAGCTTCGGAGTTCAAGGAATTTTTCCCTGACAATGCTGTGGAATATTTTGTCAGCTATTATGACTATTATCAGCCTGAAGCTTACGTCCCTCGCACTGACACGTATATAGAAAAAGATGCGGATATAAACGAGGAACTTGACAAGTTAAGACATTCTGCAACAAGAGCGCTTTTAACTCGACAAGACGTACTCATAGTAGCATCAGTTTCGTGCATATTCGGGCTTGGTTCTCCAGAGGAGTATCAAGGGTTTGTGGCCTCGATAAGGAAGGGGGAAATTCGAAATCGCAGTAAGCTAATACGACAACTAGTGGATATGCAATACGAAAGGAACGATTTTGATCTAGCGAGGGGTAGATTTAGGGTCAAAGGTGACACGCTAGAAATATTGCCAGCGTATGAAGAGCTGGGCGTGCGTATCGAATTCTGGGGTGACGAGATTGACCGGATAATACAACTTGATCCTTTGACCGGGGAGATCCTTTCAGAAAAAGATTACTTAGAAGTCTATCCCGCAAAACATTTTGTCACTTCCCAGGAAAAATTGAATATGGCGATAAGGGATATACAAGATGAACTTTCAAACCACTTAAAAGAACTGAAAGGTCAGGGAAAGCTTCTTGAGGCACAAAGGCTTGAATCCCGTACCAACTACGACATGGAAATGCTCGAAGTGGCGGGTTATTGCGGCGGGGTAGAGAACTACTCTAGGCATCTTTCCCAAAGGGCCGCAGGAAGCACCCCTTACACCCTTATGGACTACATCCCCGATGACTTCTTGCTATTCGTAGACGAATCACACATGACAATTCCACAAATTCGTGGGATGTACAAAGGGGATAGGTCAAGAAAAGAAACACTCGTTGAGTACGGATTTCGGTTACCTTCAGCCCTAGATAACAGGCCGTTGAATTTCGAAGAGTTTGAAGAGCGGGTTCATCAATCAGTTTATGTGTCAGCCACACCTGGTCCTTACGAGATGCAAATAAGTCAAAATGTGGTTGAGCAGGTTATCCGTCCAACAGGATTGTTGGACCCGGTCGTCGAAATAAAACCAGTGGACGGTCAAATCGACGACTTGCTTTTTCAGGTGAACGAACGGGTCGAAAAAGGTGAGCGATGCCTAGTAACCACCCTCACTAAACGTATGGCTGAGGAATTGTCAGATTACCTGAAAGAAAGCGGGGTAAGAACACATTATCTTCATTCCGAAATCGATACTTTGGAACGGGTCGAAATCCTGAGAGACCTCAGGCTCGGAGTCTATGACGTCATAGTAGGAATCAACCTACTTCGTGAAGGTCTAGACTTGCCGGAAGTTAGCCTAGTCGCGATCCTAGACGCCGATAAAGAAGGCTACCTACGTTCCTCAACCGCTCTAATTCAAACCATAGGCAGAGCTGCCCGACATATCGATGGTAAAGTCATTATGTATGCTGACGTTGTGACTAAATCGATGAAACATTCCATCGAAGAAACAGAGCGAAGGCGCCAAATACAAGAAGCCCATAACCGAGAAAACGGAATTACTGCTCAAGGCATTCGTAAGACAATCCACGATATAACTGAACGGGTTAAATCCGTATCAGAACCGAAGGCTGGCTATACAATTACGACTAGAGACCTACCGCGTGAGGACATCGCAAGACTTATAAAGGATTTGGAGTCCCAGATGAAGTCGGCTTCCAGAAGTTTGGAATTTGAGAAAGCCGCTCTCCTTCGTGATCAGATAATAGATTTAAGAAAAGTGCTTGTCGATTAATTAAATAATTAAATCAGACCAAATTGACTCGATTAGATCCGATAGATACAATTTATTCATGACCAAATTGGTCAACAAGGAAAACAATCAGGCAGGAACTCAATATGTCCGACTTGGAAACTATCACACGGGATGACGTGCTGGAAGCGCTCAGAGATGTTTACGATCCGGAGATCCCGGTTAATATTGTGGACCTTGGACTGGTCTATGGCGTCGAAGTAGCAGAGGGGGATGTAGATGTCAGAATGACGCTCACATTCGCAGGCTGTGGGATGGGACCTTACATAGCTCAGCAGGCAGAATGGAGACTCGCAGAAGTAGAGGGAATCGAAGACATAAACGTTGATCTGGTTTTTGACCCCCCTTGGACCCCCGAAATGATTACAGAAGAGGGGAAGCGACTCCTTGGTCTAGACTAAGTAACGCCTCCTCACCTCAGCCGCATCAATTCCATTTAGCCTCGGAGAACTCAATGGCTCAGCAGAACCCCGCACAGGCACGTGCCCGTATTGAAGGAATGAAACGCCAATTTGAGCAGAAACGCCAAATTGAAGAATCGCTTTCAGGAATCAGGAACAAGATAGGTGTTTACAGTGGCAAAGGAGGGGTTGGCAAAACTACTGTAGCTGTGAATTTGGCGGCGACGCTAGCCAATGATGGCGCCAAGGTCGGGATCTTAGATATCGACATAGATTGCCCAAATGTTGTGCGTGCAATGAACTTATCGGAACAACCCCTTGTAGGAGAGGACAAGAAGATGTTGCCGCCAGAAAGATTTGGGCTAAAAGTTATGTCAATGGCTTTCTTCCAGGAAAACGAGGACGAAGCAATAATATGGCGGGGACCTATGATCCATAATGCCATAAATCAGATGCTTCAATCCACTGATTGGGGAGAATTGGATTACCTGTTCATTGACCTACCGCCAGGAACTTCTGATGCACCTTTAACTATTATGCAAGTTCTCACTATGGATGGTTTCGTAGTTGTAACTACCCCGCAGGAACTTGCCAAAGTGGACGCGAAGCGAAGTATCAATATGATTCGAAAGTTGCAGGTGAACGTCCTAGGTGTTGTAGAGAACATGTCTGGAGGGGTGTTTGGATCAGGAGCTGGAAAGGAGATATCAGATGAGCTAGATCTGGATTTCCTCGGTGCTATAGCTTTGAGGCCAGATTATCAAGACATGTCAAAACCTACCTCTCTTCTCAGCAACGAAGTGCTAGACGAATACCGTATGATTTCAGAAAAGACACTGGCAGTACTCGCTTCCACCTAAGAGATTCGAGTTACAGTTGCGATCACAGGCGGAGCCTCTTTATAGTTTAGGTTCTCTCTTAATTTTTAAATATCTCGACTCTTTTGATTAGTCTTTCTATACTCAAAGTGGCGTCGAAACCGAGATTTATGCGTACGACCTTCTTGCCCAGCTCATGCAGCGCCGCCATATCCCCATCCGCTAATGCTTCATTCAAAAAAGAGAAATCAAAAGTTTCCCCCGGGACTTCGATCTTTTCACCAATATCCGTGGTTGTAAGTTGAACGAACACTCCGCTTTCTGGACCACCTTTATGTAACTGCCCTGTTGAATGCAAATATGAAGGCCCAAACCCAACAGATACTGGAACCTCACATCGCCTGGTCACTGCACCCGAAAGAATTCGCAGCAACCGTTCGTTTTCTCTATCACGCGGCAAGTAGGCAAGCAAAGCCATGTAGGTATGTCGCCCAAGAGACTTGAGCAGGTCTTCTAAATCTTCAATCTCAATTCCTTCAATTTCTTCAATTCGGCGAAGCCTAGTAGCTTTTCTCTTATGATCTTTGATAGCCTGATTAGCCAGTCCCTTAGAAATCTCCACTTGAGGTTGGTCAAACGGGTTAACCCCTATCAAACTACCCAGCATCGCTATACCGAGTTCCCACTTCATAATCTCTCTGCCGAGATCCCCTGGTTCTACGACATGGGTATATAGAATAGGTTGAGTAATATGTTCACTCAGATCATTGAAATAATTTTTTCTATTTTGATCTTCCTCACTGGAGCTTGACATGCCTTCCAGCCGGACAATTGCGCAATCATCTCCAAGATATTTCAAATCTTCTGTATCTATCCCACATACGGGAATTATCCCCTTGCCGTCCTTTCCTAAACTTTCTGATATTAATTGCTCTATCCATGATGCCAAGCTTGCGAGAGGTTCATCGGCAACAATGATCAATTTATCTCTGGATTGCTTGAGGCAATCCGAAAGATAACGAACTAATGAAAAAGTGGGAGCATCTAAGAAATGTTCCCTACAGCGATCAGATTCTTGGATTGCGCCGAGTAGTATTTCTTTCGTTTTAACACCAGAAACAGCAGCGGGGAAAATTCCAAAAGGAGTTAATATTGAATATCTTCCTCCCACGTCATGTTGACCAAAAATCGTTGCATCAAACGAGTAATTATTAGCGATTGTCTCTAAAGGTGAACCCTCGTCTGTAATAGCTACAAATCTAGAACCACCCGCCTCAATAGCAATGTCATTTCTGACATGTTTGTGGAAATGTCTAAAGAGAGTAATGGTCTCTTGGGTAGAGCCCGACTTAGAAGAAACAATGAATAATGACTTGCCTGGAGCAACCAACTGGGTCAATGACCTGATTTGAGAGGAATTTGTAGAATCTGCGAAATAAATAGGGATTCGATTATTAAGATTCGATGAATCGATGAGTGCCCTCGCCCCCAAACTGCTCCCCCCCATGCCTATAAGTACGACACTGGAAATATTCTCACTCGTTGATGCGACGACATCCAGCAGACAATCAAGCGAGGAAAGACTGGTATTAGCGCCATCGATCCACCCCAGGGAATTCTGTATCTGGGCCCGTGGACCTTTCCACAATGAATGGTCTCTTTCCCAGAGACCGTTGGCTAAACGCGATATTGTCCTAGGATCGTCGTCTATAAATGAATAATCGTGTACCACTCGGGGGGGGCGTCAGCTTGTTTAACTATTAGTTAACAGCGAGAACTTCGCATTTGTCTGAAATATTCTTAATCACCTGATCGTAGGAGTCAGCGAATTGCTTCACTCCATCAACGATCAGTTTTTCAGTTAACTGTTCCAGGTCAATACCAAGAGATGCGATGGTACCAAGGTGATCAGAGGCCTCGGTTACACCGTCTGTTAGTGTAGGCAAAGGATTACCATGGTCATTATATGCGGCTAGAGTGGAATCCGGCATGGTCGTAACGGTATCTTGGCCTATGAGGGACTCAACGTATAGCACATCGCTTAGTTCAGGATTTTTGGTGCTAGTGCTCGCCCAGAGAGGCCGTTGTACTCTCGCGTTTGCCTTATTAAGAATATCAAATCGATTCGAGCAAAAACTTTCTCGAAAATCTCTGTAAGCAATTTTCGCATTCGCTATGGCTGACTTACCAGTAAGATCCCTTTGACCCGACTTTACAGCCTCTAAAGCCCCATCGACAACAGTATCTACTCTACTAACAAAGAACGACGCTACCGAGGATACATTCGAACAATCACCTCCCGAATTAACGAGAGATTCCAGTCCGGAAATATAAGCTTCTCTAACTTCAGAATAAGAGGCTGTTGAAAAAATCAGAGTCACGTTGACATTTATCCCCTCTGAAATCAGAGTTTTTATTGCTGGCATGCCAGAAGCGGTGGCAGGAACTTTGATCATAAGGTTCGGTTTATTCACCGCCTTAAATAGGCGTCGAGCCTCTTCTACAGTTCCATTTGTGTCATTGGCCAGATGGGGATTCACTTCAAGCGATACGAATCCATCAGCGCCACTGGTTTCAGAATACACGTTTGAAAGAATTTCAGCGGCATTCCTTATATCAGAAACTGCTAGAGCTTCAAATATCTCACTAACCGGCTTCCCCTGACGGGACATAATCTCTATATCAGAATCGTATACGTCACTAGAAGATATAGCTTTCTCAAAAATTGACGGATTTGATGTAAGACCGCGCACGCCAGTTGAAATTATTTCGGAAAGTTCGCCGGTTTGAATCAATCTTCTATCTATATTGTCATACCAAACTGATTGTCCTAGATTATTTAATTTAGCTAGTGTTTCTGATTCACTCATCGCGTTCTCCAAGTTAAGAGTTTGATCACACAGGAATCTAAGGTTATTAACAGCACAGCTTCATATTAGCATTTCATATGAATGGTCGTACTTGAAGGAGGTGCAGAAGTCTGGGGAACGGCTCGGATTATTTCCTAATTCTATGTTGAATCAACTCTGCCATTCAATGTAATGACAGACTGACTACATAGTCAGTCTTCTATAGAGCACCAAGAGTCTTTCTGGGAGATCGTTGATGTCCTCCAGTATCTCGTAGCCCATGTCGGAACACATCGTTTTTAGGTAATCATGTCCATTCTTATCTACAGTCAAACAAAAGGAGTTGATTCCTTTATCCTTGGCCTCATCAAGTGCCATACGGGTATCATGTACGGCATATTCTTTCTCAACACCTTCCCGGCTGTAGCCTCTGTCCTGGGGACGACCATCGCTGATTAGGAACAAAATTTTTGTTCTAGCATCAGTCTGATCTAATTTATGTGTCGTATGTCTAATGGCTGGTCCCATCCTAGTAGCATGAAGTGGTGCTATACGGTCAATCCGCTTTTTCACTCTATCGGAGAAATTTTCCTGTAGATCTTTAATCGTGTAAAACTCTACATTCTCACGTCCATATCCAGAGAATCCATATATGCCATATACATCTCCAATGGCTTCAAGGGCATTGATAAGAAGAACCATTGACTCCTTTTCAACATCGATAATCCTCTTATATGAACGCCTCATTTGTTCTCCACGACGCGTTCTAAGCCATACCATATATTCCACTGGATCGTCCGGGGCATCCCAATCGTCTTGGTTTTTCTTCCCTTCGTCTATTGCTTCTGCCGTAGACGCACTGGTGTCGAGAAGAAAAGCCACAGCAACATCACGCTGTACCTTATTCCTGCGCCAGTAAAACTTCTCGTCTGGGCTAGCACCACTCTTGATATCAATCATGTTTTCAATGACATCGTCGATATCAATATCCTCCCCATCCATGAGTTTGCGCTCCTTGCGAAACATCTCGGGAACCATCATTTCAAACTGCCGCCTTATCCTGGTCACAATGGTGCCGTATTCACTGAGCGTGGTTCCAAAAT
>ERZ651768.286-NODE-286-length-38258-cov-5.382599_pt1 | contig 38258 bp, 33 predicted proteins | sample MGYA00514754_ERZ651768 | MGnify/ENA metagenome assembly ERZ651768
AAAGGAAAAAGCAGAAGCTAAGGAAAAGGAAAAAGCAGAAGCTAAGGAAAAGGAAAAAGCAGAAGCTAAGGAAAAGGGGAAAGCAGAAGCTAAAAAAGAAGACAACAAATAATCAATGGAATGACAAAAATTTCTGCATCAGAAGTAAATAACCTGCGAAAATCAACAGGAGCTGGCATGATGGATCGTAAAAATGCATTGGTAGAAGCTAATGGAGATTTGGATAAAGCAATAGAAATTTTAAGAAAAAAAGGTCAAAAAGTAGCAGCAAAAAGAGCTGACAGAGACTCTCATGAAGGGGCGGCAATAGCAGTGACTAATCAAGAAAAAACTGTTGGTACAGCAATTGTATTAGCATGTGAAACTGATTTTGTCGGCAAAAATACTGATTTTGTTAATCTAGCATATAAACTAGCAAGTATAGCACTTGATTGTGATTCTAAAGAAGGTCTATTGAAAGCCCCAATTGATGGAATGACTGTTGAGGAAAAGCTTTTAGAACAAACTGGAGTTATTGGAGAAAAAATTCAAATTAACAAGTTTGTTAAAATTGCTGCACCATATATTGGTTCATATATACATGCTGGGAATAAAATTGCAACCATTGTTGGGTTATCCAAGACAAACGATAGTTTGCTCCCTCATTACATGGTGAATATATCAAAAGATATTGCTATGCAAGTTGCAGCCATGAATCCTATTGCTCTAGATGAATCGAGTGTAAAATCAGATGTAATAGAAAAAGAAATTGAAATTGCTAAAGATCAGTTGCGAGCCGAAGGTAAGCCAGAGGCTATGTTAGATAATATTGCCAAAGGGAAGCTAAAACGATTCTTTAAAGATAATACCTTGTTAAATCAAGCATTTATAAAAGACACCAAAATCAGTGTTTCCAATTATCTCTCATCTCTCGATAAAAATCTAACCGTAACCTCCTATGAAAGAGTTTCAATTGGCTAGTTTTCAGTACTAAAGTTTTCTAAGTTTAAGGGGTTTTATCAATTAATAAATGTATAGTATATTTGTATACATTTAATACTAATAAAATGAAGGAAGAATTAGATCTAATCTTTGATTTAGCTAAAGAATCAATGTCCAATGCAATAACGCATTTAGAAAAAAAATTAATGAATATTCGAGCAGGAAAAGCTAATCCAAATATGCTCTCTAATGTAACAGTCGAATATTATGGCACTAACACCCCCTTGTCTCAAGTCGCAAACATAAATACTCCTGATGGTAGAACAATTATTATTCAGCCATGGGAAAAGTCAATACTCCCTGAAGTAGAAAAAGGTATAGAAATAGCTAATCTTGGTTTTAATCCGATGAATAATGGAGAGAATATAATTATTAATGTTCCTGCTCTTACTGAAGAAAGAAGGACAGAATTAGCTAAACAAGCAAAAACAGAAACTGAAGAAACAAAAGTTGCTATTAGAAATGCTAGGAAGGAGGCAAATAATGAAATTAAAAAATATTCGAATTTCTCTGAAGATTTGAAAAAAAATTCTGAATTAGATATTCAAGAAATAACCGACAATTATATAGAAAAAGTAGATAAAATTTTTAAACTAAAGCAAAAAGAAATAATGACCTTATAGTGCTCTTTTTTTCTTTAAGCTATTTTCAGAACTAATTAATACCTTTATAAAAGATAATTTATAAAAAATGTCAGAAAAAAATGTAGGTGGATTATGGGAATCAATTGCTAGAATTATTCTCAATAATAGAATACTTATAATAATTTCTCTAATACTAACCACATACTTTTTTAGCACACACTGGCATAAAATTAAATTTACCTATACAGAAGCAAACCTTTTGCCAGACAATCATGAAGAGAATTTAAAATACAATTCTTTTACAAGCAAGTTCGGAGAAGAAGGGAATCTAATTGTGATTGGTGTAAAAGACAGCTTATTATTTACACTGGAAAATTTAAATGCATGGAATAAACTTTCTAATAGTTTTAGAGAACTTCCTGAAGTTGAAACAGTAATTGCATTTGGAGATCTACAAAAATTAATAAAAGACAAAGATGAAAGACAATTCTATATTGAGCCATTCATCGATGATTCTATTAATTCTAATATTGAATTGAAAAATCTAAAAGATGAGCTTTTCTTTAAATCTCCTTTTTATGATAAATTCTTAATTAACACTGAGACAAAATCTGTTAGGAGTGCAATCAATTTAAAAACATCTATTGTCAATACCGTTAAACGAGAAGAATTTATAAATAAAGTTCTTTTGCCTAGAGTTCATGCTTTTGAAGAGGCTTACAATCTAGACGTTAGAATCTCAGGAATGCCTTATGTTAGAACTAAATACTCAGAAACTATTAAAGCTGAACTTGGAGAGTTTGTTCTTCTCGCAATTTTTGTTACCTCTCTGATTTTCTTTTTCTTTTTTAGATCAGTTAGGGCAACTGTTATTTCTATCTGCACAGTATGCATAGGAGTAATGTGGACTTTAGGAATAATTGGAATCCTTGAGTATGAGCTTACTGTATTAACAGCGGTAATTCCTCCATTAATTATTGTTATAGGAATGCCAAATTGTATTTATTTGATAAAGAAATATCAGCATGAAGTTAATACGCACGGCGATAAATCCCTTTCGTTACAAAAAGTAATAACTAAGATTGGAAATGCGACATTGATGACAAATGTAACAACTGCCTCAGGATTTGCAACATTTATTATTACAAACAGCCAATTATTAAAAGAATTTGGAACTGTGGCCTCACTAAGCATACTATCAATTTTTATAATCTGTATTTTAGTTATCCCCATAATTTATAGTTTTTTGCCTATTCCAGACTCTAAACATTTAGAGCACCTAAATAAAAAGTGGATTGTTTCACTTTTTGACTGGATGGCATCTACAGTAAAATCTAAAAAAATTGAAATTTATACTATATCGATAATGCTCCTGGCAGTTAGTATTATTGGTATCTATAAAATAGAAATATCTGGAAGTCTAATAGATGATATGCCTAGAAATACAGAATTTTTTGAAGATGTAATGTTTTATGAAAAAGAATTCAATGGAATTCTACCACTTGAAATTTATATTGATACAAAAAGAAAAAAAGCAGTTACTAAACTATCCACAATAAAAAAAATGAAATTGTTGGAAGATATTATTTCCGAGATTCCAGAATTATCAAGGCCTATCTCAGTAGTAAGTCTAGTAAAATACTCTAAACAAGCATATTATAATGGTAATCCTAAATATTATCAAATTCCCACGACTCAAGAAAATAGCTTCATTCTTTCCTATGCAAAAAATTCAACTTCAGGAACAGATGGTATTGACCTAATTAAAAATTTTGTTGACAGCACTGGACAATATACCAGGATTACAACTTTTATGAAAGATATTAAAATTGAAAGAATGGAGAGGATAGAAGAAAAATTAGATTATGAAATTTCGAAAATTATGCCCAAAGACAGATTTGAAGTGTATTTGACAGGGAAAGCATATTTATTTCAGCAAGGAACATATTTTTTAGTTAAAAATCTTATTCTTTCACTCTCATTAGCAATTCTTTTAATTTCAATATTTATGGCCTATATGTTTAGGAATTTTAGAATGATTGTTATATCTCTTATCCCTAATTTATTACCTCTTTTGATTACTGCTGGATTAATGGGATTTATTGGTATTCCTATAAAGCCATCTACAATCCTCATTTTTAGTATTGCTTTTGGTATTTCTGTTGATGATACAATTCACTTCCTGGCCAAATATAGACAGGAACTTCAAGATAATAAATGGCAGATAAAAAAATCTGTCTACAATGCCATAAAAGAAACCGGTATAAGTATGTTTTATACATCGGTAGTTCTTTTCTTTGGTTTTTCAGTTTTTATAGTATCAAATTTTGGCGGCACTGTTGCTCTTGGTGCACTAGTTTCTGCTACACTCTTACTAGCAATGCTTTCAAATCTTTTACTATTGCCTTCATTGCTTTTATCACTTGAAAGGAGTATAGCAAATGAGAAAGTGTTAAAGGAGCCTAAAATTCAGATTCTTACAGATGAAGAGGAATTATTGAATTAATTTCTAGCAAAACCATATCTTTGAATTAAATTATAATTAATGAGTAATACTACTGTTCTCAAAATATTAAATGAATTAAAGAAAAACCAAACAATAGAAGTTTGTGGGTGGGTGAAAACATTTAGAGCTAATAGATTTATTGCACTTAATGATGGGTCCTGCCTTGAGAATATTCAATGTGTAATTGATTTTGAAAATACGGATGATAATATCCTTAAAAAAATCACAACTGGGAGTTCTGTTAAAATATCTGGGAAAATTGTTGAAAGTACAGGAGCAAAACAGGCTATAGAAATTCAAGTAAATAAAATTGATATTCTAGGAGAATCGAATCCTGATCAATACCCTATTCAGCCAAAGGAACATTCATTTGAATTTCTAAGAGAAAATGCTCATTTAAGAACAAGAACTTCTACATTTAATGCAATAATGAGATTAAGGTCATCCTTGTCATTCGCAATTCATAAATTTTTTAATGAAAAAGGGTTTTACTATGTTCATACTCCCATTATAACTGGTAGTGATGCTGAAGGAGCTGGAGAACAATTTAGAGTTACGACCTTAAATCCAAAAAATCCTGAATTAAATTTGGACAAAGATGTTGATTTTAAAAAAGATTTTTTTGGAAAAGAAACTAAACTAACTGTTTCTGGTCAACTAGAAGCAGAAGCATATGCGATGTCTCTAGGAAAAGTGTATACTTTTGGGCCTACATTTAGAGCTGAAAATTCTAATACATCAAGACATCTTTCTGAGTTTTGGATGATAGAACCTGAAGCTGCCTTTATGGATATACATGGCAATATGGATTTAGCTGAAAATTTTCTAAAATATATATTAGAAGATATTGCTAATAATAATAGAAGTGAATTAAAATTCTTAGAATCAAGACTTATAGATGAAGAAAAAAGAAAGCCTGAAAAAGATAGGAGCGAAATGAGCTTAATTGAAAAAATTAATTTTGTTATAAAGAATAAATTTAAACGTATTACTTACACTGAGGCGATTGATATTTTAAGAGATTCTAACCCAAACCGAAAAAAGAAATTCGAATATATAATTAAAGATTGGGGCTGTGATTTACAAAGTGAACACGAAAAATTTCTGGTTGAAAAACACTTTAAGTGCCCTGTTATAATATATAATTATCCTACTAGCATAAAATCATTTTATATGAGATTAAACGATGACAATAAGACTGTAAGAGCAATGGATATTCTTTTCCCTGTAATAGGTGAAATTGTTGGGGGATCACAAAGAGAAGAAAGAGCTGATGTACTTAAGAAAAGGATGAGAGAGATTGGCGTTGATGAAAAAGAATTATGGTGGTATAATGATCTTAGAAAATTTGGTACTGCTATACATTCAGGTTTTGGATTGGGATTTGAAAGGCTAGTCATGTTTGCAACTGGGATGTCTAATATAAGAGATGTCATGCCCTTCCCTAGAACACCGCAGAATGCAGAATTTTAAATATCTCATGCATCATGAAACAATATTTAAAATTAAAATTAAATCAGAAATTATCTCCCCAACAAATTCAATTAATGAAGTTAATACAACTTCCCACAATTGATTTTGAACAAAAAATTAAACAAGAATTAGAAGAAAATCCTGCTCTAGAAATTAGAGATAATAGCAATGACGTCCTAGATGAAGATTTTTCAAATTCAAATGAAGATGAATTAAATAATGAATCCATTGATGATGATGATATAAATATTGAAGATTATATTAATTATGATGATACTCCGGCATATAAACTAAGCTACAATACAAATAACGATAGCGAAAACAGTGAAATTCCCTTCGCCTCTGGCATATCATTTACTGAGTATTTATTAAACCAACTTAACACTTTAAGGTTAAATGATGATGAAGCAAAAATTGCAGAATTTTTAGTTGGAAGCATAGACAATAGTGGCTATTTAAGACAAAATACTGATGAGATAATAGATGACCTAGCCTTTACTCAAAATATTGATGTGTCAATTGAAAAATTGAAAAAAATTCTATCTATTGTTCAACAATTAGATCCTCCTGGTGTAGGGGCTCAATCACTTCAAGAATGTCTTATATTACAATTAAAAAGGAAACCTTCAAATAAACAGATTAATCTTGCAACTAATATTATTGAAAACTCCTTTGATCAATTTTCTAAAAAACACTTCAATAAATTAATAGTAAAATATGATATTAATGAAAATGAATTAAAAGCTGCAATCATTGAAATTGAAAAGTTAAATCCCAAGCCAGGAAATAGTTATTCAAACTATGAAAACCCTATTGAACAAATAATACCTGACTTCAAAATAGAAATTTCCAATAACTCACTAGTGCTCACTCTAAATAATAGGAACAATCCTGTTTTAAAAATATCTAATCATTATAATGAAATGCTAAAGGGATATAAGCTCGATAAGAACAAAACAAAGTCACAAAGGGAGGCAGTCCAGTTCATTAAACAAAAGTTAGATTCTGCCAAATGGTTTATCGATGCTGTAAAGCAAAGGCAAGAAACTCTCTATGTTACAATGAGTGCAATTATGGAATATCAAGAAGAATATTTTCTTAGCGGCGATGAAAAACAAATGAAACCCATGATTTTAAAAGATATTGCTGAAAAAATTGAAATGGATATCTCAACAATATCAAGAGTTGCGAATAGTAAATACGTTGACACGCCTTATGGAACAAAATTATTAAAAGAATTTTTTAGCGAATCTATGACTACTCAATCAGGAGAAGAAATTTCAACAATTGAAATAAAGAAAATTTTAGAAACAATTATAGAGAAGGAAAATAAGAGAGCTCCACAAACTGATGAAAAACTTGTTAAATTATTACAAGAGAAAGGATATAAAATAGCTAGGAGAACTGTTGCAAAATACAGAGAACAATTAAATATTCCTGTAGCAAGACTTAGAAAAGAAATCTAATTTTTATTTAAAGAGACATCGCCAATTCTGGTAGTATAATTAATCTTAAGTGCATTCACCTTTCTTAATTCCTGTTTAATATCTCCAACTATCCCCATATTAGTTTCCTTGTCAACCTTTAATGCTGTAGTTAAAAAAGGTCTTACTTCTTCTCTTTTTGATTCTCTTTCAGCATAAATAAAAGCAGGTATATCTGAAACTTCTGAAAATTTATCATTTAATTGAATTCTTGCTTCAGTTCCAAATTGAGATTGATAACCATAATTAGGTTTCCCTGCATATATGTACATCACAAGATCCTTCTTATCAAGCTTTTCAACTTGATTTGCAGCAGGCAATTCATTTTTTATCTTTAATTCATTGTCGCGCATAACAGTTGCTACCATAAAAAAGAACAATAGCATAAATACAATATCGGGCAAAGATGCTGTATTTACTGCTGGAATTTCTCCTTTATTCTTCTTATTAAATTTTGACATAAATAAATTTTAACTATTGAACCTCAGATAATTTTTGTGGATAATCAGTTCTAAGATTATTAATTTTTTCCTTTAATTTTTGCTTATTTCCAGACCAATTAACATCTCTATAATTTTTCACCATTTCTGAATATGATTCGCCATAAAGCTCTTCTGCTCTAACATTCCTTAAATGAGTATATGCTGCTACAAGCTCATTTTGTACAGAGATATATGCAGCATAAGAAGTTTCTCTTTCATTCTTCAAAGAAACTATAGCCTTGTCTGGATTGTCAGAAGATCTAGGATCTCTTTTTCCCTTACAGTAGTCACACCCGTCTTCTCCTTTACCGCCTCCATTATCCAAGAATTCTATTGCAGCAGCTCTAATATCTTCCAATTCCATTAGCTCATCTTCAACAAGAATTTGGTCCTTGCCATTTAATAATACTGTGAAAATATTTTTCTGTTTAATTATTACATCCTCCTCATTTTCTTCTATAGGTGGAAGTTTTCTGCTAATGCCTGAATCTGTTTCAATAGTAGTTGTAACTAGGAAAAAAATTAATAGCAAGAAAGCTATATCAGCCATTGAACCTGCATTTACTTCTGGAGATGATCTTCTTGCCATAAATTATTTTCTACTTTTTATACCAAACCATAACATTGACCCACTCGCAATTAGTATAAGAGAATAAAACATAAACAATGCTGCACTTATTAACTTAGATCCTGCAGCTGATAACATTTTACCATCTCTAAGAGGAGTTTCTTCTCCCCTTGCTAAAACAAAATAGCATATAAGAAATAATATAAGAAAAGCTCCTAAAGTCTTTAATGTACTTCTCAATGCCGCTTTATCAGAAATTACCTTTTTAAAAGAATAAAAGGCAACACATGATATAATTAATCCCATAATTAAATAGGCAACAAATAATATATAATCAATGCCTTGAAGCATATCCATCATTTGAATCATCAAAACAAATAAAACTCCTAATAACGATAGAGCGTATGCTGTATACTTTATAATTTTGTACGAATTCATAATTGTTATTTCTTATTTATTAACTAATATATCCATAAGTGAAATGGAAGCATTTTCCATGTCGTTTACTATGCTGTCAATTTTGGCTATTATATAGTTATAAAATATCTGAAGAATAATTGCAACAATTAGACCAAATACTGTAGTAAGAAGAGCTACTTTAATACCTCCTGCTACTAATGATGGTTGCATGTCTCCTGCTGCTTCAATTTTATCAAAAGCCTGAATCATTCCAATAACTGTTCCCATGAATCCTAACATAGGTGCAAGTGCAATAAATAACGATATCCATGAAACATTTTTTTCAAGTTGCCCCATTTGCACTCCGCCATAAGCAATAACAGCTTTCTCTGCTGATTCTACACCTTCACTTGCTCTGTCCAATCCTTGCCAAAAAATAGATGCAACTGGGCCAGGTGTATTCGCACAAACTTCCTTTGCTGCCTTAATGCCTCCAGATTTCATAGCTGCTTCTACTTCTTCTGTTAATTTTTCTGAATCAGATTCTGACAAATTAAGATAAATAATTCTCTCAATAGCTATAGCTAATCCTAAAATAAGGCATAAAAGAACAATTCCCATAAATCCAGGACCTCCTTCAATAAACCTCTTTTTTAATTCTTGATGAAAATTTAGCTGTTCTGGTTCTTCTACCTCCATAACAACTTCTTCAACTGCCATTGAAGTCTCTTCAACCTCAGCTGCATCCATTTCGTCTTGAAATATGTTTACATTTGAAGTTAAATCTTGAATAAATACAACTGAAATAATTGCAATAATACTAAGTAATCTTTTCATTTTATTTTGTTTAATTATTTTAATAGAGCTTAAAGATATAAAAAAATATAATTAACACTATAATTTCGTGCAGAGAGGAAGGGATTCGAACCCTCGATACACTTGTGATGTATACACACTTTCCAAGCGCGCGCCTTCGACCACTCGGCCACCTCTCTATAATATCATTATTATATCAAAACAAATAAAAAGAAAAAATATTAATTATAAAACTTTATATTATTCTTTTTATTAAGATATTTTATAATAGAATGTAATGTGTTTTATATCTTAAATACCTCAGTGGAATTATTCGTAGTGATATTTATTATTTCTTCTATACTAACTTGATATATTTCTGCTAATTTCTTGGCAATATTAATAATAAATGAACTTTCATTTCTTTTGCCTCTATTAGGAGATGGAGCTAAATAAGGAGAGTCTGTTTCTAAAACGATATGTTTTAAATCTATTTTATCTAGAAATTTATCTATCATTCCGTTTTTAAATGTAACCACTCCCCCAATTCCTAATTTCATTCCCATTGAAATAATTTTATTTGCCTCCTCTAAAGTCCCAGTAAAACAATGAAAAATTCCTGATAAATCCTTTGTGCCTTCTAATTCTAAAACCTCAAATATTTCATCATATGATTTCCTAGAATGAATCACTATAGGTAAATTATATTTCTTTGCTAATCTAATTTGCTTAATAAAAACTTCTTTTTGAAGTCCTAGATTTTCTGTTTCCCAATGGAGATCAATTCCTATTTCTCCTACTGCAATACATTGATTTTCTATAATATTTTTTTCAACATGTTTTAGCTCTTCAAGATAATTTTCTCCTATATAGCAGGGGTGCAGTCCAGCCATTAAAAAAATATTTTTGGGAAATTTTTCTTTAAGAATTAGCATTGACTGTGTATGAGAAGAGTCTATAGCAGGGAGGAAGAGCCTGGTAACATTGGCTGTTATAGCATTATTTATAACTTGATCTCTGTCAGAATCAAATTCCTTGAGATACAAATGTGTATGCGTGTCTGAAATTATCATTAAACTACTTTAATTCTAGTGTCTCCAGAATTTTGTTTCCCATCAAAATTTCAGCAGGATTTTCTAACGCTTCTTTAATTGAAACTAGAAATCCTACACTCTCTCTTCCATCAATAATCCGATGATCATACGAAAGAGCTAAGTACATTACAGGTCTAATGAAAACCTTTCCATCAACAGCAATGGGGCGTTCAACAATATTATGCATTCCTAAAATTGCACTTTGAGGAGGATTAATAATTGGAGTTGATAACATGCTCCCAAAAACACCACCATTAGAAATAGTAAATGTACCTCCTGTCATTTCATCAACTGTTATTTTTGAATCTCTAGCACGCTCTGCAAGGGCTTTCACTTGTACTTCAATTTCTTTAAACGAAAGCTTTTCAGCATGACGAATTACTGGGACCATTAACCCTTTTGGACCTGAAACTGCTATGCTAATATCACAATATTGATATGTTATCATTTCATCTCCATCAATCATTGAGTTTACTGCTGGAAATTCTTTGAGAGCTCTTACAGATGCTAATGTAAAGAAGGACATAAACCCTAAATTAACTCCATGCTTTGCTTTAAATTTTTCTTTATATTTTTTTCTCAGTTCAAATATAGCAGACATATCTACTTCATTAAAAGTAGTTAGCATTGCTGTATCATTTTTTACACTAACTAGTCTTTCCGCAACCTTCCTTCTTAAAAGAGATAATTTTGTTCTTTTTTCATCTCTTTTTTTATTGCCAGCAGACCCCATTGAAGGTCTGGCCATTATTACATCTTGTTTAGTAATTCTTCCATCCTTACCAGTTCCTTCTATATCTTCAATCTTAATTTTATTTTCAGACATAATTTTTTTAGCAGCAGGACTTAAAATATCTGATTTGCTAACATTAACTATTTCTGCTTCAATTTTTGATGTAACTGGTTCTTCTTTTGATTCTGGTTCTGAATTATTTTTAGCTTCGCCCCCTTTAGAGGTGTCAATTAAGCAAACTATTTGGCCTACATCTACAGAATCTCCTTCTTGAACTTTTAATGTAATGACACCGCCTTCCTCTGCCGGTAATTCTAAGGTAGCTTTATCACTATCAAGCTCTGCTATTATTTGATCCTTTTCAACATAATCTCCGTCTGCTACCAACCAAGTGGCAATTTCTACTTCAGTTATTGATTCTCCCGGAGATGGGACTTTCATTTCTAGAATCATAGATTATTTATTTATGATATAAAATTAATAATATTAATCAATTAAACCGTTAAGGTCATACAATGAAAAAAACTCCCAAATTAACTCACTGGCATTAACATCTCTATTGCCCCATGCACCAATCCAATCATGACCCCCTCCATCTACCCTGTAATGCCTAACCATTGCATTTGTATTAGTATCGTCATTATCGCAAGAATAAGTAATTTCTTGAACAGTTGAAAAATCTAAAGCAAATATGTCTGGAATGTCTATTACTGCTGGACTTGAATCACATGAATTATGCTCCCGCCAATAATCAATAACATCATTTATGGCCATTGTTCCATTTCCACCACTATATGGAACAAGTACGTCGTTAGTCCCGTGAATTTGAAGAATAGAAATTGCTCTTTGGGGGTCACAAACATCAAAAGTCTCAGGGGTCATTGATCCCGCAACCGATGCAATAGCAGCTATTTTTTCACTTAGTTGACATGCAAGTAAAAAACTCATATATCCTCCATTTGACATTCCGGTGCTATATATTCTCTCCGAATCAATTAAATAGTCTTCAGAGATAGCATCAATTAAAAAATCTATAAAAGCAACATCGTCAACAGAACTTCCAAGAGTCCATCCGCCAACATTCCAGTGAGTTGTCCCATTAAAATAACTTCCCTGTGGATATACAACTATAAAATTTTCTTCACTAGCAATATCATTAAATCCTGTATATGCCATTATAATTTCATTGCTACTGCTCCATGCATGCAAACAAAAAAGCAATGGTACAGCATCAAAAGGATCATATGAATCTGGCACAAAAATATTAAATGAACGAGTTATGCCTTGAAACTCTACCTCAAATTCCTGTAATCCATATTCTACTGTAATAACTGGATCAGTAGGATCTACAATATTTATTGGATCTGCAACTGGAGATATTTCAGAAGAGCAAGAGAAAATTAAGAATATAACTATTAAGATTTTTTTCATTATAATTTTTTAGTTCAGATCTAAGATACTATTTCAATATTTGATTATCCTTTTCAGGATTAAATACGTATTCAATCACTTCTTTATGTCTTTTCTGAAATCTGATGGAACTGCCCGCTGCAGTTGCTCCATAATTTCTTCTAGATGCAATTCTAAAATCTTTTGCTTCTTTGAGATTCATTAGTAAAAATCCATATGCTCCCATATTTCTAGGCTCTTCTTGTGCCCATACAATATCAGAAGCGTTAGAATATTTTTTTATAATTGATCTGATCATCTCCTTAGGCAATGGGAATAATTGTTCTATTCTAACAATTGCCAAATTATTACGTCCAAGTCTTTCCTTTTCTTCTAGTAAGTCGTAATAAAACTTTCCTGTGACAAATACTATGCTATCAATTGTTTTTGGATCTGCATCAGTATCATCAATAACAACTTGAAATCCACCTTTTGTAAATTCATCAACACTAGAAAATACTCTTGAATGTCTCAATAAGCTTTTTGGGGTAAAAACTATCAAAGGTTTTCTATAATTGGTTTTCATTTGTCTTCTAAGAAGATGATATATGTTTGCTGGTGTAGTACAATTAGCTACAAAAACATTGTCCTTTGCGCATAGTTGTAAATATCTTTCAACTCTTGCAGAAGAATGTTCAGATCCTTGCCCCTCATACCCATGAGGTAATAGTAAAACTATTCCATTTGGCGTTTTCCACTTATCCTCCCCTGAAAAAATGTATTGGTCTATTATAATTTGCGCACCATTACTAAAATCACCAAACTGCGCCTCCCAAATAGTCAGAGTATTTGGGTTGCTCATTGCATAGCCGTATTCAAAACCTAAGACACCATATTCAGATAATAAAGAGTTATAAATTGAAAAAATTCCTTGGGTTTTAGATATATTATTATGTAAAATAATCTCCTCTTCACTTTCCTCAACCTTGACGACAGAATGACGATGTGAAAAAGTTCCTCTTTCAACGTCCTGTCCTGATATTCTAACATTAAATCCTTCTTCCAATAGACTCCCATATGCTAAATGTTCAGCCATTGACCAATCCAGCTTATTATTATTGAACATGTCAAGCCTTGAAGAAACTACTTTTTTAATTTTATTTATGAACTTTTTCCCTTTTGGTAAAGTTGAAATAGTTTCAACAATTTTTTCAAGCTTAATTCTAGGATATGTGGTATTAACTGGGAGCATCATTTCTTTTTCTTTTACTCTAGAGAATTCCTCCCATTCATCATCCATAAAATCTGTAATTTTAGTCTTCTTTAACTTCTTAGAATCTTTTAATTCATCTTCAAGCCAATTTTTATAATTATTCTCTAATGTATTAACATATTTTTCATCAATTATTCCTTCATTAATTAACTTGTCAGCATAAATCTTTTTTGGATTGGGATGTTGAGCTATAATCTTATATAGTTTTGGCTGAGTAAATCTAGGTTCATCTCCTTCATTATGGCCATATTTTCTATAACCAAGTAAATCAATAAAAACATCTTTTTTAAACTCCATTCTAAAATCTAAGGCAAACAAAATAGCATGAACTACAGATTCTACATCATCTGCATTAACATGCAATACTGGAGATAAAGTTACCTTTCCAACATCTGTGCAATAAGTGCTTGATCTGGCGTCTAAATAATTTGTTGTAAAACCTATTTGATTATTCACAACAATGTGAATTGTCCCATTTGTTTGATATCCATCAAGTCTTGACATTTGTACTAACTCATAAACTAATCCCTGACCAGCAATCGCAGCATCTCCGTGGACAATTATTGGAAGTACTTTTTCAAAGTTTTCTGGAAAGTGTGAATCTTGTTTTGATCTAACAATTCCATTAACTATTGACCCAACAGCTTCTAGATGGGATGGATTCGGAGCAATATTTAAATTGATTTTTTTGCCTTTTATTGTTTCTCTATTGCTAGTCCATCCTAAATGATATTTTACATCTCCATCAAATATTTTCTCCTCATAATCTTTCCCTTCAAACTCACTAAAAATATTTCTAGCTGATTTTCCGAAAATATTTACCAGAGCACTTAATCTTCCTCTATGGGCCATTCCCATAACAAATTCTTTAACCCCTTTGTCTGCAGCGATTTCAATCAAAATATCTAAAGCAGGAATTAATGATTCCCCTCCCTCAAGTGAAAATCTCTTTTGGCCTACATATTTTGTATGTAAAAAATTCTCAAATGAAACTGCCTCTACAAGTTTGCCAAGTAATTGTTTTTTTTGATCAACAGAAAATTGTGGATGATTATTGTTGACGTTTAATTTGTTTTGAATCCAATCAATCATCCTTGGATTTCTTATATACATATATTCAACACCAATTGAATCGCAATATATCTCTCTAAGATGTTGAATTATAATCTGTAAAGGTTGTGGCCCTATCCCTAAAATTTCCCCTGCATTAAATACAGTGTCTAAATCATCATTGGATAAATCAAAATGCTCTATAGCCAAGCTAGGGTTATATGATCTTCTGTCTCTAACTGGATTAGTTCTAGTAAATAGATGACCTCTTGATCGATACCCATTTATTAAATTTATTACATTAAATTCTTTTTGAACATGATCTGGAATCTGCGAAGTGACCCCTTCAACAATCTCTCCTTGAAAAAGCTTATTACTTCCAAAGTCATAGCCCTGAAAAAAAGCTCTCCAGCTCGGCTCTACTGAATCGGGATCCTTTAAATATTGATCATACAAGTCAGCAAAGAAAACCGTATGAGCAGCGTTTAAAAAAGAAAAATTATCCATTATAAAAATTTCTATTTTTCAGATTACAAAGATAATTAATATTAATTAAAAAGAATAGTAAAACTATATCTTCCTTTGCGTAAGTGAATTACCAAAATTATGAAGAAATTCGCTTTTTTCTTTAGTTAATTTAAGGGATTCTAAAATTTGAAATGCATTGTTGGTGTGTTTTTGAATTTCAACAGCAACTTCATTTCCAATATTACATTTACTATAAATTTCTTTAACCAAAGTTGTTTTCTCTTTAGGATTATCATGAGGGCTATTATACAGTGAAATAAAATTAGATTTTTCATCGCCTGAAAGTAGCTCAAGAGTCTTTATGTATAAGAAGGTTTTCTTTTTCTCAATTATATCTCCTCCTATTTTTTTGCCAAAATCATTCTCATTGCCAAAACAATCAAGATAATCATCTTGCAATTGAAATGCTATGCCTAGATTCTTTCCAAATTCATAAATTTTCTCTTGTTCTACCATTGTTGCATTTGCTATAATTGCTCCCATTTTCATTGCTGCGCCAATTAATTCTGCAGTTTTATAGGTTATCATTAATAAATATTCATCCAGAGATATTTCTTGCTTTTTTTCAAAATCTATATCTAATTGTTGTCCCTCGCATACCTTTATCGCTGTTTTGCTAAATAGTGTAGCCATTGGGACAAAAATATTTGCCTCATAATTTTCAAATATCTGATAGGCTAAAATTAACATCACATCTCCAGATAAAATTGCAGTACTGCTGTCCCACTTTTGGTGTACTGTAGTATTTCCTCTTCTAAGGGTTGCAGAATCCATAATATCATCATGGACTAAAGAAAAATTATGAAAAATTTCACCAGCCAATGCAGCGTCTAATGCTTTTTTTGGGGGCCCAGAAAAAATATCTGTACTTATCAATGTTAATATGGGTCTAATTCTTTTTCCCTCAAGACTTAGAATATAGTTTACAGGAGCATACAAGTTTTTAGGGACTGCATTGACTGTATATTTTTCTAGATGATCAGCAAACATTTGATGATATTGAGAAAGAGAAAGCATCCTATAATAATATTTGGGTTAAATGTATGATAAAATCCTAATTTAAAAAAGCTTGTTAAAATTATAAAATATGATAGAGTTATAAATAATATCTTATTAAATTTGCAAATGTAAACTATCGTCATGTATAGGACTCATAATTGTGGAGAATTAAGAAAATCTGATATTGGAAAACAAGTTTCCCTTTCTGGATGGGTTCAAAAAATGCGAGATAAAGGATTTATAATTTGGGTAGATTTACGAGATAGATATGGAATCTCTCAATTAATTTTTGATGAACAAAGAACAAGTAATGATTTATTAAATCAAGCAAAATCATTAGGCCGTGAATTTGTAATACAGATAGATGGAGAGGTTATTGAAAGGGCTTCTAAAAATCAAAATATTCCAACAGGAGATATTGAAATTTTGGTTAAAAACCTTACAATACTAAATAGCTCTACTACTCCACCATTTACAATAGAAGATAATACAGACGGAGGCGAAGAGCTTAGAATGAAGTATAGATATCTAGATATCCGAAGAGAGCCTGTAAAGAAAAATTTAATACTAAGACATCAAATAACTCAACAAGTAAGAAAATATCTTTCTGACAGTTCGTTTATAGAAGTTGAAACCCCATGTTTAATTAAGTCGACCCCAGAAGGTGCTAGAGATTTTGTTGTACCATCTAGGACTAATGAAGGAGAGTTTTATGCCCTACCGCAATCTCCCCAAACATTTAAACAATTACTAATGGTGGCTGGTCTTGATAAATATTTTCAAATTGTCAAATGCTTTAGGGATGAAGATTTAAGAGCAGATCGTCAGCCCGAATTTACGCAAATAGATTGTGAGATGGCATTTGTTAAGCAGGATGATATTTTAAATACTTTCGAAGGACTTATCGTTGATATATTTAAAAAAATCAAAAAGATTGACCTTAATAAATTTCCAAAAATTACATATGACCAGGCAATAGAAAAATATGGAACGGATCAGCCTGATATTAGATTTGGGATGGAATTTGTAGAATTAAATGAAATTTGTCAACATAAAAATTTCAATGTATTTAATTCTGCTGAACTAGTTGTTGGAATTGCTGTCACTGGCGGTAACACATTTACAAGAAAAGAAATTGACAAATATATAGACTGGATAAAAACTCCTCAGGTTGGAGCAATGGGAATGGTGTACGTAAGATGTAACGATGATGGAAAATTTAAATCTTCTGTAGACAAATTTTATGATCAAACAGATCTAAAAAATATTGCTAAAAAAACTAATGCAAGTAAAGGTGATTTAATTATGATTTTATCTGGAGATAAAAATACGGTAAGATCGCAGCTTAGTGCGCTACGCCTTGAAGTGGCTAAAAATCTAGGACTTAGAAATTCAGAAGAATTTGCGCCATTATGGGTTGTAGATTTTCCATTACTAAGCTGGAATGAAGAAGAAGATAAATTTCATGCAATGCATCATCCATTTACCGCACCAAAACCTGATCAAATAGAACTATTAAAAACCTCCCCTGGTTCTGTAAAAGCAAATGCATATGATCTAGTAATTAATGGGAACGAAATAGGTGGAGGATCTATAAGAATTCATGATAAAAGTGTTCAAGAACAAATGTTTAAATGTCTTGGATTTACAAAACAAGAGGCAGAAGAACAATTTGGTTTTCTTATGAATGCATTTCAGTATGGAGCGCCGCCACATGGGGGTATTGCTTTTGGATTAGATCGATTAGTTGCAATTCTTGGTGGAAGTGAAACTATCAGAGACTTCATAGCATTTCCAAAGAATAATGCAGGCAGAGATGTTATGATTGATTCTCCATCAAAAATTTCTCCAGAACAATTAAAAGAGCTTAAACTAAAACAAGATCTATAAAAACATAAATAATGAAAATATTTATTTATGTACTATTTACTATATCACTAATTTTTATCATCTCTGGATATATAATAGAGGATATTAATTCAGAAAAATTTATAGGTGGTGGCACTTTTCTATTATTCTTTATAGTAATTCCATTATTTCTTTATTATAGATGGCAAAACAAAAAACTTAAGGATTTTATTTTGGATAATGAAGAATTAAAAAAAATGAAAGATGACAACTAATTTAAATTTCTTCTAGCAATAAAAAATTTTTCTAACAACTCTTTGGACTCATTTTCTAAAACACCGCTATTAACTTTTGTTTTAGGGTGTAGCGTGCTTCCCATTATTGTAAATCCTCTTTTTAAATCTTTTGCAGCATAAAACAAATTAGAAATCCTACTCCAATATAATGCTCCAGCGCACATTTGACAAGGCTCTAAAGTAACATACATACTACAACCGTTTAAGAATTTACCGCCAAGATAGTTTTCAGCTGCTGTTATTGCTAAGATCTCTGCGTGGGCAGTAACATCATTTAATGTCTCTGTTAAATTATGTGCTCTTGCTATAATTTGATTTTCTATAACAACTACAGCGCCTATAGGAACCTCTCCTTTTGATAAAGCTAACTGTGCTTCTTCAATAGCCTTATTCATAAAATATTTGCTGTCGTATTCTAACTTCATTAAGTTATTATTTTAATATTCATTGGCTGTTATTTTTTTATAGATTAAGAGCGCCTGACTATCTGAGAAAGATGCAATATAGTGGCATATTTCTAATATCCTGTAATATAAGTCTGATTTATTAATATCTATTGTATCAGGCAAAAGATTAAGTATTAGTTTATCATAACTATTATATGTCCCTGCATACATATTATTAGCTGCAGTAATATAGCTTTCTAATAAAACGCCTATAAGATTATATCCTGCAATTTCTTTTTCTGTGACTTCTTTAGACTCATATATGTTCTCTACACTGATTTTAATTATATCTGAAATCTGAGCTTTGTATTTACTTCGATCTAAAAGAGATGATTGAAAAACCCCCTGAATAATCTCTGCTTCATTATTCATAAATATCTCAACGCACTCATTTATCAAAGTGTTTATAGATAAAGCCCTTAAGTAACTTATCCTATCGGTTGTATTACTTAATTGGTGATATTTTTCAGTATTAATTGAATCCCTTACCAAATTAATTAGATATTCTAAAGCGAATTCTTCTTCAATTAATCCAAGATTTATGCCGTCCTCAAAGTCAATTATTGTATAGCAGATATCATCTGCTGCCTCAACTAAATATGCTAATGGATGTCTAATATAACTCCCCGTTTCATCCTTTGTTAACCCAAGTTCCTGTGCTATATCAATAAATACATCTAACTCACTTTGAAAGAAACCATATTTCTTATGGGAAACATTAGTAGTTGGTTTAATTGGAAGTGATTCCTTAGGATATTTGACAAAAGCTCCCAAGGTAGCATAACTTAAGCGAAGCCCTCCTTGTCTTCCGATCCGAGATTGTGTTAATATTTTAAACCCATTAGCATTACCTTCAAAATCACACAAATCTTGATATTGTTTTTTAGTTAAATCCTTTGAAAATTCTTTGCCTTTTCCTGAAATAAAGAACTGCCCAATAGATTTTTCTCCAGAATGACCAAATGGAGGATTACCTATATCATGTGCTAATGAAGCAGAAGCTACAATAGCTCCAAAATCATTGGCCTGGTATCTATATTGTTCTCTTAACTCTGGATATTTTTCTAATACTTTCATTCCCACCTTTCTACCTAGGGACCTTCCCACAACGCTAACTTCTAAACTATGAGTTAGCCTAGTATGAACAAAATCTTCGCTTGAAAGCGGAACTACCTGTGTTTTGTCTTGAAGGCTTCTAAATTCGGAAGAGAAAATTATTCGATCATAATCCACTTCAAATCCAAGTCGTGTTTCGTCCTGATCTTTTCTTTCTCTTTTTTGAGTATCACCAAATCTTTTTAATGACAATAATTTCTCCCAGTTCATTCTTTTATTTCCTGATTAGCAATATAATCAAAAGTATTAATTCCTAAAGTTAAAATACTAATATTAATGTCCTAAAATCATATCTAATTAATAACATTCAGTTAACATTAAGATTACATTATAAAATGATATTTGCATAGTATTTTAAATTAAGTGATGAAAAAAAATTTATTAATGATTATAGTTTTATCTCCTCTGGTTGCTTTTTCTCAAGGTAGAGAAGATCAAGTTAACACGAAAGGTCAACCACACTTTAAGGTTTTTTGGAATTATCATTATGATTATACAAAAGATGTTGATCAAGTAAGCGCCTTTGAATTAACTAGAGTTTATCTTGGATATAAATATACATTTAATGACAAAATCTCTGCAAAAATAACCTATGATATAGGAAAGAATGATGCAGGGAGTAAACACACTGCATTTGTAAAAATTGCTCAATTGGATTATAAAATCAATCCTAGTATTAAAATCAGTATGGGATTACTTGGGGGCAAACAATATAATGATCAAGAAAAACACTGGGGGTATAGATATATATATAAAACGCTTCAGGATGAAAATAAATTTGGCCCAAGTGCTGATTTAGGAATTAATGCAGAATTAGAAATTAGTAAAGTACTAATGGCAAACCTATTCATTGTTAATGGAGAAGGGTATAAAAATCTTCAAGATGATAATGGAAATCAAAGATTTGGTATGAGCTTAATTTATAATCCGTCAAAACTAATAACTACTAAATTATATTATGACACGCATGCCTCTGAAAATTCTAAATCCTTAAATAACATTGCGTTTTTTGCTGGATATAAAGCTGATTCTTGGAAAATAGGTGCAGAATATAATAAAATGGAAAATGGGACAAGCTATAAAACAGCAATAGATGATCATAATTTAGAAGGAATCTCTGTTTATGGAAGTTATATATTTAATGATAAAATTGAAATATTTGCTCGATTTGATGAAATATCTTCAAATACATTAAACGGTCAAAACAGTAGCTGGAACTATGAAAAAGACGGAACTCTAATACTATTTGGAGCGCAATACATAGCAGCAAAAGGAGTGAAATTTTCAATAAACTCTAGAAATTTTAATTATATAAATGATGATATAGAAGATTCGTCATTTATATATTTTAATGCTGAATTTAAATTATAAAAACAAGAAATGGAGAATATATATTTATTAATGTTAGTTGCTTTGATAGGTTTGGCTATTGCAGATCTTGTTGTAGGTGTTAGTAATGATGCTGTTAATTTTTTAAACTCTGCCCTTGGTTCTAAAGTTCTTTCATTTAGAACAATTATGATTGTTGCCAGTATAGGTATTGCAGTTGGAGCAGTGTTCTCTAGTGGCATGATGGAAGTAGCAAGAAAAGGGATATTTAATCCAGGGGAATTTATGTTCAGTGAAATCATGATAATTTTTATGGCAGTAATGATTACTGATATTTTGTTGCTTGATTTCTTTAATACTCTTGGTTTGCCAACCTCTACTACAGTCTCTATTGTCTTCGAATTGTTAGGAGCATCTGTTGCTATGGCATTAATTAAGATTGGATTAGACAATGGAAATTTCTCTGATCTAGCAATGTATATAAACACATCAAAAGCAACACAAATAATTCTCGGTATCTTACTCTCGGTGGTAGTTGCATTTTCCATTGGGGCATTAGTTCAATGGGTTTCTAGACTTCTGCTTTCTTATAATTTTGCAGCAAAAGCAAATTGGGTAGGTTCAATCTTTGGAGGTATCGCTTTAACTGCAATTACCTATTTTATTTTAATGAAAGGAATAAACGGGACAACATATGCAAAAGAAAGCTTTGATATAATTGGAGGCATGACAATTACAGATTATTTAGAAGTTAATGTTATTTCAATTGTTGCTTATAGTTCTATTTTCTGGTCTCTATTATCTTACTTTTTTATAACTGTTATAAAAGCGAATATTTATAAAATAATTATTGCTGTTGGTACATTTGCATTAGCTCTAGCCTTTGCCGGAAATGATCTGGTTAATTTTATTGGAGTACCAATCGCGGCATGGCAATCCTATGAAGCTTGGATGGCTTCAGGGCTGGCTGCCAATGAATTTAGCATGCAAGTATTAGCCTCTAAAGTGCCTACCCCAAATTATCTTTTATTTGCTGCTGGTGTAATAATGGTGTTGACACTATGGTTCTCTAAAAAAGCTCATAGAGTTGTTAAAACCTCGATAGACCTGTCTGAACAAGGAGAAACTGAAGAAAGATTTAGGCCTAATTATTTATCAAGAACTTTAGTTAGAGCAGGAGGCAACACTGCCGATTTAATATCAAAAATTTTACCAGATTCTATAAATACTTTTATTGAAAAACAATTTATAGTTCCTCAACTACCAGCAAAGAAGGTCAATGCAGCCGATAAGCCTGCATTTGATGTGATTCGTGCCTCAATTAATCTTATGGTTGCAAGTATTCTAATTTCAATTGCTACTTCTTATAAATTACCTCTCTCTACAACTTATGTAACTTTTATGGTTGCAATGGGGACATCGCTTGCTGATAGAGCTTGGGGGAGTGAGAGTGCTGTATATAGGGTAGCAGGTGTGCTGAATGTTATTGCTGGATGGTTTGGCACAGCTATTATTGCATTTCTTGCAGCTGGAACTATTGCCTATTTAATCAATATAAGTGAATTAATGATTGCTATTTTATTGTTCATTGCAATAATCATAATGATAAGACATTACATCCGTGGGAAATCTAAAAATGATATTGGAATCGATGAGGGGCTAGTATTAGCTGAGAGTAGTTCATTGCAAGGAGTTATACATGAAAGTGCAAAAACTATTGCTAAATTAATCAAGCGTGGGAACAAGGTTTATAATAATACAATTGAAGGGCTTTCTAGGCAAGACTTAAGCCTCCTGGATAAAAATAATAAGCAAATTAATAAGTTATCTCAAGAAGTTGATGATTTAAAAAACAAGCTTTTCTATTTTATTAGAAACTTAGATGAATCTAGTTTAGGCGCTAGTAATTTTTATATAAACCTTTTAGGTTACCTGCAAGATATTACTCAATCATTAGAATACATCTCTAAAACAAGTCATAAGCACATTAACAATAATCATAGTAAATTAAGGCTAAGTCAAATAAGAGATTTAATAGAAATTGACAAAGCCATGAATGATTTATTTGAAGAAATTGAAATTTCATTTGAAAAACGATCATTTCACAAAATGGAAGTAATTTTAAAAAACAAAAACAAAGTATTTATGATAGTTGATGATAAGATTGAGGCTCAAATTTCTAGAACAAGAACAACAGAGGAAAAAAGTCCAAAGAATACAACGCTTTACTTTAGTATTCTACAAAAGACTAAGGATCTTTTAAAGGCAATAATGAGTTTAATAGAGGAATATTATCTTTCTCATGATGGCAGTATTGAGCCTGCAAGAGCAAATAAAAATTCCTAGCAATATTTAGGGTTAAATAAAAAAGCTCCTAATAATAGTAAAAAAATTAGGAGCTTTTTTTCTGTCTATTAAGGTTTAGGAACCACACATTAAGCAATCATCTTCTTGACTCTCATTTGTCTTTGCTATTAATTCTTTTATCTCTTTCGGAGACATAGGCTCAACATCAATCTCCTTAGTTTTTGCAAACTTTTCTGCTGTTTTCTTTGCTGTTTTCTTTTTATTTGCAACAACTTCAGGCTTCTTATCCTTGACAATTGGCTCCTTTGGAACAGGTTCTTCCTCAACTTTTTTGTCTAACGTAAACTTGATTGCATCAACTGCACTCTTAGTTCTTAAATAATACATTCCTGTTTTAAGTCCGCTCTTCCATGCATAAAAATGCATGGACGTAAGTTTAGCCATAGTAGCGCCTTCAACAAATAAATTTAATGATTGTGACTGGTCTATAAAATACCCTCTATGCTTAGCCATATCAATTATATCCTTCATGCTCAGCTCCCAAACAGTTTTATATAATTCTTTAATATCATCAGGAATAATGTCAATATTTTGTATTGATCCATTTGCTCTCATGATTTCTTGTTTTAATCCTTCATTCCATAATCCTAAAGCAACAAGATCTTCTAATAAGTGTTTGTTGACAATAATAAATTCTCCGGAAAGCACTCTTCTTGTATATATGTTAGAAGTGTAGGGCTCAAAGCATTCATTGTTGCCAAGAATTTGAGAAGTACTGGCTGTAGGCATTGGTGCTACAAGCAATGAATTTCTTACCCCATGTTTTAATACATCCTTTCTAAGTTTAGCCCAATCCCATAATCCACTAAGATCTTTTTCGTCTACATCCCATAAGTTATGCTGGAATTTTCCTTCACTAATAGGTGAGCCATTATACGTTTCATATTTTCCATTCTTCTTTGCCTCTTCTACCGATGCAGTTGCGGCTGCATAGTAGATAGTCTCAAAAATATCTTGATTTAATTTTTTTGCTTCATCACTAGTAAATGGCATTCTTAATTTAATGAAAGCATCTGCTAATCCTTGTACTCCAATGCCTATAGGTCTGTGACGGAAGTTGGAATTCTGAGCTTCAATAACAGGATAATAATTTCTATCTATTACTTTATTTAAATTTTTAGTTATTCGCTTAGTTATACTAAATAATTCTTGATGATCAAAAGCCCCGTCCTTAACAAACATTGGAAGAGCAATAGAAGCTAAATTACAAACTGCAATTTCATCAGGAGACGTATATTCTAAAATTTCTGTACACAAATTTGAAGATCTAATTGTTCCTAAATTTTGCTGATTAGATTTTAAGTTAGCAGCATCTTTATATAGCATATATGGATTGCCTGTTTCAATTTGAGCTTCTAAAATTTTCTCCCATAATTCTCTTGCTTTTATTGATTTTCTCCCTTTACCTTCCTTTTCATATTTAATATATAACTTGTCAAACTCCTTGCTATGAACATCACAAAGACCAGGACATTCATTAGGGCACATTAATGTCCATTCACTATCGGCTTCAACTCTTTTCATAAATAAGTCTGGCATCCACATTGCGTAAAACAAGTCTCTAGCTCGCATTTCCTCTTTTCCATGATTTTTCTTTAATTCAAGGAAATCAAATATGTCTGAATGCCAAGGCTCAATATAGATTGCAAAACTTCCTTTTCTTTTTCCACCACCTTGATCTACATATCTAGCAGTGTCGTTAAATACTTGTAGCATTGGGACAATTCCATTGCTTGTTCCATTAGTTCCTGCAATATAGCTCCCTGTTGATCTTATATTATGAATTGACAAGCCAATACCTCCAGCAGACTGTGAAATCTTTGCAGTTTGTTTTAATGTATCATATATTCCTTCAATACTATCATCCTTCATTGTAAGTAAGAAGCATGATGACATTTGTGGCTTAGGTGTTCCTGCATTAAACAATGTTGGAGTTGCGTGAGTAAAATATTTTTTACTCATTAATTCATAAGTTTCTATCGCTGCGTCTAAATCGTTTAAGTGAATTCCAATTGAAACCCTCATTAACATATGCTGAGGTCTTTCAGCAATTTTGCCATTTAGTTTTAATAAGTACGATCTTTCTAAAGTTTTAAATCCAAAATAATCATATCCAAAATCCCTATTATATATTATAGTAGAATCTAATAGTTCCTTGTTTTCAGAAATTACTTTATAAACCTCATCTGAAAGCAACGGTGCTTTTTTGTCAGTCCTTGGATTAATATAATTATATAGATCATCCATGACCTCGCTAAATATTTTTTTTGTGTTCTTGTGTAAATTAGAGACAGCAATTCTTGCAGCTAATATTGCATAATCTGGATGAGCAGTAGTTAAGGTTGCAGCTATTTCAGCAGCAAGATTATCAAGCTCACTAGTAGTAACTCCATCATACAAGCCTTCAATAACACGCATCGTTACTTTGACTGGATCAACCAATGGGTTTAATCCATAACAAAGTTTTCTAACACGAGCCGTAATTTTGTCAAACATTATAGGCTGCTTCCTGCCATCTCTTTTAGCTACATACATATAGGGTCAATAAAATTTATATCTCTTTTTGAGATAATTAATAACTCTTTTAAATTGTTTGAACAGTTTAGTTAATCTAATTAAAAATCAGCGTCAAAACTAAATTTATCCTTCTCTTCTTCCTTGCTTAATACACCTGCTTTTTGATATTCAGAAACACGTTTTTCAAAAAAGTTTGTTTTCCCTTGTAAAGAAATCATGTCCATGAAATCAAATGGATTAGAAGAGTTGAATTCCTTCTCACATTCAAGTTCCACAAGCAACCTGTCAGTTACAAATTCTAGATACTGAGTCATAAGCTTTGCATTCATTCCAATTAAACTAATTGGCAATGATTCTGTAATAAACATCCTCTCAATGTCAAGTGCATTAATCAAAATTTCTTTAATTCTTTTTGGCGGCACTTTATTTACTAAGTGATTATTATGTAGATGGACTGCAAAGTCACAATGTACTCCTTCGTCTCTAGAAATTAATTCGTTTGAAAAAGCCAATCCCGGCATAAGTCCTCTTTTCTTTAACCAAAAAATTGAACAAAAAGCGCCAGAAAAAAAGATGCCTTCTACAGCGGCAAATGCAATTAATCTCTCGGCAAAGCTGGGAGATTCAATCCATTTTAATGCCCATTGTGCTTTTTCCATTATAGCAGGAAACCTGTCAATAGCATTGAATAGCATGTCCTTTTCCTGCTCGTCCTTAACATAAGTATCAATCAATAAAGAATATGTTTCACTATGAATATTCTCCATCATAATTTGAAAGCCATAAAAGAATTTTGCTTCACTATATTGAACTTCATTAACAAAATTTTCTGCTAAATTTTCATTAACAATACCATCACTGGCTGCAAAAAAAGCAAGTATATGCTTGATAAAATATCTTTCATCATCATTAAGCTTATTGGCCCAATCCGATAAATCTTGGTGTAGATCAATCTCTTCTGCCGTCCAAAAACTAGCCTCTGATTTTTTATACCATTCCCAAATATCGTGATGCTGAATTGGAAATATTACAAATCGATTTTTGTTTTTTTTAAGCAAAGGTTCTACAAAAGCTGACATAATATTTTTATTAAATAAAAAATTTAATTTACATTGCGACTAACAAATAGACAAAATTGTTGTCGAAAATGAAAGGCATTTTTATTAACATTTTCAATAAGTTTTTAACAAACAGGTCAGGCAAAAAAAATATTAAATTTTTATAAAAAAATTATGCAAAAAATAAGTGTCGTTATTTCAATTTTGACAATACTAATTATACTGTTTAATATTACACTAATAGATTTTAGTGATTTTTTTTCAGAAAAAAATACGGTTGCAATCATCACAATAATTGCTGGTTTGTGTTGTCTAATACTTCTACTAATTATAAGAGTTTCAAATAAAATAAAAAATTACAATAAAGAAAAATAATTAATTTTATTGATCGATATGACACACTTCAATGCCGGCCTTTTCTAAAAAATCAACCCCTGATTTATCCCTATAATTCTCCCGGTAGACAACTCTTTTTATATTGGCCTGATGAATTAATTTGCTACACTCCTTGCATGGACAAAGAGAGATATACAAGGTGGCTCCCTCGCATGACTGCGTGGAAGATGCTACCTTAGAAATCGCATTAGCCTCCGCGTGCAATACATACCATTTAGTATATCCATCATCATCTTCACAGATGTTTTCAAATCCAGAAGGAGTCCCGTTAAAGCCGTCAGAAATAATCATATTATTCTTAACGATTATAGCTCCAACCTGTCTTCGCTCACAATAAGAAAGCTTACCCCATTCGTTAGCAATCTTTAAATAGGCAAGATCATATTTATGTTGTTTTTCTGGTGTCAATTTTTAGAAATAAATAATGTTAAAAATATAAAATTAATTGTTCTTAAAGGCTTCTAATCCGCAATTTAAAAATGCTAAATATTCTTCTTCATCAGGTGTATAGCCAACAGGATTATTTAGAATCTCATTAGAGTTTGGATCATAAAGTATATAATAGGGCTGAGAATTTGTCTTAAAATATTGTGCCTGAAAATAGGCCCACTTATGACCATAGTTAATTAGCTTTCTTACTCCCTTTCCGTTAGTTCTTGTTACTAATAATTGTTCATTATCTGGCAATATTTTTTTGTCATCTACATATAAAGAAATTAATACATAGTTTTCTCTAATGGCACTATCTACTTGTTTTAATGGCCAGACATGTTCCTCCATTTTTCTGCAATTAACACACGCATATCCTGTAAAATCTAACAAGATTGGTTTGTTAGATTTTTTAGCATATTCGATCCCAGATTTTAAATCTTTAAAACAATTCAAATTGTTTGGACATTCCTTAGGAGCAAGATAACTGTAGCCCAAAGGAGGTGCCAGGCCACTAAGTAAACTCAATGCTCTATAGGATTGAGTTTGCTTATTATAAATTAACCCCGATGCTAAATATAGAGCAAAGCCTAAAGACAGCAATGCAAATACTGCTCTTGTAAATGAAATGTTCTTAGGTTTTATTTCATTTGGAAATTGGATTTTTCCGAAAAGATATATTGCCATTAAAAGAAAAATAATGAACCATAAAATTAAAAATACTTCGATTTTAATAATTCCCCAATGGGCAACTAAATCAGCATTAGACAAAAACTTTAATGCTAAGGCAAGTTCTATAAATCCTAAAGAGACCTTTATCGTATTTAACCATCCACCCGACTTTGGCAGTGATTCTAACATGTTTGGAAACATTGCAAATACTGCAAAAGGGAGCCCCAGTGCAAGCCCAAACCCGCCCATTCCAGCAGTTAATTCCCAAGCAGCCGAATCATTAGAAATAGATCCAGCAAGTAGTGAGCCTAATATAGGCCCAGTACAAGAAAAGGATACTATTGCCAATGTAAGAGCCATAAAAAATATTCCTATAATACCTCCAGCTGATTCTCTTTTAGCTGACTTATCAACCCAAGATGAAGGAAGGGATAATTCATAATATCCAAAGAAGGAAAATGCAAATAAAAGAAATATGATAAAAAAGAAAATGTTTAAGTATACGTTTGTTGAAATATCATTTAATATATCAGGATTTACAGAATCCAATAAATGAAATGGAATGCTTAAAATTAAATATACTAACACAATAAAGACTCCATATAATATAGCATTGGAATAACCATTTGTATTATCATTTTTCTTAGTAAAGAAACTAACCGTTAAAGGAATCATTGGGAACACACATGGTGTCAGCAATGCAAGTAGTCCGCCTATAAAACCAAGCCCGAAAATATTAAATAGGGTTTTCGTTGGGCTAGAAACCGTTGTGGTATTTGCTGATGAATTGCTACAATTAACTTTTGATTTTTTAATATCAGTAGGTAAAAATCCATATAGAATTAAATTATTTTTTTCTAGATTATTTTGATTTGCTGTAGTATTCTCTTTAGTCTCATTCGTCAATATATTATTAGAAAAATTAAATCTAAAGTCTACATCTTCCGGGGCTAAACATTGAGTGTCGTCACAAGTCATAAAATTTAGAACTCCATATATAGGAGTTTCAAAATTATTTATTTTGACCTTTTGCCTAAAAACTGCTTGGGTGTAAAATTTAGAAACTACTATATCAAATATAGGGTCATATATCGTTTCCATATTTGTCGAATCCTCAGCTACCTCGCCTATTAAATTATAACTTGAAGATGTCTCAAAAAAGAAAGTGGTTGGAATAGGACCTTCATTCGCTAATTGAGAATAAATTGCCCAAGTGGGATCTATGTCTGCAGTGAATATTAGCTCATACTGATTTTCTGAAATTTGATTTGAATCAAAACTCCACTTTACAGGCTCTAAAATTTGTGAATTTAAAGATGTAAAGCAAAAAGAAAATATTATGAATAAAATTCTATTTAGCTTCATTATTAAGTAATATATTCTGCAAAGAAATTAAAAATAATTTATTGATTAATATAATAAATGTTTTTTCTCGTTAGAAGCCCAGCCAGCTTGAGATTTATAATCAACAAAATAAATTTTTAAATCTGCCTGAGATTTATGTTCAACAAAAAATAATTTAAAATCTGCCTGAGACTTATAATCAACAAAAAACCATAATCCTTCATTGCCTTTTGCTTGAGATTTATAATCAAGTTTATACACTAAAAGATCTGCTTGGCTTTTGTGCTCTACAACGAATATATTAACATCTGCTTGAGATTTATAATCTACAGAGTAAAAAGTCTGTGAATTTGCTGAAAAAAAACTAACTAAAAAAATAGTAAAAACCAATCTCATATCTCAATATAGAAATAATTTAATTTATTCTATAGGATACATGTTAAAGTTTTGATTATCAAAATAATTAATTCTATTAGGCATTGTATTTTCTATGGTCTGTTTAAGAGATGGAGATATCCTATCTGCTCTATATCTTATAGCTAAATAGGGCAGATAACTTTCAGAGATATCTTCTCTTATAGGATTATCTCTTGCATAATCTGATATAAAATTACAGTCAATGGATTGAGCATTAAGCCAATCTTCTTTCTCAGCATGGTAGGAGTCAAGAGAAGTATGAGAGGCCTCGTGAACTAAAGTTTCTTCAAGAATACCTTGGCTTTCATAATTTTCTTCTGACCAGTCTGTATGAATTAAAAGGTTGTTATTACCACCCCCGAATGGTTCATTTCCTCTATGTATCCATACTGTCTCAACATCTTTTCTTAACTGTGTTGTTAATCTTCCAATTACTTCTGCAAATTTTAAAGCCTGAACTTCAGCGACTTCAGGACTTCCAAATTCAGGATTTACTTGTATTTCAATATATAATCCATCATCATATTGTGCAGGAAAAAGGTAAGGATTTAATGTAACCCAATCATTAACTCTTCTATCAAACATGGTTCTTGATCCTTGTCCATTATAGATTAAACTTACAAAGGTTGTTTGGTCTTCTGGTGTTATAATATCAGGATCAATGAATATTGTTCCTCCAAAAGGTGGAGTTCCTAGAGTAGTACATTCTTCAGGTATATTTTTTTCTATTGAATTACATGTACTAATAAATAATATTAAAAAACTAAATAAGAAAATGTTTTTCATAATACAATATAGGGGTTTTGTTTTATGTCAATGTTTGTTATAAATAAAAAAACCACCTTACCATAGGTGGTTCTTAACTGCTTCTATTATTTGCATAATAGAATTAGGTGAGCTTAAATTTACAAAATCATTTGAAATAATCAAAGATTAACTTCCACATGTTTCGCAGTCATCTTTATTATCGATAGAACATTGTATTGCTGCTTGCTCCTCTGCTTTTTCTTCAATACTCTTCTTTTCATCTTTTACTATTGTAAATTTAATAGCATCAGTGGCTGCTTTTGTTCTTAAATAATAAAGACCCGTTTTTAGTCCTTTTTTCCAGGCGTGAAAATGCATTGATGTTAATTTACCAAAAGTGGCATCTTGCATATGAATATTCATACTTTGACTTTGACATATATATGCTCCTCTGTCTGCGGCCATATTAATTATACTTTTTTGAGAAATTTCCCAAACTGTTCTGTAAAGGAGCTTAATATTTTCGGGAATTTCTTTAATTTCTTGAATTGATCCATTAGCTTCCATTAGTCTGTCTTTCATAGAATCGTCCCAAAGATTAAGATTTATTAAGTCTTTAAGAAGGTGTTTATTTACTACAATAAATTCTCCAGATAATACTCTTCTTGTATAGATATTAGAAGTATAGGGTTCAAAGCATTCGTTATTTCCAAGAATTTGCGATGTGGAAGCTGTGGGCATAGGAGCTAGTAGTAGAGAATTTCTAACACCATTCTTTTTTACTTTTTGTTTCAGTTTTGTCCAATCCCATCTATTTGAATCTGGAGTGATTCCCCACATGTCAAATTGAAAAATGCCTTTTGATACTGGTGAACCTTTATAGGATTCATATGCTCCATCTTTTTTAGCTATTTCCATTGATGCTTCCATAGCTCCGAAATAAATAGTTTCAAAAATTTCGGTATTTAATTTTTTAGCTTCTTCAGAATCAAAAGCATACCTCATAAGAATAAAGGCATCAGCAAGTCCTTGAACTCCAATTCCAATAGGTCTATGTCTCATATTAGAATTTTTTGCTTCTTCAATTGGATAATAGTTAACATCAATAACTTTATTTAAGTTTTTAGTAATGACTTTAGTAATCTCATATAATTTTTTGTGGTCATAAGTCATATCATCCTTAACAAATTTATTTAAAGCAATAGAAGCTAGGTTGCAGACTGCAACTTCATCCGGAGACGTATATTCTATTATTTCAGTACATAGATTAGAAGATTTAATTGTTCCTAAATTTTTTTGATTAGATTTTTTATTTGCTGCGTCTTTGTATAATATATATGGATTTCCTGTTTCAATTTGAGATTCAAGTATTTCAAACCATAAATCTTGAGCTTTTACTGACTTTCTTGCTTTTCCTTCTTTTTCATATTTAGTATAAAGTTTTTCAAAATCATCACCATATGTTTCGTGTAAATCTTTTGTTTCATCTGGAGAAAATAATGACCAGTTTTCATTTGCTTCAACTCTTTTCATAAAGAGATCTGGTACCCACATTGCATAAAAAAGATCTCTTGCTCTTAATTCTTCTTTTCCATGATTTTTTTTGAGTTGTAGAAATTCAAAAATATCTGCATGCCATGGCTCAAGATATATTGCAAAACTTCCTTTTCTTTTTCCACCACCTTGGTCAACATATCTTGCAGTCATATCAAAATTTCTAAGCATAGGAATAATACCATTAGAAATTCCATTTGTTCCATTTATGTATGATCCTGAAGCTCTAACATTATGGATACTTAGTCCTACTCCACCAGCTGATTGAGATATTTTTGCACACTGTTTTAATGTATCATATATTCCCTCTATACTATCGTCTTTCATTGTAAGTAAAAAACATGATGATAGTTGTGGTTTTGGAGTACCTGCATTGAAAAGTGTTGGCGTAGCATGAGTAAACCATTTTTCAGAAAGTAAATTATATGTTTTAATAGCTGCATCAATATTTTCTTTATGAATACCAATAGCAACTCGCATGAGCATATGTTGGGGTCTTTCAACAACTATACCATTAAGTTTTAAGAGGTAAGATTTTTCAAGAGTTTTAAATCCAAAATAATCATAACTAAAATCTCTATCATAAATAATAGAGGAATCTAAAATTGCGGCATTTTTATTTATGATTCCATATATTTCTTTAGATAAAAGTGAAGCATTTTTTCCTGTTTTTGGATTGATGTATGTGTACAATCTTTTCATAGTACTTGAAAACGATTTGCTTGTTGTTTTGTGAAGATTAGATATGGATATTCTTGCTGCTAAAACCGCATAGTCTGGATGTTTGGTAGTAAGAGTTGCGGCTGTTTCAGCTGCTAATTCATCGAGTTCTTGGGTGGAAACCCCATCATAAATACCATCAATAACTTTTTTAGCAATTTCAATTGTTTTTACGTATTTAGTATTTAGACCATAGCTTAATTTTTCAATTCTTGCAGTTATTTTATCAAATTTTACTGATTCTTTTCTTTGGTCTCTTTTTATTACTAGCATCTATATATATTAAAAGTCTTCTTCTAATGAAAATTTTGGACTATCAACGGCATCATCCTTTTTAAGGACACCTGCCTTTTGATATTCAGCAACTCTTTTTTCAAAGAAATTAGTTTTTCCTTGTAAGGATATCATCTCCATAAAATCAAAAGGATTTGATGAATTGTATACTCTAGAACATCCAAGTTCAATAAGTAGTCTGTCTGCAACAAACTCAATATATTGACACATTAAGTCAGCATTCATACCTATTAGTTTAACTGGTATTGCATCGGTTACAAATTCTTTTTCCATATCAACAGCATCAACAATGATTTTTGTAACTTTTTCTTTTGGTAAGGTATTTATGACATGTTTTGTGTATAAGTGACATGCAAAATCACAGTGAAGACCTTCATCTCTAGATATAAGTTCATTTGAAAAAGTGAGTCCAGGCATTAGACCTCTTTTTTTAAGCCAAAATATTGAACAAAAACTTCCAGAAAAAAATATTCCTTCTACAGCAGCAAATGCAATCAATCTTTCAGCAAAAGTTCCATTGTCAATCCATTTCAATGCCCAGTTTGCTTTTTTCTTAACACAGTCTAAAGTTTCTATTGCATGAAGCAAACTATCTTTCTCTTTAGGGTCTTCAACATAAGTATCAATTAATAATGAATAAGTTTCTGAATGAATATTTTCAATTGCAATTTGAAATCCATAGAAAAATTTTGCTTCAGTATATTGTACATCTGACACAAAATGTTCAGCTAAATTTTCATTAACTATACCGTCACTAGCTGCAAAGAAAGCTAGTACATGTTTGATAAAATGTTTTTCACCATCATTTAAATTTTCCCAATCTTTTAAGTCTGTACTAAGATCAATTTCTTCAGCAGTCCAAAAGCTTGCTTCTGCTTTTTTATAAAACTTCCAAATGTCATCATGTTCAATAGGGAATAGTACAAACCTATCAGCATTTTCTTCTAAAATAGGTTCTGGTAATTGGGCCTTTTGTTGCATCAAATATTTTTTTAACTATTTAAAAAATTAGACAAAAAAATTCTTGTCATTATATTGATAAAAATAATATAATGACTAAAATTTATTAGCCAATATAAGTGGTTTATAATATGTTCTTGTTTGGAAGCTATTAATTAAAATATCACTAAATATTCAATCTTAATCTAGGCTATACAAATATTATAAAATCTGTTTATAATATCAAAGTAATCTGTAAACCTTTTTTGTTTTTTTTTAAAAAAAATCTATTTTATTTTTTTTGATTTGATAAATGGATATAAAATCATAAATTTGCACACCTTTTTAAAAATAAATAAATAAACGAACAATGTACGCGATTGTAGATATTTCAGGGAAACAATTTAAAGTAGAAAAAAATAAATTTATTTATACAGATAAAATAGATTCTAAAGAAGGAAAAAAAGTAGAATTTAATAACGTTCTTTTTATTAGCGAAAAAGGAAAGATTAAAATTGGTAAACCTACAATAAAAGGATCAAAAGTAACAGGAGAAGTTTTATCTCAATTAAAAGATGATAAGGTTATTGTCTTTAAGAAAAAAAGAAGAAAAGGATATAAAGTTAAAAATGGTCATAGACAATTGATGACCAAGATTTTAATTAAGGATATAAAGTAAATTAGTATGGCACATAAAAAAGGAGCAGGTAGTTCTAAGAATGGAAGAGAGTCACATAGTAAGAGATTGGGTATTAAAATATTTGGTGGTCAAAAAATTATTGCTGGAAATATTATTGTAAGGCAAAGAGGAACTAAACATCATGCGGGTCTTAATGTTGGAATGGGAAAAGATCATACACTATTTGCTTTAAAGAATGGTTTTGTAGAGTTTAAGAAAGGTAAAAAAGATAGATCTTTTGTATCGGTTATAGATAAAGTTTAATTTTTTCTATTTATCAACTTTTTACTGAATTTAATTAATTCATTTTTTTTTGAGTTTTTAATATCAATTTTTTCTAAATAATCAAATGCTTTATTGAAATAATCATTAATTACTGACTCGGTTATACTATCAATATTTTTGTCCTTCATCAGACTTGTTATGGCTTCTATTTTTTGGATCGGGTTGTTAGAATTATTAATCCAATTGTTAATTATTATTTTTTCTTTTTCATTAGTTGATTCTAATAATTTTATTAAAAGGTATGTTTTTTTATTTAGTAGAATATCTCCACCAATTTTTTTTCCAAATTTTTTATTTCCAAAGACATCTAAATAATCATCTTGTAATTGAAAACCAATACCCATGAATTCACCAAATTGGTATAAATTTTTTATATCAAGATCTTTCATTTTTGAAAGAATTCCTCCTAATTCAAGGCTAAAACCAATTAAGGTTGCAGTCTTGAGACGTATCATATTTATATATTGTTTTTCTGTTATTAATTTTTCAATTTCATAATTCATGTCATATTGTTGGCCTTCACAAACTTTTATAGCAATCTCATTAAATCTTTTTAATACTTTTTGCATTATTCTTAATGGTAAATCAGAAAATATTTTATTTGCAATAACCATTAATAGATCACCAGAAAGAATTCCTATATTATAGTTCCACTTATTATGTATGGTTTTTTTCCCTCTTCGAAATGTAGCATTATCTATAATATCATCATGAATTAAAGTGAAATTATGAAATAATTCAATAGCAATGACATATTGGACTATTTCTAGCCAGTTATTTTTTTTTAATTTATAAGCTAGAATTGATAATATAGGTCTGATTTTTTTACTTTTCATTTTAAGAATATATCTTATAGGTTCATAGAGTTCTTTAGGATTGTTGCTCAGATTAAGTTTGTTTAGTTCAGAGTTTATTTTATTGAAATATTGTTTGTTTTTTATATTCATAATAGTTCTAAATCTATAGTTCTTTTATTAATGTCTGTATTAATAACTTTCACACTAATTTTTTGTCCAAGTTGATATATTTTTTTTGTCCTTTTTCCAACTATTTGAATTTTATTGCCATCAAAAACATAATAGTCATTTATCATTGATGAAATTTTAATTAAACCTTCACATTTTGTTTTGATAATTTCAGCATAAATACCCCATTCTGTAACACCAGAAATAATAGCTTCAAATTCTTGGTTAATAAACGCTGTCATATATTCTGTTTGTTTAAATTTTATAGATTCTCTTTCTGCCTTTGTAGCATTAATTTCCATTTTGGAAGAATGTTTACAAAGCATTTCATAATACGTTTTATCTTCTGGCTTACCTTTATTTAAATATTTATACAAAAGCCTATGGACCATGACATCTGGAAATCTTCTAATGGGGGATGTAAAATGTGTGTAATTATTAAATGCTAAACCAAAATGTTTTTCTTTACTAGTAGAATATTTTGCTTTTGACATTGATTTAATAGCAAATTTTTCAATTGAACTTTCTTCGGGTTTCCCTTTAATTTTTTCCATTAAATCATTTAAAGATTGAGAAAGGTATTGTTCTTCTGTATTTATTTTGTATCCAAATTGATTAATGTAGTTTTTTAATTCTATTAATTTTTCTTCTTTTGGATCTTCATGAATCCTATACACAAATGTGTATTTTTGTTTATTGTTTTTTTCAAATTCATTAATCTTTTCAGCAACAATCTTATTGGCAAGTAGCATATATTCTTCAATCATTTTATGGGTATCTTTTCTGATTTTATTATATACCCCTATAGGTTTTTTATTGTCATCTAATTTAAATTTTACTTCTTTGGTTTTAAAATTAAATGCTCCTGATTTAAAACGTTTAGATCTAATTATTTTGGATATAGAATTTAATATTTTTAAATCTTTTGAAAAAGAACTATTATTATTATCAATAGCATCTTGAGCATTATCATATGTAAATCTTTTATCTGAGTGTATAATTGTTTTACCAATCCATATATTTTTTATTTCAGCTTTAATGTTTACATCAAATAATACAGAAAAAGTTAATCTATCAGTATTTGGTTTCAAAGAACATAAATCATTTGAAAGTTTTTCAGGAAGCATCGGTATTGTTCTATCAACTAAATAAACAGAAGTTGCTCTTTTTTCAGCTTCTTTATTAATTTCGGTTTTATTGGAAAAAAAATGTGAAACATCAGCAATGTGTATACCAACATTGAATGAATCATTATTTTTTTTTATTATAGAAAGAGCATCATCAAAATCTTTTGCATCATCAGGATCAATTGTAAATGTTTTTATATTTCTTAGGTCTTTGCGTTTTTTTATTTCTTCATTTGAAATTTTATCTATTAAACTATGAGTTTCTTTTACAACACTTTTGGGAAAGGATGTAGATAAATTAAATTCATGAATAATTGAATGAATTTCTGTATTATTTTCTCCTGATTTTCCAATAATTTTAATAACATCTGCCTA
>ERZ651768.287-NODE-287-length-38206-cov-6.081985_pt1 | contig 38206 bp, 42 predicted proteins | sample MGYA00514754_ERZ651768 | MGnify/ENA metagenome assembly ERZ651768
TATATTTTTGCGAACCATGTTCACAGAAATTTTGAGGACTACATTCACGACAATTCCTTTTCTCTATATCGTGTTTACATAAAAGTTTAGGATTACATTCAAGACAATGTTGTTTTCGTGTATCGTGTTTACATAAAAGTTTAGGATTACATTCAGGACAATCCCATTTCAGTATATCGTGCTCACATGATGCGTGTTTTTTATAACATTTCTTACATTTTGCGTGATTTTTATAAAACTTACTAATATCTAATGTTAAATTACAAGTAGTACAAGTTTTAGTTGGCATTATTTATTATATATATAATGTTTCTTCAATTTTAACTAAACTATACAGCCATTTCGGCTTTGATACTAGGATGAGGATAGTAATTGACGACTTTAAAATCCTCATATTTAAAATCACTGATATCGTTAATTTCTCTGTTTGAGGGATTGACTACTAATTTAGGAAATGGCATTGTACTTCTTTCCATTTGTTTTTCACACTGTTCGATATGATTGGAGTAGACGTGGACATCCCCCATAAAATGAGTAAATTCTCCCGTTTTTAAGCCACACACGTTAGCTAACATATTTGTCAAAACAATAGCACCAATGGCATTATAGTTATTCGCCAAGAAATAATCACTAGACCGCTGATACAACAAACAAGATAATTCTTTTTTATCGACATTTACATAAAACTGATATACGACATGACACGGAGGTAACGCCATATTAGGTAAATCCACCGGATTCCATCCAGAGATAAGTATCCTTCGTGACTGAGGATTATTTTTAATTAAATTGATAGCATTCGCTATTTGATCATATCCCTGATCTGTGTAATCAGTTTTGCAATCTTTATATTCAGCTCCGAAATGACGCCATTGAAAGCCGTATCCTGCCCCCATATCCCCGACAGGTAAATGATTTAATCCACGATTATCTAAAAATTCTCTAGTAGTATTTCCATCCCAAATATGAATTCCTTTTTCCTGTAATTTTGTACAATCTGTATTACCTGAAACAAAAAATAGCATTTCCTCAATAATACCACGAATGAAAGTTCGTTTAGAAGTCAATAAAGGTAATTTTCCGTTTCGGATATCATACTTTAACATCCTTCCAAAAACGGAGTTTGTTCCAGTACCAGTCCGATCACCACTAGGAACTCCTGTATCAATAATTTCTTTCATAAGGTCTAAATAATTTTGTTCTTCTTTATTATGATATTGATAATGATTAAATTTCATATTAACATCATTTTCAGAATCTTCCTTGGAACTAATTAATTTGAATTTATCATTATCTAATTCAGGCATAAAGGTGTCGCACTGGTAATCTTTATCGATTTCAGTAAAGAAAACATCTGAAACTAAATCATTATCTAAAAATTGTTTATAAACAGACGTTCCACCAATTACATAGGTACTTTCAATCTTTTTACGATTTTGATATATGTAATCATGTACTTCATCTAAATTTCTACAAACAGTAACATTTTCTTCTTCAGGCATCGAAGAAGATAAAACAATATTCAATCTATTTGGTAATGGTCTGAACTTTGGCGGAATTGACTCCCAGGTTGTTCTTCCACACACAACGGCATTTAATTTCTTTTTATTTAAGACGGTTGATGTAGTATTTTTAAAAAAGTTCATATCTTTTCGGATATTCCAAGGCAATTTACCTCTATATCCAATTCCTCGATTTTTGCTAAGAGCAGTGATAATTCTGTACATATTTATATGATTAATATATAATATATTATAAATTAATTTTTAAAATCAATTTTATAATAATATAAGATTATCTTAATTATATTAAATAACACATTCAAATGTTAAATAAACTATCTTTAAATAAATTTCAAAAAAGATTTGCTCATAACTTGCTAACAGATGTCTATTATCAAATGAGATATAATAATTTAGTACGTCTGGCAAATAATGGATTAGAATTAAATAATTTCTATAGAGTAACTCATCAGGAAGCACGATTAAATTGTAGATGTCCTGAATGTTGGTTTACTTTCAATCAACCAAAAAAATCAGAATCATTTGAAGATGTAGTTATAAAAGAAATTATTTCTGTAGATACTGAATACGTCCATCTAAAATGGAGTGATGATCATACTGGTATATTTCCAAGAAAATATTCCACAGCATTTCCGGGAGTTCAAATGAATTCTAATGAAATGTTAAAATTAGCAATGCGAAAAAATTCAGCATTAAATCTTTGGAGTAAACCTCATGAAGATATATATCGTGAATTTTTATTTGATGATATTAAAAATAATGAAATAGAATTACAAAAATGTTTAATTCAACTTACAAAATATGGTATTGCTACTATAAAAGGAGTACCACAGGAGACAGATACTGTTACTAAATTACCTGAATTATTGGGATTGGGTCCTACTTGGTCTTCTCTATTCGGTTCTCCATTCAAAGTTCAAAATAAAAAAAAAGAATCAAGAAACCATGCGTATACAGGAAAGGAATTACCGTTACATACTGATGTTCCGTATTACTCACAGCCACCGGGAGTTTTTTTATTTCATTGTATTTCAAATGAATGTGAGGGTGGCGAATCATTTTATGTAGATAGTTTTGCTTGTATTAATGAATTTCGAAAACGATATCCAGAAGAATTTAAAATATTGACTACAGTGGAAGTTACATTTCGTGATTTACAAGATGATTGGCATTTAGTATCCACTCATCCCATTATAGAACTGAATCCAAATGGAATTGATATATTTCGTATTAATGATAGTCCTGCCGCAAGGGATTTCTATGATTGGATACCAACTGAATTTCATACACGAGAAAATTGGTATAAATCTTATAACTTGTATAGAAAATTTATTGAAGATCCATCAAGAAGGTTTGAATTCAAAATGAAACCGGGTGATTTAACAATATTTGATAATTGGCGAGTATATCATGCTCGTAATAAATTCATAGGAGATGAAAGACATATGGAAGGTTGTTACATGGAATGGTCACATGTTCGTTCAAAATTATTAAAATTAACTAGTTAATTACATCAATATCAATTTCTTTTAATTCTATAACTTCAACTTCTTCTGAAATTTGTTCTGTACTTATTTTAAATATTCCAAAAAACATGATTAATATCCCAAAAGAAAAAAATGTTGCTTTAACTGGTTCATCATTAAAATCTCTAAATTCTTGAAAAACGATAATTCCACCTAAAATAGATGAGATAATCCATACAGCTTTATTCAATGGATAAATATACAATGTAGAAAATTTTTTTAATCCCGTATTTAACCATCTAATATGTAAAAAACTACATGCTGCAACAGCACATATAAACAAAAATGTGATAAAATGTTTTAACCCACTATTTTTAATCAATTTATTATAATCTTCAATATAAAAAAATACAAGTTTAGATAAACTTTTAGCAAATAAGACATTCATTCCACCTGCAAGACCACTCAACATAGGATATATTAAACGTTGTCTTCTAGGAGTATTATATTTTATAACATAAAGATTTAATAAAATAACGAGTAATGGAAAGAAAATTATATAACAAATAAAATTTACATTTTGAAATAAGTCATAAACATCTTGACTTGTTTGAACATATTCTCTTTTTGGAGCACATATTATTGAAATAATACTACCAACTAAAATGATACCTGTAGAAATATACATTTTTCTATTTATCATATCGTTGTGTAGAAATTTGCCATAAGTCATATTTATTAGAATCGAAATTGCTCCAATTGGAGCAATTATTGATTGAGGGGCAAATGCGAGGGATGATAATTCGCACAAGGCACCAAGCACATTTAATATTAATCCAGATAACCAAATCTTATCAGTTACATAATTATAATTATGATTTTCTTCATTTTTTGTATGACTATATTTTTGTAAATTTACTCCTGTATTCTGTACAAAATTAGCGAAAATTGCTAATAAAATTCCTAGTGTAATAAATTCTATCATTTTAACATTAAATTTGAAAAAAAGAATTCATTTTTAAATATTGAATAAATTTATATATAAAAATGAATTGTGTTATATTCTAATTATTATAATAATTTTTTATGTTCTTTGTACATCCATTTTTGTTTAGTATGAATATTTATTTTTATACTCGTCTTTTAATAATTTTAAAACAAATTTATTGCAATATCTGATATTAATATCATTTAAAAACTCTTAAAGCATGTACTACAATTTGCCAAAATGAGCCTTGATCGAAAATTAAGTTTAATAAATCCTCATTATCTGGACTTAAATTTTTGGTATTTACAGATATTTGAATCACTTTTTCCTTACTATTATTATCGCTATAATTTTCAATATTATAAACTATACTCTCACCACGATTTCCTGTTTCTAAATTTGTAATAAATTGGTTAATATTATCTGTTTGCCATTCATCTATGTTTATATGTATATAAGGAATTTGCATATAATCTGGTTTAATTTCCCCCCAGGTGGTGGTGAAATTACTCATATAGACACCAGGTTGTGAACCAAATGCACTACCAATACCATCTATGTTGTTAATTTGTTTTAAGTAATCTATAATTAAACGACTTTCATTATTCATTGTTTCAATTTTTTCTCCATTTATTATTGGAGAATAAGTTTCCACGGCCCAATTATGATCTTTTGAAGTCTCCCAAAATACATTGTAATGTTGCGCTTTACGTGCCGCAGCGTTTGCAAGTTTTTTATTATTACCAAAATAATAATAAATATCTATATTTTGTTGATAAGTACCACCTTTTTTATTTTTTCCCTTTGATAATTTTGCTTTTGTTTTTTTATTATGTAAATCAACTTTCCGCAATAATTCTGTTTTTTTCATTTTACTATAACCTTTAATTCCTTTATGTTTACACATTTTTTTTAATTCAACTACTGTTGGCATTATATATTAATATATTAAGAAAATAAAAAAAATATATTTAGAAACACTTTCTATGAATGATTGATGGACCATATTCTTCATATTCATTTTTTGTAATCCACATATCTTCAAATGAAGGTAATGAACATAAAATAGAACCTCCAATCCATACTGAATATTTTCGTTCTGGTGGAGCAGAAACACTAGGTTTAACTAATTCTGGAACCAGTTTAGTAAGTTCTGTAGTTAAACGTTTATCTATCCCAGGTAATAAAGTTGTTCCTCCTGAAAGAACAACATTTTCAAATAATGTTTTCTTTAAATCGATATCACATTTATTTACACATTGAAAAACTACATCTTGAATACCAGATTGTTCCATTCCAATATGAGAAGGTTGAAACAAACCTTCTGGAACACGAAATCTCTCTGAACCAATTACAACACTATTACCATCTGGTAACATATATGTTTTTTCTAAGGATGAATCGTTTTGAGATTTAGCAAGTTCTTGTTCATAATCTAGAGCAACATAACACATTTTTTCTTTAATATCTCTGACAATTTCTCTTTCAGCAGTAGTTCTAAATTGATATCCACGCTCAGTTAAAATATCTTTTAAATGATTTGTTAAATCTCGACCAGCCAGATCCAATCTCATAATAGCTTTAGGAACACAATATCCTTCAAAAATTGGGACAGCATGAGTTACACCATCACCAGAATCTAAAACTAAACCAGTTGTTCGTCCAGATGCGTACAAAGATAAAATAGCTTGAATTGAAATATACATGGAAGGGACTTTAAAATTTTCAAACATAATTTCGGTCATCTTTTCCCTATTTCTTTTAGGATTCATTGGAGCATCTGTTAAAAGAATAGGATGTTCTTCAGGAGCGATTCGTAAAAGATCATACATTGTATGATGCCAAACTTTTTCCATATCTTCCCAATTATTTACAATACCATTTTCAATTGGATAACCTAATGATAATACACCACGCATTGTTTTTAATTCCTCTCCTACAAAATATTCTTTTGCGTTCATTCCAACCATTACGCTTTTGTGACGAGGACGTCCAACTACACTAGGACATACAGCAATAGGTGTTGCGTCACCAGAAAACCCAGCTTTAATCATACCGCTTCCGGTATCAATAATAACAGGACAATTTTGATCTCTTGTTTCTTCAGTCATTTTATATATTAATTATAATAGTATCTTACTTATATATATTTATATCAATTTTTATTTACTTATTTTATATTTTCCAATATTTAACAAAATTTCGGAATAAAATAATAATATTCTAATAATAATAATGGAATTAAATAAATAACCGCATTCATATTCATTAACAAGGATACTACAAAAGCAACGTAAATTAATGTTTTATTAATCAGACATAGCATATTTTGTTTTATAGAATTTGTTTTATATAAAATAAATCGCAATATTATATAAATTGCAAAAATATAACTTATATCATTTCCAAAACGACATATTTTATTTTCATAAAGGCCAGTTTTAATTGGATGTTTTACATATTCGCTAAAACTTGTTAGAAATATTTCAAATGGATGATGAAATGCCATTGTTGTTTTAAAAAAATTAAACATATATATTAAATATAACGCCTCAATTATTGATACTAATAACATATTATTATCAAAAAAATTTGTAATACTAGTAATATAATCCATATAATATAAAGAAAGATTATTAATAGGACTGGAAAATTTGAGTTTATATTTAACATTTAATTTCATGCTTTTTAAATTGTTTTGTATCTTTTTCAACTTGTTGAAATTGATATATATTTCTATCTGAATAGCTTAAAAATATATTAATCAAATCTGAAGGAATTTGGGGTTTTATATTCAAAAAAATTGTATCATATTTTTGTTTATATTTATCATGTAGTATAAATCCTCGTTGTATATATTTGCATATATTTTCTTGTTCTTTATCAGTATGTTGTTTTATTAAATCATACATTGTCAAATTGACTTTATTTTTATTTTCTCTGAGAATATTTAAAGAACAAATATACTTAATAACATCTAAACTCTTACCATTGATGGCTACATGTAATATTGTATTTTTATTAAAATCTACTATATTTATATCTTCCACTTCATTTAATAAACTTACAAATATATCTATATAGTTATTAAAAGAACAGATATGTAATGAACTTGTTTTAAAATCTTTTAAATCAGTGTTTTTTATATAATTCACAGGTATATATCCTTGTAAGATTGATTCTAAAAATGTAAAATTTTGATTACTTATTCCATCTACATTATTTAAATAACTTATATATAATTCATGTAAAAATTCAAAACCTCTTGCCTCAGCAATTTGTTTTTTATATTCTACGCCTCTATCTGATAAATTATTTAAACCAGCAAGAAAATTTCTTAAAGTTGTATCATCATTCCCAGGATTAAGTAATGTATCATCATTCCCAGGGTTAATCAAGTCTGAAATATCTATGATTTTTATAGCTCTCATCATCCAATATATAATTTTTTTTTCTACAAATTTATTATTATTAGATATTGCTAAATTTGCTATCAATCCTAAACAAGACGTTAATGAATTTTTTCTTTTTACAGAAATTTTTGATTCTTTTTGTACAATATCTTTTAAAAAAATTTGTATTGAATTACATATACCGAATCGAATTAATTTATTACGATTATTATCTAAGAGTGAAATATTAGATAACGCACCTAATGTAGTATTAAGTACTTTATTATCATGTAAATATTTATGTAAATTTTCTAATAATTGATGAAGACAATTTGATATTTTACCTCGCATATTTGGAACCCGAGATATATTCCACAGACATGAACATATTAGCCATTGAATTTTAGAATTATCTTCATATAATTTAAAAATTTCTATAATTATTTTAATCCCACCAATATATTCAAATCTTTCTACATTTATCTCTCTCATACAAATATTTGAAATTATATTTAATATAATTGGTAAAAGTTCTAAAGATAACTTATAACGTTTCATATAAGAAACTATTTCTTTTATATCACTATTAGTTATATTCGCTACATCTTTTTTTTTTAATATTTTTAGTTTTGCTTTTTCCTCCTCTATATCATGCAAATCATAATAAGTTTTTAACTTGTTTGTAAATTTAGATAACATTCTATCATTGAGATAATTTGATAAAATTTGATTTAATCAATTTTAAATTTTATTTATCAATTAAATATATAATACTTTTTTATAATATAAATGAATAAAAAAATAGTATATGCGGATATTGTTGGTGATATGTTACACTTAGGACATGTTAATTTATTTAAAAATTGTAAAAAATTAGGAAATTATTTAATTATTGGTATTTGTTCTGATGAACTTGTTGCAACATATAAAAGAAAACCAATATTAAATTTAGAAGAAAGATCTAAAATGATAGAATCAATTAAATATGTAGACCAAATTATTAAAGCACCTCCTTGCCCAATTACCAAACAATTTATTTTAGAACATAATATTGATATTGTCGTCCATGCTAATGATATGTCACAGGAAACTTTAAATAATTGGTATAAAGTACCAATCGAAATGGGGAAATTTCAAACAGTTGATTATACAAAAGGGATATCCACTTCCGAAATAATTAATAGAATTAAAACAAGAATCGAAAATAAAACTCTTTAATGTTAATTTTCTATTACATTGATATCATCTTCTATATCTAATTTTATTGTAGATATCGTATTTGTCGAAACATCTTCTGTACTAATAATATCATAATTATTTAACATTCTTCTTTTAATATTTACATCTTGTTTATATAAATAAGTATAAACCATAAATGTAGTTGTACATAAGACAAGACAAAAAGTATGTAAATTGCTTCTATGCTCCTCTTTCATTGTATATACTACTTATATCATAAAATTTTATCTTTAAATATTTACCGATTAAAACAAATATCTATAAAATTTGAAATTATAATATTTGTTTTTTCATATCCTTCAGGATGAAATTGACATCCATATCTTTTTAATTTTATATTTTCAATACCTTGTACTATTCCGTTACTAGATTTCGCAATTATTTGAAATTTAGGGGGGACATCCCGAACTTTATCCTTATGTGATTGATATGCTATAAATTCTTTGCCTATTTTTTTAAATAATTTAGATTTATTTTTTGTATAAATTACAACTTTTCCGGTATCTTCTCTATTCATTGAAATTATTTTTCCACCATAACATGCTACTATTACTTGAAATCCAAAACATATTCCTAAAATTGGAATATTATTCAATTGAGTCAAAACAGCAATATTTTTATTAATTGAATCTATTGTTAAAGTTTCACTTAAACAGAGAGGACCACCGCTTAAAATTACTCCTAATATATTTGAAATATTATTTTCATTATTCAATATTTTATATAAATCTGTTCTTTCTGAAAGTATTTTATATTCAACATTAGAATCTTTTAAACATTTTATTAATTTTGGTGTCATAAATGCTTTTTTCAAATTTTTGGTATTATCAACAACTAAAATGTATGGCATTATATATTAGTTGTTGATAAATAAATAATTAAAACTGATTTTTTTATTATTTATTTACTTAAAAAATATAATAGTTATGGCTTATTATCAATCTCAGGAGTGGATGGAAGAAACAGATCAATTACCTTCTCGAGATGAAGTTCTAGAATATACTCGTTCTCAAATTTTAGATGAAATTAATAATTATAATACAAATAATACTGAAGAAGAAATAAATAACACTTTTTACGAATTATACATAAATTTTCTTAATAATATTGAAGAAGATGATATCATTTATATGCAAGAAGTATTTGATGATATTATATTTAATATAATTGATAATAGTCATTTAACACAAGATACGATTATTAAAATTTTAGAAAAATATATATCTCACGGATTTATTATTGAAAATTTTGTTGATAACCCTGATGATAAAAATAATATTATAATGCAATTTGCTACAAATTATCAAAGATATAAAGTTATAGATTATTTATTATCAACATATCCAAAGAGATTTGATGATACATCAATTAAGTTAATTATTAAAAATTTAAAAACATATACAAAAAAAGTTTTAAATCAAAATTTTTTTAAACAAAATAACCAAGATGTATTACAGATTATTATAAACCAAAGTTATGATTATTTTGAAAATTAAAATTGATTTTCACGATATATATTTAAAAAGATTATTTAATGTTTCCTAAACACTCACAAAAGCGTAGAAACACAAGTCTCAAGAATACTAGAAATAATAAAAAAAGAAGAATGAATCAGTATAAATCTCATGATTTGAGCCCATTATCCCATAATTCTCTATCAGTTGTATTTTCTTTTTTAGATGGTAATGAAATTATAAAAGTTAGTAAAATTTGTGAAGAATTGTCAGAAATTATTCGTAAATATAATTTAATCAATATTGCTTTTAAATATAAATTAGAACAAACATTTCCTAGAATTGGAGAAGTAAAATCATATTATAATGAAAAGGTAATTTGGAAAGATTTATATAATAAAAAGAATAATCTTAATTTTAATAAACAAATTTTAGAGCAAATGTTGAATTATCAATGCGATATGATAATGGAAAAAAAACCATTAGTTATGAGTATTTACAACGCATGCTTTGATATTTGTGTCAAAAGAGGTGAAAATAGTGATTTTTGTTATTTACTTGTTATAAAAATACTTAAACAACAGGTAATTCAAATTCAACAAAAATTAAACAATTCGGGATTTAATCTAATGAACGATTACAAGCAGGAAAAAAAAAGATATATTAAAATAGCATTATGGATGTCTAAAACTATGATGTATCTTGAACGATTTTTTATTCCTAATACTGATAATATATCAATTAACTCCTTAGCAAGAGTTTTATTTCATGCTTATGTTATCAATAATTTTCCAGAAATTAATGATGAAATTGTAATTGAAAATGAAACAATTAATAACGAGAATTTCAATATTGCTGCTTTAATTAATCAATTTACATAAATTAATCTAAAAAAATAAGTCCCATTTAAAATATATTATTAAAATATATAAATGACTTCACCAGCAATGAATCGTAATTTTGTTAAAAAAAAAAACTTTAAACCAAAACAATTATTAATTAATAATTCCCCAACTATTACTGAAGTTGGTGAAATAAGTAAAAAACCAAGATTTATACAACAACTTAATATGCCACCTATTGATATAGAAGACGAAACTAGTTTAATAAAATTTTCAAATAATAATGATGATGACTTTATAAATAAGAAAAAAAGAGGGATTTTATTTGAACCACTTATAATAAGTAAACAATCAGCACATAAAAATCGAATTAAAATGATAGAAGATTTTATGAAAAAAAAAAGAAAAGATATTACGAAATGTCCTAAACTAAAAACTAAAGGAAAAGGTGGATTTGGAAGTGTTGGTATGGATGAAAATGACGGAAAATTTAAAAAAATTCTCCCTAATCTTTTAGGTCCATATTTAAAAACACATAAGAAAAAAGATTTTAAATGGATGTTTAATAGATTTACAAATTTTTGCGAACATATGAAAAAATTTAGTAAAGAAGCCAAAAAATTTTTCCCTAATAATATTATTGATTATGGTATTAAAAAATGTAATTATTGTTTATTATCTAAACCAGGAGAGCCACCGGTTAATTCAATTATTTTAGAATTAGACCAAATAGGAGAGGCAAATTTTAGACAAATGATAAAAAAAGAATTAAATAAAGATGATATTGATTCTATTGATTCTATAATGACACAATTATATTATATTATACTTAAATTAAATTCTGAAAATTTATGGCACAATGATTTTAAACCAGCAAATATAATGATTATTAAAACACCAGAAGATATTACTTATGAGGGCATAATGATTGATGATACTGAAATATTGTTAAAAGTAAAAAAAGATAATTATATTCCGGTAATAATTGATTATGATTTTTGTTCATTTAAACATTTAGGACAATTTAATTTATGTCCTGTTATGAGGGAAGATTTAGATTTTGCAGAAGAAATAATGGGAGATTTTAGTTATATGACATGTAAATTAAAACAATATTTAGGTAAAAAAGCAAATGATTTATGGGAAATTGCTCCTACTCTTCTTAAATATATTAAAAGTTCACAAGAATTAGTTGATTTTTTAAAAATGATTAAAGAAAAAGGTGAAGTTATTATTATTGAAGGTGAAAGTAGTGAAATAGTTGAAGGTGGTAAAGGGAAAAGAAGAAAAACTAAAAAAGTAAGAAAACATAAGGGAATTGTCCAAACTGGTGGAAATAAGGGTCGTTTAAGAAAAGGATATAGATATTCTGGTAAAAAACTTAAAAGTGGATTACCACAAATCATTAAATGTAAATCTAAAAGATGTTAATTTAATCGGTTATATAAATTAAATTTTAATTTATATTAATTAAATTTTAATTTATATAAATTAGAACAGATTTTAATTATAGATTGAATTAAAAAAAAAATTAAAATTGATTTTTGACGATATTATCTAAAACTTTGAAACACTTTGAAATACTTTGAAATACTTTGAAACACTTTGAACGGAAATCATCATGGGATATGATATTATTGTCAGAGACGAGAATGGAGAGGAGATATACTACGGCGGCATGTCATACAATTGGGCAAGAGAGAATATGGGTGTACAAAACCCGATGCTTGCTAAGAAGTTCGGCGGATTCACATCTGAAGTAGTGGCAGAAATGTGTGCCAATTGGTTTGGACACAATCAGTATTTTGAGGATTTCTGTCATTTTGAGGAAAATTCTCAAAACCTCATTTGTGAAATGAAAGGGTTGAAAACAGTCGAGGTTCTTGTACAATTATGTACAAAGTTCGCAGGTAGCCAAATCACGGATATCATCGATGGATACGGAAAAGAACTTGTAGCCCTCCCAGCCGATGGGCTCGTTCGCTACCGCAATTACCGACACATTCACGATGTGATGGCACTCTACAAAATTGCAGTAGATAATCCAGGATGTCATTGGGAAGTTGATTACGAGAATCCTTCACCAATCTGGCAGGGTCACACAGCAGTAACTTTTGGTGAATGGGTAGATACGGTTAATCCCGACTATTATCTCATCAGACAGGCGAAGGCTGAGAAATGGAACAGGATGTACGAAGAGAAAGATGTGGATGTACAAGAAGATTTGTTGTGGCAAGATGAATATTACCGTCTCCGCGATGCTGGACACTCTGGTGAAGAAGCCCAGACGGGAGCGACGGAATTATTATCATCATTTTGGTGAAATTTTCCGCATTACATATCATTTATTTTTAATTTTTAAATTAAAAATAAATGATGGACTGGATTTATAATTTTAAAATGTTAAATAATTTACAATATCATATCCAATACTATCATCATCATCCATTAATATATCATAACATTCTGAACAACAATATATCCAATTTGTATAAGACGAATAAGCTCGTTTCAAACAACCATAACATATTAATTCACAATTATTTTTTGTTTCTTTACATTTATCACAATATGTCATATTATTTTTAACATGTAAATAATCACAAGATGGACATTTTTTCAAAAAACTTTTTATTAAATTAATTATATCTGTTGGAATCATTATTGGTCATTTTTATAAGTAATCAATTTTTTATTTGATTTTTTTCAGTCCACAATTCCTTTTTCTTCTGCTATTTTCCACTCATTAAGAATCCAAGTTTCTGGAATTCTTTCTGGTAAAAATCCAAATGTTTTTATATCTTTTTTGTCAATAATTTCATTTTCTTTAACTTCGATGTCTTCTAAGTCAGCATTCCAAGAACTTCTGGAAGCAAAATTAAAATAATCACTGAAGTTATTAATTGTTATAAATTGTTCTATGTGTTCCGTCGTTTGTTTCATGATGCGATTGTATTCCTTGTCGTCATTACCCATCTGTTTGTAGACATACTCATCATTCATTAAGCTTGGTTTATATTTTTTATAGAGAGGTGCTAAAGGATTAAAACTCCATCCAAAAATCTTTAATGCCTTATATCGACTCCAAAATGAAACAACTTTAAGTTTGGGATCTAAGTTCAACAACTCTTTTTGAGCCTTATCTGCGTAAGGAGAAACAATGACGACTAAAGAATAATGTTTTTTTAATAAAGGAAAGAAATAAGCTTCAATAGTCTGTGTTGTGATAAATTTCTTCCCCCCCCACTCACCTATATCCATTTTCCATTTAGTTAAATCTTCATTCCTGAGATTGTTGCCTCTGCCGAAACCTCGGATAAATAATAAAATTCGTGTGTTTTTAGGAATCGTTTTTGAAAATTTATTAAATGAACTAAAAGTGTGAAATTTAAATTTCGAGCCATAACAGCGCGACGGATTGACTTTGATAAAATGAATGTTTTCTTTCTTCACACCATTATCTACAAAACCGTCTATCCAATGATCATCACCGGTCAGATTTCTGTAATCTTCTTCAGTTTGTACAACGAGAATCATAAGATTCTTTAAATTAACATCGTCTAAAAATATGTTAATATCTTTTATATTTTTGTTATTTATATCATATCTTGATATAAATTTAGTAGTTAAGCCATAATTTTCAGTTTTAATTTCCTTTCCACCATTAACTATTATACAACTAAAATTCGAACCTTCGTAATCTTTAATAAACTTTGCGTATTTTTCAAAATTATCGATATTATTATAAGAAATAGATTGTTTTTTACTATATAAATTTCTTTCATTTTTGTAAAGATAAGGGTAATCTAAAGTGTTGGTTGTATTCATCTTATCTTTATCATCCGAAGAAATCAAAGCAATATTTTTTTTCGTATTATTTCCGATTAATTCTTTATTAATTTTCTGAATAAAATGTCCTGAAAAACAAGAAAGGGAAAAAATAACAATTTCCTGAGAAGGAATTTCTTCCACAAAATGGGCTATGTGTAAGCCGCTAATGTATTCCGTTGGCGTTAATATATCACTGTCATCTTGATACAGAATTAAATTACCCTGCCGGCATCGAACAGTTTTTCCGTCTTTACATTCACATATTCTTTCATTCCAATCAGCACCATGAAAAGAAAATAAAATCATGATGCCCTTATCTGTTTTATTAGTGTTTTGTATAACTTCTTTTTTGAATTCTTTAAAAGTGCAATTTATTCCACCAGTTCTACTTACTGGTGATTTAAATCTATTGAACGTATACAAATTTTCTTCAGGAAAACCATTTTCTGTAAGCAGAGTTTTCCATCCTTTCATAGTAAAACTTTGTGCAACGTCAGGCATCGGTTCATAGTAAACAAAAATTTTGTAATTTTTTCCACCACTTCCTATAAATGTTTGTTTCTTAAAAGGATTTTTTAATTTTTTTTTTTGTTTTTTTTTTACTTTTACAATTTGTGGTAATCCGTTCTTTAATTTTTTTCCAGAGTATTTATATCCTTTTTTTAATTTTCCTTTATTTCCTCCAGTTTGGATGATTCCTTGATGTTTTCTAGTAATTTTTAATGTAGGCATTTACTGTATATATATATATATTTTTTATTTTTCAGTCCACCAATTAATATTTATTTTATTAAACATTTAATTTATCTTTAAAATCAGTTTCTTTTGTATTCTGACAAGTAGTACAAATTAAATCAAAATCACTCATTAGTAAATAATTTGAATAATCATACTCTGTCTTTTTTACTTCTTTATCTTTTAAGTGCTGACAATCACAACTTAAATGAACTGAATTTTTTGAATTATTAGTCTTAGTAGAATACATAGTAACATATCTACTTATATAATCATCATTACAATGAGCACAGACACACTCATTATCAATATAATAGCCTAAATCTTTATGACAAATAGCATAAATTCTATCAATCTGATTTTTTAAAAATACACAATCTGGTTTTGTATGAACTTTTGTTCCAGAATTTTTCTTTCTATACAAAAAAATAGTTCTATTTTCTGATTTTTTTTTCTCAAGTTTTTTCTTATCTTCATGATATTCATCACATTGGTGTTTTAAATTATCATTAAGACTTTCTAAAGTTTCTTTTTCTGAAATCAGAATATTAATTTTTTTAATATTTTCATCAACATATTTTTTGTCTTTAATAAATGTGCTATCATATGTTTGATTTATGATATCAATTTCATTTACTAAATCTTGTGTTTTTTCTAAAACAGTTTTAATATTTTCATCATATTGTCCTAAACAAGACTTATGCTTTTCCAACATTTCATCACATTGATTTAAGAATAATCTGTTATCATCATTCAAAGTTCCTCGTTCTTCAAGTAATTTTTCAATTAAATCGCGATATATTCTAACAATTTCCTCTTGTTTAGAATATTTTGCTTTCAATACTCTACCAATATTTTCTAGTTCTAACATATTTTGAACATTATTGTCTGCTACAGTCTCATCTTCAGATTCAGTTTCATTTTGAGTTGATGATATCTTAAAAAAAGACATCATCATAGAGATAGAAACATATATGAATGTGGTAACTGACATAAATGTAAAAATTTGGGTAAAAATATTCATATATCTTCCTTCAAATAGATTGTCTAAATATAAAATATTTAAAATATTATTGTACATTGTATAACAAGTTTCCGACAAATTAATATGAGACAACGAATTTAATACACTAATAGTACTATTCATAATAGTATTCATAATCGTATTCATTTTATGGTTATTATTAGTCATTACTTATATCAATTTTAAAAATTGATTTTTATTTTATATCTTTAATTGAAATGAATCATTTAGCATTAAAAAGAATAATTCTTTTAGGGAAAATAGCACCCGAAGAAGATGCGAGTATTTATAATCAGGATGAAGTAATGTTGTTATTATCAGAGGTTTATCGAGATAGAATTTCTGAACGAGATATACGCGACTTAGGAATTAAATGGACTTATCCAAAAAAAAAAATTACATTTCGTTGTTTTTACTGTAATAAAGGATTTGAAAAAAAACAAGAAATAAATTATTTAAAACATTTTATAGCATGTCAAAAAACTAATTTGAAAAAAATACATAAAAGTAAAGAAAAACTTTTAAAAAAAAAATATGAAAAGTTTTTTAAGGAAAAATATGAAAACAAAATTAATAATGAGTATAATAAAAGAATTAAATTTTTACCAAAATCCTTGAATCAATTACGAAAAAAAAAAATAAAAGAAATTATTACCAACGATATTGATAATTATCAAGATTCTGAAATAACTTTCATGCTTAAGAATATATATAATAAAAAATTAAATTCAACTGATAAAGAATTTTTAATGTTATAGTAATAACTTTCTTACAAAAAAAAATAAAATTTATAATTATACTTTAATGTTTGAAATTGGAGATAATGTTATTACAAAAGATGGAAAATTAGGAACTGTATCTCGCCTCTGGGCTGGTGGTGTAGAAAAATCAGTTATTATCAAAGTTGATAATAAATTCTATGGGTATTTTGGTAAAGATTTAAAAAAATGTCAAAAAAAACAAAACTATTCAAATAAAATAGCATATTTTTTTGATGGACCAATTAGTATGTGGGGATATAATTTAACAAATCATTATAATGTTTCCGATAAAATGAAAAATATTTTATCAACAAAACATAATTTTAATGAAACAATTACCGTAAGAAATTCTCCAACTACATATTTGAATGATTTTATAAATAAAATGAAACAACCAAATACATTAGGTGTATTGTTTTATTGTGGTCATGGAAATCAAACTTCTTCTAGTTCAGAAACAGATGGAACACAAGAAAGTTGGTTTAATATACAAGATTCTAATTTTTGTAGCTTATTGAATCAAATACACGAAACAAGTTTAATTATAATGGTTTTTGATGCTTGTTTTAGTGACGGAATTATAAACAAAAATCAATTAACTAATGTTAATTATATATATTATTCTGCCGCAAGAGAAACTGGTCCTGACGATACAAGAAGTGCATTATACACAGGTGATGGGGGATGGCTAACCTATAATTTTACAGATTTTATTGATAAAAGGGTAGAAAATGATAACTTGTCGTATAAAGAATTATTAGATGAATTAACCAATGACAATCAAAGATATTATAATGATATTAATGGTGATAATTTACATTGGCCTAAATTAATAACATCTGATGATAAATTATTAGATTTATTTTTCCTTCAATAATTGTAAAAAAGTTTTTTTCATAAAATATATATATTCTATAAATATATATATTATGAATTCACAACTGAATGATATTCAATGTAATATTACCGATAATGATAGCTGGATAGTTATAAAAAAATATTTTGAATATAAAGGTTTTATTAGTCATCATTTAAATTCTTATAATAAATTTATAAATAGTGATATACAAGAATTAATTTCAAAAATACCAACACTTATCATCAATGGTGAAATTTATTCTTCATCTACAGATGATGATATTAAAAGAAATAAATATGTATTAACTTTTGGAAGTTCTTCTACTAAAAATATATTACAAGAAGATGGTTCAATCTTAACTCCAGATATATGTCGCTTAAGAAATATTACATATAACACTAATTTACATGTTAATATTACTTTATTAATATTTGAGAATAATTTAACAAAAGAAACAGAAACTAAGATTTATCAAAATAGTGCTAATATACTTCTTGGAGAAATTCCAATAATGTTAAAAAGTAATATTTGTATTTTAAACAAACTCACAAATAATGAATTACATAATTTAAATGAGTGTATTTATGAACAAGGAGGATATTTTATTATTAAGGGAGCTGAAAAAGTACTAATATCATCTGAAAATGTAGCCAGAAATAAATTAATTTGTAATAACGATTCAAAAACAGGTAATAAAAGAGTTTATATTTTACATGAAATTGATGGTAAATATGGCAAATATAATACTAGTTTTAAAATTAATTATGAATTTCCTTCAAATAATTCACCAATATCTTCTAAAAAAGTATTGAAAGTATTTATAAAAAAAAATCTATCTATACCACTTATCCTTTTATTCAAAGCTTTAGGAGTTCTTGATGAACAAAAGATTATAAATTATATTGTTTATGATAATAAACAAGATACAGAAATTAATGACTTACTTCAAAATAGTATATACGAAGCAGAATATATAAATAGTACTGATGTAGCATTAAATTATATTGGAAAACGTATTTCAAATTTGAATATATCATACGAAGATTCCATTAAAAATGCTAAAAATTTATTGAATGAAGTTATATTTCCATATTTACCTGGATACTTTAATGATAAAAATAAGATTTATATGCTTGGATATATGACAAAATATTTATGTGATGTAATTTTAGGAAGAAGAAATGAAAGTGATAAAGATAATTTTATCAATAAAAGAATTACAACATCTGGAGTTTTTCTTACAGAACTTTTTGAAAAAATTTTAATAAAAAGTATCGAAACAATTAAATTTAATTTAAAAAATTTTATTAAAATGAATGATAATTTGAGTAATAGTGATTTTAATCTTGCAACATTATCTAATAATGGGGAATATTTAACAGAATGTTTAAATTATTCCTTTGCTACTGGAAATTGGGGAATACGGGGAATAGATAATAATGAAGTGGGTATTTCTCAATCATATAATAGACTTAATTACTTGTCAGCATTATCCTTATTAAGACGAACTTCAAATAATACAATTGACCCAAATCTAAAAAAACCAGAACCACGATGGTTTAATACAAGTCAATGGGGTATGTTTTGTGCAACAGAAACTCCAGAAGGAGCTAAATCTGGTTTAACAAAAAATTTAGCATTAATGTGTGAAATATCTACTAATTCATCTCCAACTGATATTTATGAAATTTTACAAAATTCCCATATGGTTTCTGATATACAAATATCAGAATTAAATAAGCATAAAAATAATTATAAAATTTTTATAAACGCTGGATGGTATTTTGTCACTAATATTCCTGAAATGTTAATTGTATTTCTTAATGAGAAAAAAAAAAATGGAGAAATTAATTTTGATGTTTGTGTCAGTATTAATCGTGAAAAAAAAGAAATAAATATTCGTTGTGATGGTGGAAGATTATTGAGACCAATCTATACTATAAATAACACATCAAATAATTTAAATATAAAAAAAAATGATATAGAAATGTTAAATAACAATATTATAAATTGGAATGATTTAATAAAAAAAAAATGTATTGAATATGTTGATGTTGAATTTCAAAATAATATATTATGTGCTATGAAATTGTCAGATATTATCCAAAAAAAAGAAAATAAAAAATTTACTCATTGTGAAATAAATCCAGCTATGATGTTAGGTGTTTGTGGATCTATAATACCATTTCCTAATAGAAATGGTGCTCCACGAAATGTCTTCGAATGTGCTATGGCTAAACAAGCATTAGGAATAAATTCCACAACAATAAATCAAAGATTTGATGGAACTGCGGTATCATTATATTATCCACAACAACCATTAGCACAAACAAAATCACTCAAATTATATGATTTTAATAATATGCCAGCTGGACAAAATTTAATAGTAGCCATAGCATGTTATTCTGGATATAATCAAGAAGATTCTCTTATTATAAATCAATCTTCTATCGATAGAGGATTATTTAGAACAACTTATTCTTCTTCATATTCAATTAGTTCAAAAACAAATCAAGTAATTGAAAAACCTAGTTCTATTACATGTATTAATTGTAATAAATTAAAATATGAAAAATTAGATAATGATGGTATTGTTAATATTGGAGAAAGAATTACAGGAAATGATATAATTGTTGGAAAAACAACAAATATTTCTGTTTTAGAAATTAAAGACGATGATTTAATTAAAACAAAAAGAGATGTTAGTGAAAAAACGGATTCTGGTAAATATGGAATAATTAATGATGTTATTTTAACTACTGATGATACAAACCATAAAAATATTAAAATGAGAGTAACAACTGAAAGAATACCTCAAGTTGGAGATAAATTTGCTTCAAGACATGGACAAAAAGGAACATGTGGAATCACATATCGTCAGGAAGATATGCCTTTTACAAAAAATGGAGAAATACCTGATTTATTACTCAATCCACATGCGATTCCTTCGAGAATGACTATTGGACACTTACTCGAATCTTTACTTGGAAAAATAGGTTGTTTTAAAGGAACAATTATAGATGGAACAATTTTTAATGATGTTCAAATAGAAGATATTGGTAAAATACTTGAAAAAATTGGATTTCAAAAATATGGAAATGAAACTTTATATAATGGTCAAACTGGCGAACAATTAGAAACAGAATTATTCTTTTGTCCAACATTTTACCAAAGATTAAAACATATGATTGATGACAAAGTTCAAAGTAGAACTCCTGAATCAGGTCCAGTTATGAAATTAACAAAACAACCAGTTAAAGGAAGAAGTAAAGGTGGTGGTATTCGTTTTGGTGAAATGGAACGTGATTGTATATTATCATATGGAGCTATGAACATATTAAATGAACGATTATTGGATAGTTCAGATAAAATAAAACTACCTGTTTGTCATATATGTGGCTTAATACCACAATTAACTGAAAATAATAAATATTATTGTAAGATTTGTAATAATGATGACATAGTTTTTATAGATATTGCATATTCTGCTAAATTATTATTTCAAGAATTGATGGCTACAAATGTACATCCTCGTTTTATGTTAAGTAAAAAATAAAAAAAAAAATTGATATATTTACTCTGTACTAAATTAGATATTATTTTAATATGTCTATTATTGAATTTAATTTTAAAGATAAAGTAAATAATATACAAACAAATAATTTATGTAAAGTTGAAAATTGTCCTAATAAAAATAGGTGTAAAAAACTTACTTGTAAATATTGTAAAAAATATGGACATGGAATATCTTGTTGTTTTAAACTTTTAAGAAAAAAAAAACAGAAAAACAATTATTCAATTGAAAATTATACCTTAACTGATAATTTTTTACCAGTAGAAAAACAACAAGAGTTTTATTCTATGATGAAAAATAAACATGGAAATTATCCAATCTCTGTTTCTCATACTAAAAATCATTATGCTTCACATGAAACAAATATTAATAGACATAATCACCAAACTAAAGTTATTATGTCTATTTCTGAAAATACAACTATTACATATGAAAAAAAAAGATAAATATAAGTTTATTTTTTTGCGGACTGAATTTTTTGTAATTGATTTGATTTTTGTTTAAATGATTTAATATTTGAATTAATTTTTTGAACTAATAAATTATAATCTTTTTCTAATTCTATCACTTTTTTTTTATTTCCCAATTTTTTTTGTTCTTTAATTAATTTTTCAAGACTTTTTTTAATTTTTATGTCTTTACCAATTAATTTTTTTTTCTTTAATTGATCATTTACCTGCTTTATAATACCCTCGTTTTTTTTACATTCTTTACTTTTTTTTAATAAATTACTTTGACGTTTTTTATAATTATCTATATCTTCTGTTTGTATTTGTTTCATTTTTTGTAAATGTTTTACTCTTTCATTTAAATGCTTTATATCTGCTTTTTGTCGAATAACCATATCTGAAGTTGCTTGATTTTCACTCTGAATTTCTAAAGTTCCTAATTTTTCTCTCATATCATTAGTTAATTTTACTAATAATTTAGTTGTATCATTTACTGTATCACGGGATTTTTTTACATTTGTTGATATATTTCGTACTTTTTTAACATCAATATGATCTTGTGCTTTTACTCGTAAATTATCATTATTATTTTTACATTTTTTGCTTAATTTATTAACAGTTTTTTTGACAGCCTGATTTATTAAATCTCCTTGAGTACATGTTCTTTTCAATTCAGTTTTTTTTATATTATTTACATTTCCGCGATTTAAAAATTTATTTTTAGTTTTTTTATTATTTTTTCTACAAATTCTTCTTGTTTCTTTTGGTGAATCTCCTAAATATGGATGCGTTTGGATAAAATCTTTACTAAATGAATAAGTCATTTTTATATATAATTATTATATATATAAAAATAAATCGAAGTATTAAATAAGTCTTATCATATTTAAATAATAAATATAAATAACATATATATTATATAAAATAATGGGCGGTTGTTTATCTTTTTCTAAAAAATATAATAAATTACACAAACAAACAGATAACCCTGTTAATCATGATATAAACGAAACAAAAACGATAAAATTTATTGAAAATTATATTGGAAATGAAAATTCAATATCTAAAAATGTTGAAACACCTAACAGATTAGATAATTTAATTGAATATTTAGAAAATACTGATAATTCTATTTATGGAACATGTGAAAGTGAAACTGAAAATAATAGTAACATTAATGAAATTTCTGTAAAATCTCATACATTTATTATAACAAGATCAGATAGTGATATTGATAAAATTGATAGAAGATATACACTTTAATTATTAGATTTGAATTTGATTTATGCTACTAATAAATTCATCTAATGGATTTTGTTTTGTAGAATCAGAAACCAAGAAATCTAAACCTAAATATTTTAAAGCATTATCTTTTAAATCTGTTACAAAACTTCCAGAAATGCTACGAACATTTGCGATTGATATTGTTATATTTACTAAAGCTATTATAACAATAACTCCTGTTAATATAAAAATTGGAGTTTTTGTTTCAAAAATATCTTCATAATTACTATCAACAATAAATTTCCACAATTGCAATATTAATAAAAATATTAAAGATAAATAAAATTGTATTTGAAGATCAAATGTTACATTTCTTTGCCATAATGAAAATGATTTCAATAATTTTGAAATTAAATCTTTGTATTTTACAAAATGACCTATAATAGATAGAAATATACAACATGTACATATTCTCATACCCCAGGTAAATACTAATGAATCATCTTTACTTGTCTCTGTATTCGATACATAAATAAAAATTATTAAACAAATTATTATAATAAAATTACATATCATACAAATTATTTCACCAGTTTTTGATTTAAATATATTAGATTCTCTTTCTTGCTTTATAATTTTAGGATTTTTTTTAATATCTTTCTTGATTTTTTTCTTGATTTTTTTATTAGTTTTTTTTGATACCTTTAAAACTAATTTATTTTTTTTATTATCGACTGATTTACCAATTTCTGCTATTTTTTCTTCGAAAGTTTTTTTCCTTACTAAATTGGTCATTATACCTATATATATTAATATAATGATTTTTTTTATTAAATTTTCAATTTATAGTAAAATTATAAATAATCTTGCGGTAATTCTTTCCATTGTTTACAAATACCAAATGTTCGTCTATGATATTTAGTTATACCATATTTAAGAATTGATTCATTATGTTTTGCTGTTAAATAACAACTATTTGTATCCCATCCATATACTGGATATTCCATATGCATTTTTAATACATGATCATCTTTATTTGTTTTTGCTATAATAGAAGCAGCTGCTATTGAACGAAATTTGTTATCACCCTTTTCAATACAAATATGAGAAATAAACTCAGCATTAGGACTTAAATACGGTTTAAATTTATCACCATCAACTAAAATATTGTCTGGAATAATATTTAATTTATCTAAAACATTATGATAAGACTTTAATCGCTCTTTTAATATATTTGTATTATCTATTTGTTCATTAGTAACTTCTACAACAGAATAATCTAAAGCAATTTCTTTAATATAATCAGCTAATTCATATCTTTTTTTTTTGGATAATTTTTTGGAATCTTTAATATTATTCCATAATTTTAAATGTTCTAGATTTGGACATTTTTTGGGCAAAATAACTGCCGAAGTAAAAAAAGAACCTGCTACACAACCTAATCCTGCTTCATCAATACCAACTTCGATATCATCAATATTTAAATAATCTTTCATTTATAATAATAAATAATATACTATTTTTATTTAAATTTAATGCGTTATTTATCTATAGAATTTTTACATATTTTAAGTAACAATGGAAAAAATAAAAACTATATTCTTTTCCGGTGGCGGAACACGAGGTATTGCATTTACAGGTGCAATTAAAGCATTACAAGAACACAATATGTTAAATAATTATGAAACAATTATTGGTACATCTATTGGTTCAATGGTAGCGTGTGGATTATCACTTGGAGTATCATTTAATATTATGAATAAAGTTTGGCTTGATTTTGACGCATCAAAATGTTCAAATATTAATATTGAATATTTACTTACCGATTTTGGATTAGATGATGGTAAAAAATTTATGGAACCATTTATACAAGCATTTGAAACAAAAGCAAATCGTAATCTTACGTTTAAAAAACATTATGAATTAACAAAAAAAAGATTAATTATTACTGTTGCTTGTGTAAATGATCAAAAAACAAAATATTTTGATTATAAAAAAACACCAAATGTTTCTGTTATTCGTGCCATTAGAATGTCTATATCTGTTCCATTCTTTTTTACTTCTAAAAAAATTTATAAAAAACATATGGTTGATGGAGGAACATTTGAATATTATCCATTTAAATTATTTGGAAATCCTAAAACATTTCTTGGATTAAATATAAGTAAAAGTGAAAAACAACAAACAAAAACAATTAATAGTATAGAAACTTTTATAACACAAATTATTTATGGTAATCGTAAAAGAACTCAATACTTAGAAAGACTATTATGTAAAGATTATAATATTATTGATATACCCATTAATGCTCCATTTATAGATTTTCAAAATAGTGAAAAAATTAAACGAAATATGTACCAAACTGGATATGATTCTACAAAAAACTACATTCTCGAACATATGTCTAATAATTACAATAATATTACTAAATTAGAAAATACAGATAAATGCTTAAATAATAATTTTGATATTATTATAAATAATCAAAAAAGAATCGAAAATAAATTAGATATGTTATTAAAATCATGTTCCACAAAAACATTTGATATAACCACATTAGTAGATGAAACTTTTACAACATGTAGTATTAATAATGAAAATCAACCACTTGAAAATTCCATAAATTAAAATCATAAATTAATTATATTACGCTTTATTAACTCAAAAAAACATTTTGATAAATTTTTTACATCGTATTCCGCATCATGAGCATTTTGCAAAGATATATTAAATAATTTCTTATACAACTCTGATAATTTAGGCCATTTATATAAACTTTGTGAATTTGGCGAACCAGTTAATCTGCAAAAATGTGTTGTTTCTTTCAATGTACATATTTGTTTTTTAGTTTCGAATAAATGTATTAAATCATACCTATTCATTCTCTTAAATTCAGCTAATAATGTATTTTTATCAAAATTTAAATTGTGAGATACTAGAAAAGTAGATTTTTGTAAATCTTGTTTTAAAATATCCACAATATCTGACATTTTTTTACCATTTTTCTTAGCAAAATTATTAGATATTCCATGTATTTTTGTAGATTCTTGACTAATTACAAAATTAATCGGTTTCAATGTATAATTTCGAAATACCAAATTCTCTCCTTTATAATTATACAATCCCCAAGCAATTTGAACTATTTTAGGCCAATTACCTACAAATTTATATCCCCTACTTGATGAATAAGGTAATCCATTTGTTTCTAAATCGAAAATAAAAAAAATATCATTTGATAACATATGAGTATACATTACTATATACAAAGATATATTTATAAATAATATAATTATGGACTGAAAATATAAATCTATTTATATTTATATTTTTTCAATTTTAGATGCGACAATTGTTGGCAATGAATTTTTTAATTGTTTATTTCTTCGTTCTAAAATTTCATTTATTTTAGAACAATTATGCTCCTCGCGATAACGATGAATAGAACAAGTAATAGTTTTACAATCAGGGCATTCAAATTTTGTATGTAGAGCTAATCTTTTTCTACAAATATTACAACGTAAGCGTTTCCTTTTTTTATTAATTTTTTTATTACTAACTACTTTAGTAGTCGTTTCATCTAATATGTTTTTATTCGTATTGATAATATTATTATTTACATTGAGTTTATCTTCATTTTTTACAGATTTTTTTTTACTACACATAGAACAATAATAATCTAAATCTTTTGAACCATAAAATCCACAACCATTTTTACATAAACGAAGATTATTATCGTTTTTATTCGAATATTCTTTAGATTCTTCGCATTCTTCGCATTCTTTGTTAGTAGACATATATATTGCTATTGTAACAATAGATAATTCAATTTTTAAAATTAACTAAATATCAATTTATTCAATTTTAAAATTTGATTCTTCTATAGATTATTTAACCAAATGTATTTTCTCCAGAATATGTTGCATAAAGAAATAAATCTTCATTTTTATCAGTATCATATATCGAACCAATTAATGATGAAGCGGAAGGTATTTTATTATTAATAAATATAAATAAAGCAGTTTTTGAATTTAATTTTATTCTTTTACGAATTACAAACAAAAATTGACCTACAGTTATATCACGCGGGACCAAAAATTTGTGTTTATCTATATCCGGTACGGAAGATCTACAATTCGAAGACCTTTCAAGAATTATTGGGATACGGTCGGGATATTTTGTTCGTATCTTATCAGATTCTTTTACTCTTTCTTCAAAAGTAAATTTTTTTTGAAATTCATAAGTTTTTTTTTCTTTAATTTCACTTGATGACATTGTTATTAAATATAATATATTATTATAACATATTTTTAATTAATAAAACGCATTATTAATCGTTTATATCCAAATACAACCATGAATTTCTTCATCCAAACATTTCTTACATAAACAAACCCAAAAACTATGATCTATATTATCATGTAAATGAATTTTACTACATTCTTTACAAAAAAAAATCTTTGTAGTATAAAAATTATGACATTTATCACAATAATCTATATTTATTTTTTGATAATATTTATTGCACTTATGACACTTAATTAAATATTTTAATATTATACTAAATATATCATTATCTATCATGCTATATTATCATATCATATTATATTATATTTAATATCAATACATTGCGATTAAATATAACCTTACAAAAATTAAAATTGATTTTTTTTATATCTTCGTAAATCAACCATTGATAAACTCTCAAAATTCTCAAAACTCAACGAAACTTTAAAATTCAAAGATATCTGATTTCAATTCGGTACATCATGATGAATATTCATAACAGACAGGGAGCAACTCGACACAAAACCTGCCGGAATGAAAACGGGTGCTCTAATCCAGTTTGCTATTGGCATCACACGGAAGGATACTTACGCGAAGGAATTCAATGTCGTGATGGTGATGCTTGCTCTAATCAAGCTTGCCATTTCAATCACCCACGAGACATTAGTGCGTATCAACGACAATTAGCACAACAATCTGTAATTCAACAGCAACAACAGATGGCTTATCAACAGTGGATGATTAATCAGTATGTGGCTCAGCAGATGCAGATGGGACAAGATGTAAATCCGGCAGAGAAGAAGCGGTTAATCGGAGAACGATTGTATCCGAAAATTCAAGTGGTGGAACCGCGTTTGGCTGGAAAGATTACAGGAATGCTGTTGGGCATGGACAACACAGATCTGTTTGTGCTGCTGAAAGACGACAAGGCGTTGATGGAAAAGATAAACGAAGCATTGACCGTTCTTAAAGATCATCAAGCAAAACTAGCAAAGAAACAATAATTCGTTTTATTGCTTCTTTATACTACATAACAAATAAAAATTATATTTTTATTTAAAGGACTGGAAAATAAAACGAAGAGAAAATAGTTAAAATTGATTTTATCGTAGGTTAATAGAACTACACCGAAACTAGTAGCAATCTTACACATTATCATGCCCAAAAATATGCAAAAACCTGAATGCCATTCTGTGGTATTTGAATTTGGAAAAACTCCTTTTACTGAGGAAACGGATAAAGTTTATACATTTGGCAAAGAATTATCAAAAAATGTTACAGAAACGATGCTTAATATTACACCTCTCCCAGAAGTGATTATTTCTTTAATTCTTGAACATAGTCATCCATGTCCAAAAACATTTTTGAGAAATTCACATATTCATAAAGCATTAGGTGCAAAAAATGGAAGACAAGGAACCGCAGATTTACGAGTAAAGAAATTCGATGTCAATGCTTTTATAAATTTTAATGTGCTATTTTCTGAAGGAATTAAAGGACATGGTATCATCAAATCCATTAAAATTAATGCTACGCAAATCAAAGATAAGCGTGGAACAGTCTTTGCTCGAACAATTGAAGTCAAGATTAAAACAGATATAGAATCTGATTATGATGGATCTATATCATTTCGAAGAACCGCTCGGCTTGAACCTTTACAGAAATGGCGAATGCTTGGAGAAAATTACACAGCAAACAAACATTTTTAATTTATTTTATTTATTCACTTTAGTCAGTCCATAAATAATTATTTTCGTTATTTTATTAATAAAATCGGTTATAAATTGAAAAAAAAATATCATAATTTAAATATAGATGTTTGCAACCTTTATTGATAAATATAATCCAGCAGTGATTATAAAATTTCCAACAGAATGTGGTACATATAATCAAGAATTATTTGATGAATATTTAAGAAATTTTAAAGCTTTATATGATAAAGGAGAATGTTTTAATATTTTAATTGATGGAAGAGATGTAGAAAGTTTTCCACCTAGATATATCTTACAACATGGTTTATTTTTATCTAAATATAAAAAATTAACAGCTCAATATATAAAAAAATCAGCTGTAATATGTGGTCCAACTATGGAAAAATGTTTAAATCTTTTATTTTCAGTATATACCCCAGAATCTGATATGATTGTTACACAAGATTTTCGTAAAGGATTAATTCACGTTTTAGATAAAAAAAAATAAACTATAAATTATTTACTACAATCATATTTCTTACATAATGCGTCAATTAATTCCCCAACCTCTACAGGATCAATATTTTCTATTAATTCGTTAATTTTTTCTATATCCTCAATTGATATAATATCAATAAATTCACTTATTTTATTATAATTTTGTTTAAACTCATCACTCTGGATAATATTTGATATATAATTAATTTGATCACTATCTTCATTAAAACGAACATAAGCCTCATCAATTTCAGAACTTATTTTAGGAACATATTTATCAGCATAAACTTTTATTAGAACCATATAATGAACAGTTATACAATTTAGTATAAAACTAATTGCTACTAATAGTATAAGAAATGTATTAAATTTATTAAGTTTTTTAAAAAAATCAATCATAATATTAATTTTTTCCCAAACAAATGACTCGCTATAACGACTATTTGGATTATATGTAATTGATGATAAAGATGGTCTTCCTCGTAGAAATTCTTTCGTATCATCTTCATTTTCTACATAATGTTTATCTTCCTTTAATGGTATCATTATTAAATATATCTTACTTTAAGATTAATAAATCAATTTTATATAAAATATATTAATAAATTATATATAATGATCACAAGTAATTGCTTACCAAAAACTAAATGCTTACCAAAAACTAAATGCTTACCAAAAACAGATTTTTGTTTAAATACAAAAAATGGAAAAGATGGTTTATTAAGATATGTTAGAAATACAATCGATGGCGGACAAAATTTGTCACAAAGAAAATTTGGATTTTATTGGAGTAAATGTTGTAAAGTAAATTCATCAATAGTAAATAAACGCTTTAGAATATATATAAAAAATATTAAAGACTCTAATAATAAAACAACATCTGTTTTATTACGTATTTTTCATTATCCACTAAATAAAAAAAAAAAAAATAATAAACTTTGTTTAAAAATGGAATTAAAAACTCCAATCAAAATGAGTGGATACTATTCTTTTAAAACAAGCTTTATAGATAAGCTTGATAAAGGACCTTGCGGTATAAACAAAACTGAACTTAAAGGTCCCTCTCTAGTACGGATAGCAGATAAAATTAATAAAATTTTTAAAGTTGAATCATCTTCCTTAAATGATGATTCAAGATTAGAACTTTGTAATTACAAGGGTATGATATTAAAAACTATAAAATTATTACAATACGGAAAAACTTGGTATGAAAGAGAAGCAGGTTTTATATTAGATGAACCAGAAATATACGAATTATGTAAAATAGTTCGCAAAAGTAAATTATCTATTTTATTTGAAGTTATAAGACAAGACATTGTGGAACAAATATCCAATGAATATAATACTACAAAAGATGAATATGAACCTAAAATAAAAAAACTTGAAAATTTATTAAAAATAGATAATTTAACATTAAATAATACATATCAACAAGTTTTTAAAAAAGCTATCCACCCAACTAGTAAATTAACAGATTGTCAAAAAGCAGAAGTATACAAGATACTTTTCGATAATATTTGGGATAGAAAAATAGTTCTGGATAATGAAATACCCGAAGATGGAATTAAAGGCATCAGCAAAGATACTCTTGAAAAATATAAAACAATAATAAATTTTGAAAAGAAATGTAATTTTGGAGTAAAATCCACAAAAATTTACAATTCTGAAGTAGAGCAAAAAAAAAAATAAATTAGTTAGTTCACATTATAAACAATATTGATTTAAATTAGATTAAATTTAATCTAATTTGAATTAAGATTATTTTAATATTTATATTAAAATTATGACAGGTTGTTGTAATAAAGAAAAAAGAATAAATTTACGATATCCAAATAAAGATGAAACTAATTTAGATCTACGAGATGTATATGTTGTAAAAAAAAGAAATATATGTAGTTCTCTTTTTTGTGGTAAAACTTATGGTTTATACACAGAACATTATGAACATATTTATGAAATAATTCGTCAAATGAATATTGATACTTTTAAAAAAAGAATAATTATTGCTCGTTTTATTAATTTAATAAAAAGTATTAATTCACAAGTATGTACTGTATGTTATACATATAATTTTATGAAATTTTTCCAACAAACTGGTAGCATTATTATTCCATCAATATTATCCATTCAAGGTGCTACGAACGATAATTCAACATTTCACACAACTATGTATTGGGGAACATGGGGATTGTCATTAACTATTGGATTATTAACCAATTGGATACAATTATTTAAATTAGATAAGAAATTTATTTTATATAGTTCCATACAATCTAAACTTGAACAAGAATTTTGGTTATATATATCATTAACTGGTAGATATGGAAATTCAATTATAACAACACGAAAAGATGGTTCAACCAAAATCAAAAAAAGCACACATAAAGACAAAATTGACATATTTTTACAAAGAATAGAAGAATTATACAAAAAATTATCAGATGATGAAGAAGATATTCTATTAGAAACTGTCAATAATGATAAAGATCATAAAGAAGATGATGATGATGATTCTGCTCTTGAAGATTCAACTGAAATTGAACAAAAAAATATGGGAACTCAGATGACATTTATTGGTGATGAGGAAGTGGATGATATTATAGAACCAGAAATTGAATTAAGTGAGCTGAAAGAGCAAGTAATACTTACAGTTTCAGATGACATTGATGATGAAACTAATGGAAATGATGAAAATGATGATAAAGTAATTGTTACGGTAATTGACCCAGAAGATATAGTCTGAATTAAATAAGTAATTTTACTATATCTAATTCTTCTTTGGTATAAATTTCTTGATAAAAAACTAAACTATTAGTTTAATAACTTTATACATAAACACACCCATATAAACAAAATTAGAATAAAAAATCAATGCCCATTTAGGAATATACATAAAATCTTCTTTCTCCTCAAATAATGCTAATCTTTTAAATTTATTTGGAAAATTTTTGTAAAGATATTCATGTGTTGAAGCACATATCAGTATTGGTATTGGTGTTAATATCATTAATAACATTACAGTATATTCTTCGTTCAAATATGCTAAATATAACAAAAATAGATGAATAATTATTAAATAATAAAATTTTTGATCATAACTAAATTTTTCATAAATAACTGTAAAATGTATAAGAATTGTAATTAAAAAGAATAAAAACAATTAAATTAATATCTTTGTAGAACATTCTTTACCATTTAAAAATCCAGGTAAGTATTTTACAGGGCAAATCTGCGTCATTTGTATTGTATAATACTTATATTTTATTTTAATATTTTAATGGACTTATTTATTCTCTTAAAATCTAGAAACTAATCTTTTTCAGTAGATTCATCAGATTCAGCATCAGATTCATCATCAGATTCACTAGATTCATCAGCAGCAGAATAAGCACACTCACAACATAGACATTCTTTTTTACTTTTATATTCGGGAGTTAAAAAAACATCACAATTGTCGCATATTCCATACTCATCTGATAATACATTATATCTATAATCTATTATCGTATAATAGATACAATCATCCAAAACAATAAAATCATTTTCATAAAAAAAACTCTTATAATCAAAATCGCTCATTGTCATATTTATTTTACTAAGATATTCATCAACCCATGGTCTAATTTGTTGTCTAAATGTATCATAATAATTATCAGCAACCTTACGAGATGATAACCTAAGTAATCCATCTTCACCATTATTATAAAATTCTTCGGCACAACATTCAGATACATAATTTCTAACCTTTTCTTCTAAATTTTCTAATATCTCTATATTTTTTAGATACTCATATATGAGTGTATCTATATTATCAATACCTGTAATACTAATCATTTTATTGAATAATTATCAGTAAATTTAATTTAAAAATTTAATTGAATAATTATCAGTAAAATCAATTTTATATTAATTAAAATTGATAAAGTTGATATGTATGTAAATAAATTATAAAACTATGGATTATAAAAAGATAACAGTAAAAGATTTGCGAACCCAATGCAAATTAAAAGAAATTATTGGATATTCTAGATTAAGAAAGAAAGAATTAATTAATTTACTTAAAAAATTTCCAAATATCCCAGATAAACATAAAAAGAAAAAAAAGAAAAAAACTAAAACTTTAACAATTGACCTAGATATTGATAAACCAGAAATAATTGAAATATTTTATAATAAATACACAAAGGCAGAAAATGATAAACTTAATAAAAAAAGAGAAGTAATAATTGCAAAAATATTAAATGATTCTGATTATTTTAAAATATTTTATAATACTCCTTATTATACTAAATATAACAGATTATCAGTAAGTTTAAAATTAGAAGCTAATAGATACTCAAAAAAAAAATATAACCGTATCTATGTTGAAGTTAAAGCAGGTAGAAATTATAATTATGATTTTTTATTTAAATATCTTAATAAAGATGAAGAAACTGTTGATGAGATTAAAGTTGAATTTAAATACGGAGTAAATACATTGAGTAAATATCCAGAAATATATTCAAAATATACAAAGGGGGCAAGTATTTTTCATAAAAAGGATTATATTAAATTTTTTTATGAACAAAAATTAGATGAATATATTAATTGTTTCCCAGATGAAATAGCAGAAGAATTAAAAAAACATAAACCAAAAAATTTAACAGAATATAAAAAAATGATTAATAGCACTACTTATAAACATCCGTTTCACAAAATTATATATAATTATGATAAGAAAATGAATGATAAGAAAAGTTTAAAACATAAAAGATTTACAAATGATACTATTAAAGATTTTTTGAATAGTATCACAGAAAATGATATAAATTTTGAAAAATGGAGAGAAGAAATTATATCCAAACAAAAAGGTAAACATTTTTTATTATGTAAGGAAGGTATGTTTAGAACAGAAACTTTTACAAAAGAAATATTAATTACAAATAAATGGAAAATACAAAATGGAAATATGATAGTATTTGATTGTGAAGATCCACAATATCAATTAAAATGTTTATTAAGATGGAAAAATCATATTGGATGTGCGGGACCAGCTTGGCAGGTAAAACTTCACAAAATCAAATCTAAAAACCATAAATAGGTAACATATTTTGTATCTCAGTTGTATTCATAGCATTATTACCAGAAAAAATATCAACAAATTTAGAAGTTTCCTTTTGTTTAAAACTTTTAATAATTTTATTGAATTTTTTCAATAGTTCATCTTTACTGAGATTATCATCTTCATAAAAAATGCTTATAATATGATTTTCAAGTAAATATTGTTTATCTATATCTAATAAAGCATAATTTAATACATACTTAGAATTTCCATATCCACGGGAAATAATAATACGAGGACCCGTTAAACCAGTCCTTTTGATATATTGTTTCTTTTTTTCATTATTTGGAAAAGATGTTAATTCAAACTCATTATTTTTAATATTTGAACTATATACTAAAATTGTTTCTTTTTCATCGTCAGTTAATATATCTTTTAATTGATTCCATACAGTATCTCCATTTTTAACTTTAAAACCTAATTTTTTTAAAGTAGTTGAATTTTCTATTAATTCTTCTAATTCTTTCTTTTTATCTGTAAAAATTTTACGACCCCCAATCTCAATTATATAATCATTTGTTTTATCTTCCATTATTTTATTTTGAATAATAAATGTAGATGTAGATTGTTGCGTATCTTTAAATTTATTGATATTATTAAAATTAATTATTTTAACCAGATGATATTTGTCCCAGATTAATTTTCGTACTTTCTCATAATAAGAACTATTCAGAAATGAATTTGGTAAAACAAATGCTAAAATACCATCTTTATTTAAACGTCTTAAACTATAAATAATAAACAAACAAAAAATATTAGGACGCCCAGTAATATATTCCTTATCTATATCCAAAATATCTTTCTTTTTTATTACAAAATAAGGAGGATTTCCAAAAATTAAATCATATGTTTTAGATGAATCATATTTTAGAAAATCTTCATTAAAAAATTTGACTTCATTTTTTGCATATTTTTTCATACTAACCTCGTCAAAAATAGTCTTATTAAGTTCTACACAATCAATTGTCTTATTTTTTACTTTTTTTTCCAAATAATCTATAAATTCACCTGAACCACAAGATGGTTCTAAAATATTATTAAACTTCAACTTATTTAATTTAACATATTTTAAAACATCATTTACTGTCTTTTTTACTATATTTTGGGGAGTAAAGAAAATACCTTCACTTTTTTTTACTTTTAAAGATAATTCTTTTGTTAATTTTTCAGACAAATCCGAAAATGTCATATTCTCTTTATTATTATCAGATATATTTTCTTCATCATTTTTATCTTCTATTGCCTTTAATTTTTTTTCTATTTCTACAATTCCTTTTTCTTCTGCTATTTTCCATTCTTTAAATAGGGGAATTAAATTTTGCAATAATTTATTATTCATTCACTTTTGTAAAACAAATTGATATATTTATAAATTAAAATATTATTTCTATTTTAATTAGAAATTTAACTATTTTCAATAAAATCTATAACTTTATTTGCACTATCTATTGATATTAATCTACTATGCGAAGCTCCCGATACTTTATCAAAAGTAATTTTACCAAGTTGCGATAAATTATTACTATTTAATTGAACTACTTCGTCGTCGTCAGAATAAATTACATGTTTTGGAACATTAATTGTAGAATAATCATAATTATCCCAGGGCATATGTCGAACAGAACTTAATAAACTTGAAAAATATCCTTTTATATTACAATGATATTTTCGTAAATTTTCTACACTACCATTATAATTTTTTCCACTACTTTCTCGATAATGTTTTTTCAATAAAAAGTATCCTATTAAATTAACAAAAATTTCTCCAAGTGGGAAAAAACTTAAATGTTTTACAACAAAACTCATATTAGTATAAACTCCAGCAGGAGCAATAAGTGTAAGCGTATTTGTAAGATGAGGAAAAGTTTTACAAAACTCGCCAGCAGAAATAGCACCCATTGAATAACCAACTATATGAACCTTTGTTCTTACTTGCAAAGCAAATAATCCCTGTGATATCATCGAACAAAAAATATCAGGAGAATTTGGATACTCTGTCGCATCAGAACATCCACGCCCATAACAATCAAAACATATGACACAATATCCTTTGCGAACAAAAACTTTATAAAGTCTTCTCATATTTTCAGAACATCCACTAAATCCATGTATTAAAACTATTAATCCTTTTGGTTTAATACCAACTGGACTATATGATATATAAGCAACATTTCCAAATGATGTAGCAAGATATCTTTTATCTTTATTAATACGAATAAGATTACGATATCTTCTTTTTGTTAAATTTCTTAATCTCCATAAAAAATATACAAAACACAAAAAAATAAAATAATTTTTATATTTCAGAAATGTTTTAATTTTTTTATACTTTAAAAAAACTCGAATTTGTTTTATAAAACTATATGATTTGATATACTCAGTTAAAACCATCATATATTATATATATAATCCTATTTTTTAATACTCTAAAAATTAATTAGTTTTCCAGTCCCCCTGGATAAAATATTCAAAAAAGAAATCAAAAATCATCAATTAAGTCAAAAGTCTTGCCAATAATACATAAACGATTATGTTTGGGAGAATAATATACTTGTGATGTTATTGCCTTTTTATCATAAGATAAATCATAAGAGATATCTACTAGAGATATCTCTTTTGATGTTTCTTGCTCAATTTGCTGAGATATACAGGAACCCATTATGAAAATGACATAAATGTCAAAAAAATCAATTTTCTTTCAAAAAAATTTTCTAGTCCCTACCAATATTTATGTGGTTAGTATTTTGCTTAACTTTTTTCGCTTCCACAAAAATACTAGAGAGTGAAAAATCACAACAACAATTACGTAAATAACAAAAAAATCAATTTTAAATTTTTCCCGACTTTATTTTTAATGCGATGAAGATTTAAAATGTCGTTTTTACCAAAAAAACAAATTTTTATAATAAAAATTCAGTCCTGAAAATTAAACATTTATTTAATAAATATTTCAACCTCGTAGCCTTAATACCAAATGAAGAGTAGACTCTTTTTGAATATTGTAATCAGAAAGAGTTCGTCCATCTTCAAGTTGTTTTCCGGCAAAAATCAATCGTTGTTGTTCCGGTGGGATACCTTCCTTATCTTGAATTTTTGCTTTTACATTTTGAACCGTATCCCCCGATTCTACATCTAATGTGATTGTCTTTCCAGTTAATGTTTTTACAAAAATTTGCATACTACCACCTCGTAGTCTTAATACCAAATGAAGAGTAGACTCTTTTTGAATATTGTAATCAGAAAGAGTTCGTCCATCTTCAAGTTGTTTTCC